>JAABUK010004807.1_pt1 | contig 21652 bp, 31 predicted proteins | sample 5559141 | NCBI WGS metagenome assembly JAABUK01 (sample SAMN10711869, study PRJNA513367) | rock metagenome | isolation source: Antarctica rocks | place: Antarctica: Victoria Land, Pudding Butte nord | collected 2016-01-03
CGGGAAAGCCTCCCTGCTGGCCGGGATAAGAGCTCTGTTGACCTTGCTGCATTCCCTGCTGGCCAGGGTAGCTGGACTGAGCACCCTGCTGGCCGGGACGCGGCTGTTGCTGCTGCTGCTGCTGCTGCTGACCCGGAAAGAACGATGCTTGCTGGCCTTGTGCACCTGAAGAGGCGGGAGGTCCCTGTGAAGGGTAGCCTGCAGGCGCTCCGGTTTGTCCGACAGGCGCTCCAGCTGGTGCTCCGCCAGAAGCACCTCCAGCAGCTTGGATCTTGGATGCTAAACCCATCGTGTCAGATCAAGTGAGGGTAAACGACAGGCGGTTCCGGAAATCAGTCCCGGTAGTGTTGCGGAAGGCTTTCGGAGATTGATGTTGTGAGCGTCTCGTCAGCTCAGAGACGGATGTTTTGAGGCAATGAGGAGCCGCGAGAAGTTGAGCAGCGATAAGAAGCGGACAGGGCGCGTGCCCTATTACAGTTGCCGTCTAGCTGTCCAAAAAGGTTACTTAATTAACTCCAATTTTAGATTACACCCAGGATTGATCCCTTCTTGTGAATGCCGACTGCCGCTTTGCACAAAGTAGCAACGTCCGACAGGCCTCGATATTTGCGCCTTTGAATCACAATGGGCTTGGCATCGCAGCTGCAGCAATTTCAGCAGCAGCAACCACCACAAGCGCAGCAAGGTGGCGGATCATCACAAGGGGTTCAGGGCGGGTGTGCGCAAGCAGGAGGGAATCAATCCCCCCAGCAATCTGCTAACCAACAATATCAGCAGCAGCAGCAGCAGTTTCCCGGCGGTCCGCAATACCCGCAGGGCCAACAACAGCAGCAACAGCAGCAATATGGTGCCCCTCAGCAATTCCAGCAGGCTCAATCTAGCTTTCCCACAATCCAGCAGGGATGGCAACAAGGCCAGCAAGGCCAACAGGCCGGCTTCTCAGGCCAGTCTGGTGCATTTTCTGGTCAGCAAACCGGGTTGCAAGGTCCTCAAAGTGGATTTCCAGGTCAGCAGATGGGCTTCACAGGCCAGCAAGGTGGCTATCAGGGACAGCAAGGTGCGTTTCAGCAGCAGCATGCTCCTGCTCCCAGTCAGGATTTCCAGGGCTATGTGACATCCAAGCTGCAGCAGATGGTGGCAACAAATCGACTGCAAGCCTTCTACCCCCCGCAGAGGTTACAGCAAGTGGTCAACAAAGTGCTTCATGTTGATCTCAGGTGATCTTTTGTTGAGTTGTTCAATACTGCAATCAGTTCAGCACACAGCGCATGTAAAGGTTTTTGGAACATTCACTGCATGCAAGCCGCAGTGACCCTGTTGTCTTGCAAGGCCGGCCCTACAGTCGGCAACCCCATCACATGCATCCTCACAACCTGTCATGTATTCAATCAGTGCCTGCAGGGCGGTTGGTCAAAAGTATAACATGCCCATGGAGCTTGCCTTTGACCTGTGCACTCTGGCCTTGTACGATGTTGCCATCTATGCTGATGACAGCACAAGCATGAAGTATGCAGAAGGTGCGCGTAATCAATCAGTTATCATCGGTGCCATGTCAACTCTCAAGTGTTTTGTCCATAAACAACTCAGATACTACTCGAACATCTCAATGAAAACTGTGGCTTAGTTATGCATGTGATGCATGTGCTGATCCTTGTCAGTCTCATCACAGCTTCAGGCAGCCTCCATGTGCAATGTCAATCACCTTGATACAGCATTGTAAAAGCAGGAGCAGGAGCTGTTGATTGATCTTTATGTCCAGATGATGCATGAGTTGTGAGGGTCTTGACACATGCACATCAGGGATACACGCATGTGACACAGAAACATACGCAACAGCAAACTCCTGCTGGTTTCAGGTGGAGAGCGCATTAAGGACCTGAAAGCCATTCTGTCAAGAGTGTCAGAAGTAGCTTCCCTGTTTGATGATGACGGCCTGACTGTACGCTTCATGAACTCCAACTTGAATGGCAACAACATCAAAAGCAGTGCCGAAGCAAGCTCGCTAGTTGACCGAGTCAAATTTGAGGGGATGACACCCCTGGGCACCAATTTAGATGCCAGGATCATCCGTCCTCTGTTCACAGTGCCCCTGCAGAAGGGCACATTGCCAAAGCCCATCTTGGTCATATGCATCACTGATGGAGAGCCCACAGGCGAGCCAGAAAACAAAGTTGTGAGTGTCATCAAGGAAGCCAAGAAGTTGGCAACGAATTCACCTTATGGGCCGGGATCAATTGCATTTGAGTTTGCTCAAGTTGGGAAAGATCAGGCAGCTCAGGCTTTCCTGGCACGGCTTGACAAGCACCCAGACATTGGCAAGATGATAGACGCCACATCTTACTATGAGCTTGAGCAAGAAGAGTACAAGCGAAAGGGTGTGATATTGACCCCAGATGTGTGGTTGGTCAAGCTGATGGTGGGCGCTATTGATCCCAGCTTTTATGAGCAAGACTGAGTGATGTTAGCCTCACAACGCTTGCAATTGCGAGCAATACTGTAGAAGAGCTTTCTGTTGCACATACTGTGTGTCCGTCTTGCTTGAAACACTCTTGGTGATGCATGTGGAATTCCGCATCAGGTATACTTGAATAGCACACTTCAGAGCTGCCAACGATGTAACACATACACTGCAGAACGAAAAGCGTTACATGCTGCTGTTTCAGCCGACAGGCACCAAGGTTGAGTTGCAGCTGCAGACTTCGTTACATCCTTCCAGCGTGTACTCATTTGACACATGCAGTCTACAGTCTGTGCCAGAACTTCTTGAAGCTAATGAGCATCACTAGCGTGGAATTTGTTTGCACAACAAGCTCATATGCACATTTCTCATTGCAAGCAAGGAATGACTAACTATCAAGCTGAAGAGCTGACCCGCTTGTGCTGCGGAGCTGTACCATTACAACACTGCTGGCCACTTCATTCTTCGTTCTGTTTGCATTGCAAATGACGACTTGATACCACAGATGAAATCCTAATCCTGCTCATCAAATGACTGATCCACAGCTCCAACCATGAGCTTGACCAACCATAGGTCTGGTGTCAGCATGACGCCCTTGCGCTTGTACTCCTCTGCCTCCAGCTCATAGTAAGAAGTGGCATCAATCATTCTGCCCACCTCTGTACACAAGCAACAGCCACATGTCATACACTCAGACCCAAGCCAAAGACATACAGCATGACGCATATCACTGCTGTCACAGCAGCACCTTTCAAGGCAGAATCAAGTGAGTGACTTCTGCCAAAGCATGTATCAAGCGCAAGGATTGGTAGCACAGAAGCAACCAGGTGAGACAGACCACTGAACAAGGTTTGTTGACAAGCCTTAGCAGACAATTCCTGTGTTGGGGGATGGGCATTAAGCAAGGCCTGTACACAGCAAGCACAGCAATGAGTGCAGGCAGTGTTATCACACGACAGGACAACATACCAGGATCTCTGTCAAGCTGTCCCAGAAAGGCTTGTGCAGCCTGATCCTTGCCAACCTGTGCAAACTCAAAGGCAATGGCTCCTGGGCCATATGGGGAGTTCATGCTCATGTTCTTGGCATTCTTGATGACTTGAGCCACTGTGCTCTGTGGCTCGCCTGTTGGCTCGCCGTCTGTGATGATGATGACTAAGATGGGCTTCTGCAGGTTCCTGTTGTTGATACCACCCATGAGGAATGGCTGGATGATCTTCTGGTTTAGGTTGGTTCCCAAAGGAGTCATGCCATTGAAGTTGATCTGCACCCCACAGTAACAATCCTTCACTTCAGTTGGTGCTCCTGTGCAGTCTTCGACACTGCTTTTGGTGAGAACATGTGATGTTACGAAAAGTGTGTCAGGACAAAACACCAGAAATGGCAGTCTGTCTGAAATCATGCACCAAAATAGTTTGATTTTGCAGCAACTGCAGGCACTCAGCACTACCTTGCTTCAACAAAGCACCACGCTTGGTGAGGAAACAAACAAACACTCAAGCTCACTTTTGGACTGGGGTTCACACAAACCTTGTCCTTGAGTTCAAGTTGGGCTCATCATTTGGCTACTGAAAAGGGCAGCATAGTCGAGCAGAGGATACGTATTGTACCTGATAGCATAGTATGCACATGACAAGCAACTTGAGTATACCTGACTGATAAACCAAACTGCCCGACTAACTCGTTGTCAAGAAGATGATTGTCATTGCAAACAGCAAAAGCAATGTTTCCAGGTATAAAGCAGCCCAGCATAGCGTTGTCTTGGGGACAAAAATGGTACACGAAAAAATAACATAACAAAAAGGGTGCATGAAAAAAAACAAAAAACATAGACCTTATCCCAGTCCACGCAGCTACGCACAGGACAGACAAGTGGAGCCCACCTGACTGATCAGCTGCCCAGCTGACATGCTGTCACGGATGCCATTGCCTTCTGTTGTCCCATTCATAAAGCGCACCAATATGCCATCATCATCAAACATGGTTGCAACGTCAGCTACACGCCCGACCATGAGCTTCAAGTCCTGGATGCGTTCGCCCCCCTCCTCAAAAGCCATTGAGCCTGAGTCATCAGCATAGATGATGATGTCGTACAGGGCCAAAGTGGCAAGGCTGTATGCCAACTCCATGGGCATATTGTATTTGGCTGCAAGGCTCCTGCAGTTCGGCACGGCTGAAGTGACTGCGGGGCATGCATCAAAGATGCTGGTTCAAGATCATGCAAGCAGGAATGCACATGTGTATTCACAGCATCATAAATGGGGTCACCTGTGTCAGTTCAGGACAGCTGATGTTGCTGCAGGGCATGCATCAGAAAGATGTGCAAACTAGCATGGCCAGAATGATTGCTTCTGTCATTGCTACATGCTGATCATGACAGAAACGTGGAAGTCAGAGCCTTTAGACTCAGCACAAGAGGCTTTCCTAGTGCAGTCTGGCTCAAGGTCAAGATGGTGCAAGAGTTCTGGCTCGAGATCATGCAAGCAGGAATGCACATATGGAGTCACAGCAGCATACACACCGTCACCTGTGTCAGCAACACAGTGAGAATCACACAGAACTCAATGAGAAGTGAGCACTGCTGATTTACTTGTTCTCAGCAGTGCGCTTGCATGCTGCGGGAAAGACACAGACATGGTTGCTATCCATGTTGTGTGAAGCATCAAGAGCTGTAAGTGGGTGTGTGCTCAGAAGTGTAGAATGGTGGCAGCAGTCAGATACCTGAAGTCAAGTTGCTGCAGGCGGTTCACCAACTGCTGCAGCTTGGGAGGAGGGTAGAAGGTCTCTAGGCGGTTGGACTGGATGATCTGCTGCAGCTTTGACATCAAGCCTTGCTGCACTGCAGGATTACCTCCTCCACCACCTGACCAAGCGCATCACACTGTTCCTCAGCACCATGTAGGTATCAGTGCCTCAGCACAACTGTGAGGCGCCCAATGGTGTTTGGACAGTCAAAATGAGCAAGCCAGTCAGTCTGAATACTGAATGAGGGTGCAGTGGAATGAGAGGATGGAGAGCTTCTGTAACACAAGCTTCTGTGATACAAGCTTCTGTGATGCCCAAAACGTCAAATAAGCATCAACTGAGTAATGGATAGTGAAATCTTTCATTCAACAGCAGACTTAGAGCAATGTGCATGCCCACTCTACAACCAGGCTCAGCATATACATGCAGAACATTGCAAGGACAGGAAGCTGACCGAATTGCCCTTGCCCACCACCAAATTGCCCCTGGGGCGGGCCGCCAAATTGTCCCTGAGGTCCACCAAACTGTCCTTGGGGCGGTCCCCCAAACTGGCCCTGGGGTGGTCCCCCAAACTGGCCTGCACAAGGCGTGAGTGTTGCCACATGGGAACAGCTTAAGCATTTGCAGCAAGCACAGCATAAAGCAGTTGACACCACCAACAATTGGTACTAAAGACTGGTAGACCAGGACAGTAGATGCAAGTGAAAGCACACATTGTGTCCAAAATGTCATGTGCTTTACCTTGCTGCCCTGGGGCACCACCAAATTGCCCCAGAGCTGGACCACCAAACTGCCCTTGAGGACCACCTGAGAACTCATTTCAGCATTTGAGACTGTGGGAGATGTCGAATGCAATGACATGCGGTGACTGCAGCCCAGACGTGCACCCTGATAGGAAGAGTGGACCATCAACCTTGCATGCATGATCATACCTTGTTGCCCTGAGCCCCCAAACTGTCCGGCTTGCTGGCCATACTGCTGTCCCTGAGGCTGCTGGCCATATTGCTGACCCTGTGATTGCTGACCGTATTGCTGCCCGGGCGTAGAATTCCCGAACTGGCCTTGACCTAAGCCTGATGAGCCTTGATTACCTTGCTGGCCAAAACCCTGCTGACCGGGCATGGAGCCGCCCATTTGACCTTGTGGCCCAGCGTATCCAGACTGGCCCGGCTTTCCTGCTTGACCATAGCCCTGCTGACCGAGCTGCTGACCTTGCATGCCTTGCTGTAGCCCCTGCTGAGGGTAGCCAGCAGGAGCGCCACCCTGGTTACCTCCTTGTTGCTGATACTGTGACAACTTCGATGCGAGACCCATATTGACGATTGGTACACGTTTTCGTTGGAGCGGCAACGCAAATGAAATTGCCCCGCAGTATTCACATGCAAGATGGATCTGATCGAGGCACCGATTTGATAAGCCGATTAGTCACCGGACCGCTGCTGCTGGCTTCGAACTTTTCTGCCCACTTGGCACTCAACAGTCACAAGCCCTGTCTCGCAGGTCGGCTGACCGCCTCGCCAGCGCTCAGTTGCTTGCATAGGTCGCTGAAACCCCGATACCCAATTGCGCCATGGGACTGGCCTCCAGGTTCAAAACGGGGGCTTCGGCTCAGCCAGCTGGTTCGCCACAGCAGCAGACTCAGTATCAGCCTAGCGGCCCGACACAGCCTCAGACCCCCGCACAGTACCCAGCCATTCAGCAGTCGTGGCAAGCTCAGCCTCAACAGTACCAATCGCCGCAGCAGGGCTACCAACAGCCTCAGTACGGCGTTCAACAGCCAGGTTATCAACAGCCCGGTTATCCTCAGCCCGGGTATCAGCAACCTATGTACCAGCAGCAAAACTATCAGCCTCCGTCACAGCAGTGGCAGCAGCCTCAGAGCGCGCAGGCGCCTCAAGCCTATCAACAAAGACCGCAGCCTCAGCAGCAAGTCGGCTCATCCGGAGGACTCAACGATCAAGGCATCCAGACCGTCCTTCATAATCAGCTGAACAACATCATCAGAGTCAATCGACTGGAAGCTTTTTACCCACCACAGAGGCTGCAGCAGGTGAAGGATCATGTGGCCACAGTAGACTTCAGGTAGGCAGCTTAAGACAGCTCTTGGCAAGAGCAGCTGCAGAGCTGCAAAATCAGTTACCAGCACTTGCAAAGTCTAGCAGAAACCTGCAAAACCTGTGTAGATTCACATGGTTGCCACACATTTGCCGTGCTGTTTGCATACCTTTCCATGACATGGCATTTGACTCTGAGTATTTTCACAGCCATCATCCTGCCTGCAGACAGGTACCTGGCAGAAAGGATTAGCTGGAAAGCCTGTAAATTATTAAATCCATATGATCCTACCTGCAGGGCTTTGGCCATCAAATGGAGGATGCCAGTGGAGCTTGCCTTGGACTTGGTTGCTCTTGCATTGTACGACATTGTCATCTATGCAGATGACAGCACCTCCATGAAGTATGCTGAGAGTGGTGCCAGAATCGATGACATGAAGGTCATCTTGGAACGTGTGACTGAAGTTGCCACCCTATTTGATCATGACGGTATGTCAATTATTGCATTTGACCGCTTAGCGTACATCCCTGCATACAAACTTCAGCACACATCACTGCTTCAAAGCATCCTGAGCTTGGGCGTATGCTAACTGCCAGCATCATATTCAGTCCAACTTGGCATTGTTCTGATGGTGTTTAGCCTGTGCAGCCACATGCTAACTATAACATGCATGCTACACAATTGGGCCAGAACTACTTGTGTGCATCAAGTGTGCAAAATGTCAAGCGTGCACACTTGACAGTATAGTATGTGCAACCGCTGCTGAACCAAACCTAACACTGTCTGATGCAGGTATCTCTATCCGTTTCATGAACTCGAACCTGCAAGGCGACAACATCCGTGACAGCATATCAGCAGCCAATCTCTTGGCAAGATGTCAGTTCAGCGGCATGACGCCCCTCGGCACCCAGATGCACGCACGCATTCTGAAGCCAATGGTCGAGGCAGCCATTGCTAATCGCACCCTTCAGAAGCCAGTCTTGGTCATCACCATTACTGATGGCGAGCCAACAAGTGAGCCAGAAAGCAAGATCGTGAAAGTCATCAAGAACATGAAGGCTTTTGCTAGCAAGTCTCAGTATGGCTCTGGGGCAGTCGCGTTCGAATTTGCTCAGGTAAGAAGAAGGCTTCTTGAAAGGTTGTCTCAGTCTGGTGCAGGTGCTTGTGTGCAGAACCTCCTCCATTATGTGCTTGCTTGTCCTTGGCAACGACACTTTCTTCACCTGCAGTGATTAGTGTTGCTGTCAAGGGACATGCTCTAGGGCCAACCCCAAATCCTGTGGCTTGACTGTATCTTGTCTGTCTCAGGTGGGCAAAGACACAGATGCACAAGCTTTCTTGGGCAGACTGGATAATGACAAGGACGTGGGAGGTATGGTCGATGCCACCTCATACTTTGAGCTGGAGGCTGAAGAGTACAAGCAGAGGGGCATTGTGCTGACCCCAGAGCTGTGGCTGGTCAAGCTTATGGTAGGAGCAATTGACCCTACATATGATGAGCAGGTGAGACTGAACCACAACTGTTCGATTGAAAAGAAAAGAAAAGGTTACGCTTTTCAGTGATCATAATGGGAGCCTCCCAAGGCGGCAGCCCGGAGCAACTGTTCGATTGCCATGCTTGAGCTAATGAGGGTGCTATGCTGTGTGCTGGGATGCCTGTTGTGTTGGCAGATGCAATTGCATATCATGACCAGATTAACACAGGGCATCTTGCGGGAATACTGCTGCTTAGCGCACAGCCTGAGTGCGGCAAGTTGCTTCCAATTTGCTCAGGTTGCTCTCTGTTATGCTTTTGCTTCGCTATGCTTATGAGAGTCACAACATCGTAGGTCGTGTTGGATGAATCAACCTGTTCGTCTCTGTCAGCTGTGTGACTAGTGCATGTGCTTCTGCGTCCTGTTATTTCTTGAGACACACAAGTCAAGCGTAGCAATACATGAAGCTTGCTTGCTTGTCTGTTGATTATAGTTTGGTATTTAAGACAGTGTTAGCTGCTCTGCAGGATGCTTGAGCGTAGCCATCAGATACACACCAAAGTCAGCCCCCGGGACAGAATTGATGCTTGCTGCACTTCTGGCAGCTTGTTTGCAACAAGACAGAAAGAATTGAACAGACTGCAGATTGCATTGCAAGCTGCACCTGGCTCAAGGCTACTGGCAGCTACCAGATCAGGAACTGCATCTGGTGTATACACACGGACACTTATTAGGCCTACACGATGGGTATCCACCACACAATGTCATGACAGCAAGACAGCATCGTTGCCTTCTTAATACTGTTGCGGTTGCATTTCCTCTGCACATTTGTGGTTAGCTGAAATATATCAATTCTACTGAGCAAATGGTATGCAGATTGTGCAGCGTGCTCAGTCATGTCTTGTACATATCTGTCCTTGAACGTGACAGCATCGTTGTTGCTTGACCATCTTGTGACAAGTTTGCTCCCAGGGTCATTCACTCATTAACAGGTGTTGCTAAATACTGAAACGTGTGGTCTTGGTCCATGTTGCATGTGGTGCAATGCTGCTTAAGTACACACAGGCATGAAGCCTCAACAGACTGCTCACAGAGCTATGTCCTGTGAAAAATCCAAGATCAGAAGTTTGCTGTTCTTGAAAAGGTGTGTCATGATCATGACAACCACCGATGCAAACGAAAAAAGCCACTTTGGTGTTCAATGCATTGCGCAGCTTCACAACCTTGCTTGAAATTCAAGCCTTGAATGCATACTGTATCTGACGCAAAAGCTATATGATCTAGGCATTTACCAAGCTCTGCAAATCAGTGTCATTCTTGGGAATGGGTATGACATGCGATGCAAATCAGGCAGCCATAATTCGTGGCGGGCAAAATTGAGCGCTGGATCGAGAGTGCAGGACTCCTGCTGACTCACACTATGGGAACAATAAACGTTTATTCGACTTTCCGCTTAAATTGGCTGTACTTTAAGGAGCAAACGTAACGCAGACGTAACCGCAGCCCTCTTGCAAGAGCTCCTTTGAGATCCTCGCCAAGATCAAGCGTCAGCGCTCTTCGGGAACCTTGATTTCATCCGTAGACTTTCTTGGCAGTGGGCAGACTGCGTCGGCAAAGCGAAAGCAGGTAAGCGCTTCCACCGTTGCTGGACTCCTGGTGATAAAACTGGGAAGTGTAACTGCTGCACCAAGCACGATGGAATTTTGTGAGCCAAGTCAGGTTGTCATGTGGCTTCATCTGCTGTGCAGATGCAACAGAACAAAGCTTGATCCCTTTTGGAGCTTGCAAAGGCAGCAGGTGCCTTTGTTTAGAGTTGACACACTGGAGGTAACGTCCTTGGATGACACGTCCAGCTGTCAGCACCCAGCCTGTCTTACTTCTTTTGTCGTTAGCATCAATTGACGCAAGCAACTACACGGTGGAGCCGCATACTAGCTCTGCTCGGCGTCCGTGTACAGCTTGACGTTCGGCACACGACGATCGGTCATTGCGTTTGAATTGGAACTTAGCGGATGCTGTGTTTTTCCGGACAATAAAATCACAGCCTTCCTTCTCCTAGTATCATGTGCCTGTCTTTACAACGTCAATGCATTTCGCCGCTCCGGCCGAAAAGTGTAACTGTCGCTCTGTTGTGCTTGGAGAGTGAGCTGACCGACCTTTGGTGCCTTGGGCCACTCTTGGGTGCTTTGCAATGTCTCATCATGGCTGTGGCATACAATTCAGTTTCTTTGCTGTTGAATCTGAGATAGCTGTTTCAAGCTTGCAATCTCAGCTAAGGGGCCTCAGGCAGTCATATGGCTGCCCGCAACACATCCTCTTCTGTAAAAGCATTGACTGTACACGCAGGACGTAAAGACCACAACGGCGGATCCTAGGACCACAGCTCCATCCTATATGCACCAAGAGATGCAGAATCAAGAAGCTTCGGTGGCTAGCCCTGCTAGTTCTACAGCCAGTGAAGGAAGGTATGCGTCAAATACCATCATTTGCTGCACATATGCCATATGCCCATGCCAGCTCTGTCTGACCTGCCACATGTGCACACTTTGTAGTAGCCCGTACCTGCTGAAGTTGGAGCCTTGAATAACATTCTGATCACTGTCATTGTGCTGCCTTGGTAACACATAGAAGATCACCTTTTGCTATCTGTTTGATAAGGTGTTGATTGAGATCACTCTTTCAAATCAGCGCTGAAACTGTGTTGCTTGCTCTTTTCAGGGGCGGGGATCCTTTTGGTGCAGCCCCTTCAGGTGCATTGCAACAGGCCTTCCCAGAGGGTGAGGTGGCCTCAGGGGAGGGTCTACCAGCCCGGACTAAGACTCGCCGCAGCCTTCCTCGCCAAGTAGATGGAGATGAAGACTACAACAGTGCTGATGGTGAAGGAAAGAACGGCCGCAAGCGACGCTATAGGGTGGCTGAAGTGCGAGGTAGCTGGAGTCCAGAAGAAGACGCCACCCTCATGCAGTGAGTCAAGCATCCTTCTCTTTAGTCTGTGAACTGCTTGCTGCAACCCTGCTTTGCCAATGCCTCCAGTGTATCTGCCCATGTGTCCTTATATCTCAAGCCTCATTCCCATGTGGCAAGTCTGCTGTTGCTGTTGCTCTTGCTGCTGGTGTTGCTAGGCACATGATGAGCAAAAGCCGCATGCCGTCATGGTGACCAGGCTGCCCCACATGCTTGTCCAGGCTGGTTAGCAGATGAGTTGATGCAGCAGCTTTTGAGGTGCACCATTCCTACTAATGATGCAGCACCTCATATCAATGCCACAAAGGACATGCTGATGTTTCCAGCAGTGCATCATTACGCTAGAAAGCTTCCAACTTGTGTCCAGCTTGATAGTCAGCTTGCACATGTTGACTGCAGTGCTGCTTGGCAGATCTGCTGACTCAAGGTGGTGTTGCGCAGGTTGGTGGAGAAGTATGGTGAAGGGCAGTGGAGCTTGATCTCTACCTTCTTCCCAGGGCGCATTGGCAAGCAGTGTCGGGAGCGATGGCACCACCAGCTCAACCCCAAGATCAACAGGAATGCTTGGAGCGTGGAAGAGGAGCGCATCATAGTCGCAGCACATAAGGTACAGATCTGTCAGCTTTACTGTAGTGGTGATGTGTCTAGAGTTTCGGAGCAAGCAATCGAGCAATTCAGCTGTTTGCATCATGCATGCTTGTTGATCATTGCTCATCCATTATGCTAGAACGTGTAGCGCCCTCCAATGTTCACTTCTTTTGCCCTGATCGCTAGCGCCCACCATGCAGTCAGCTGTAGCTTTGTCTGCTGATAAGTGTCAATGGCACTTCCCATGGCCAGTCAGTAAGACACTGAGAAAGCAATGCAGTGCAAAAACAGTCTGTAAAAAGCCTGTTGCACAAGTGATTAATTCGTGATCGTTGTACTTTGCAGAAAGTGGGCAACAAGTGGGCTGACATTGCCAAGGACTTGGAAGGGCGCACAGAGAATGCAGTGAAGAACCACTGGAACGCTACCCTGCGCAAGTCCTGCCCCCACGCCTCCCAAGTCACCCTGCTCAGGGCCTACATGCACACCCTCAACCTGCCTGTTGGGCGCAGACATAAGGAGAACGCAGTTGCTGCTGCTGCAGCTGCCGCTGCTGCAGCTGCTGCTGCTGTTCAGAACTCTGTAGTGCCTGAAGGTGAGCTGTTGTGTTTATGCATGTTGACCAGATCGTTCTTGCTCACATGCTGTGGGTGGCTTCTTTGCTTGTGCAGCAGCCCTTCTTCATGATTTGCTCAGCTACGTACACATATCATTGCACTTGCAGAGACCTGACTGTATGCTGCCTTCATGCTGCATCCTCCCATGTCTTGCTGTGCCTTGCGTGCAAGCTCACTGTGTTGTATGTTGCTCTGCCGTCTCCAAGCAAGTGCTGTTTTGCTATAGCTGAAGCTGGAACATCATGTGATGGAAGTTGTTGTGCATGTTCAGGTTCAGACATGTAGCAATTACAGCGCCCACGCTCTGCCCACCCCCACCCCACTCGTGCACCAAGATCTGGGTTTCCATGCGCAGGCCGCACTCCCACAGCTGCTGCTGCACAGCCACTGCCCCTGTCTACGTCCACCACTCCCTTGGTCTCCCCAGCCAGCCTGTCGCTCACCTCTCCATCTCCCTCCTTCTCTGAACAAACTGCCTTCACCCTGAACACCGCCGCTAACCATGCAGCACCTCACCTGCCACCTAGCCACCCTCACCGCCTAACCCCCCCTGCATTCTCTCCAGCTGCCTCTGGTGGTGGACCGCCCCCAGTGGTGGCCACAGCTGAGCAGGAGCTCAGCGCCATCACCAAGGGCTTTGTGGGGAAGGGCTTCAGATCTAGGCCCAACTCAGCTCGGCCTCAGTCCAGCTCAGCATCAGGGGACCAGCAGCAGCAGCAGCAACAGCAGCTTCCTGTCAATATGGAAGCTGGCCCTGAGGGTTCCACTGGTGGTCACAACAATGCCAGCGGTGGGCACAGCCATCACAGCGGTGGCAGTGGTGCTGTCAGCAGCGGTGGCAGTGGTGGTGGCAGAGGCGCTGCTGATCTCAGTGCCAGGCCTGGCGGTGGCAGGTTGAGCGGTGGGGGTGACAGCAGTGCTCAGCTGAGACGCAGGTCCAGAAGCGCTTCACTCAGCAGGGATCTGGGTGAGCAGGCTAACAAGCAAGTCAACGGTGGCAGAGCTGAGGCAGAGGCCCAGCATGCACCAAGCACAGCTGAAGGTGGGCAGTCTTTGGACGTGACTTTGCAGACAAATACTGGTTGTATGGTGTTTGTGTTGAACTGCTTCAGGCCCGCTGCACTTTGTGCTCAGTGTCTCCATCTTTGAGTGATCATAGAAGGTTACCCTGTTTGTCTGCAGATGCAGACAGGCCCATGTCTCATCACTTGTTTGCCTTTGCTGTATTCCAAAAGACCGAATTTGCAGTTGACGTCTGCAATGTTGGTGTAGGCTCAACAGGCAACAATGAGACTGCCACTGCCAGCAAGAGGGGCAACAAGAGAGGTCACTCAGCGCTGAAGCAGGACTCTGACTCTGACAGGGATGGGAGCGACAACTATGTTCCAGGCTCTCAGTCCGCAGCTGCTGCTGCTGCAGCAGCAAAGGCTAAGAAGTGAGTAGGTTGTTGACAGGCATTCATGTTTGTAAGCCGATCTTGACTGCATCTCAGATACACCAAGCTGCCATGCAAAGAAATGCAAGTCAGCTGTAGCAACAGCCTGCTATATGTCATGGGTGACAGATCATTATCTGTGCAGCCAGATTATGGTACAACGCATCCGTGCTAGAGTTGGTCAGCATGTTCAGATCTTGTTTTCTTGGCAGATGTCTGCACTGCCAGCACTTATATGCTGCTGACTGATCTCTCGTCACTCACAGCCACATGAGTGTTCACATGTGCAGCAACATGACTTTTCACATGGCATCTGTCATCAACCAGCCACAGGCCTGACATGGAGTCTAAATTATATGTGACAGACGTGTACTCACATACACCGCATCTCAACTGCAGGGATGGAGTGGACGTCAGGTCCACTCTAGACAATCTTGCAAATGCTGCTTTGCTGGCAGCTGAAGTAGAGCAAGAGGAGCTGGAAGCAGCAGCAGCTGCACCCCCTCCTTCTCGTGCTGGCAAGACCAGCGTCAGAACAGTGGCTCGCCGTCCCAACAAGAAGCCTCGCAGCGGCTCTGCCACAAGCAGCCCTGGCACATCCCCTGAAGGGCATACTGTGCACGCTGGGCCTGCTGAGGATCGGCCTTTGAGCGCCAGTGCCTCCCACTCAAAGCTGGACAGCATAGATTTGGAAACTGCTCAAGGCAAGGAGAAGATTGCTGCTGCTGCTTCAGCATTGACTGTGCCAGAGGCCACTGCTGAGTTTGACACAGACACAGTGATGCACACCAATCAAGATCAGCTTGGCACAGGCGCGCAGGGCAGCCAGACAGACATCAGCATGATGGTGTCGCAAGCCCAAGGCGTGCCTATGGATTCTGTCTCAGTCACTGATATCTATGACCCCATTGCTGCTGCCATCAAGAATGCCACAGAGGCTATCACAACAGATGGGGCCATGCAAGCAGCCCTGCCCGACCTCGGTATAGAGTTGGAGGACATCAGTGTGTCTGAGCCTGTGGTATCAGACCCCATGCCAGCCCTATCTGCCAGCGAGGGGGGTGTGGCAGCGTACCTGGACCCAGTGCCCCCTCAGCAGCTGCCAGAGCAGCTTCCTTTGCAGGTTGCACAGATGCCAAATGAGTCAACGCCAGACCACCTGACTCTTCAAGGCCTCTCTGGGACTGTGACTTACCCAGTTACGTCTGATGGCACAGTAACAATCACTACCTCTCATCCAGCAGCGGCGGCACCAGGAGCAACAATGATGGTTCAGCAGCCCGAGGGGTTGCTGATTGTTCGGGATCCTTCCACTGGGAAGGAAATCTGCTTGGGGAAGCTTCTGAAGAACTCTTTGCAAACATCTGGTCTCTTGCAGGCAGCTGGTTTTGTGGAGCCGTGCTCTACCTAGGTCCAAGCTGACTTTCCTGCACCCTGGCAACTGAAGCAGCACTGTGCAATGTATCAATGTACAAAGAGTGTTCTTCTGGAAATGTGATCTTATGGTCTGAGACATGATGACAACATGCATAAGGGACCAACTTCACCACTGTGACTGTGGTCTCTTCAGGGTTTTGGCGCGATTAGTGTAGCATGGACACGGAATATTGCATGACAAGCACCAGGTCACAACAGCCTACTGTTGGACATGGTTATGTACAGTTTTAAGCTGCACAATGCTGAAGGCCTGCTGTGAGTTCCAAGATCACTGAGTTTGATTGAGGCCAAAAGTTCCTCGATGCAGCTACCTATGGCAGTATTGCAAGTGTGAGCATCCACAAAAGTGGTTGAGATCTTAGAGCTGAAAGACGCACACAGACATTGCAGTCAATACTCGTGTGGCACGAAGTGCACATGGTCACATATATTTAGAATTGACTATCAACGTATGTATGATGCCTTCACCTGTCTATTGTATTCTATTTATCTGTCATTGCTGTGCAAAACTGCTGCATAGTGTACACCTGATACACTGCTGAAATCTCCAGTCCCTCACAAAACACAATGCCAACAAAAACATGTTCTGACCCACATGCAACACAACATGCTTGGAAAAGCTGACATGCTTCAGTGCATGACCAACACTGTCTTGTTGCAGAACTTAGTGCAGAACTGTGTTACTGAGCCGACAATGAATTTGACTTGTCTGCCTTTGTTGTGCGCTGCCATAACTACCACCGCAGCACCCAGCTGCTCTGCTTGATGACATACAAATTGACCTATACTGTCTGCATCATTGGTGCCTTTCAAGACGGTGACTTTGTACTCTGCCTGCCAGGTACCAATCAATAGTCGGCTTGCAGCATATTCTACATGACTGTGCATGGAACACTGTAATAAATATCAAAGCTTACCCCGACTTGATCACAAGTGTGAGTGAAACGCTCTTGTATCCAGTTATGAGCTTGATCCACCTGCGAGACATATACTGATTCAGATCACTCACACTTTGGAGTTGCACCACGTGATTCGCCTGTCCAGATTTGAGTTTGTGGCAAAGAAACAATGGAAAGTGTTTGACCCACCAGCATTTCTTCTTGCTGCTCTGACTGCTGAATGACAGATGTAAATTGTGACTGGGGTACTACGTGCAAGAAGTGGACGATGTCCCCTGTAAGCGTTCTCATAAGGCTCCATGACACAAAGTGCAGGGATTCTCTTGCGAGCAACACAGATCTATTTCTCTTACCCTGTTTATGTATGTGTTCCAGTGCCCACTCCAGCGCTCTCTCATTCTCCTGCAAGCGTTGAAATATTTGTGGGCTTCAGCAAGTCCTGACCTTGCGCAAGTCGAAACGGTTGCACGCCATTGCCTTGTACCTCAGTATCGTCCACGGGGACCAGCAAATGGCGACTTGAGCTAGTCTCAGCCATGCTGTGTGTCACAGATCAAGATGGTGCCGGCAGCGAAACCACCTCAACGCAAGCCTTGGTTGTACCAACCAACTGCAAGGTCAAATATGCAACATAAGCTTGCGCTTTGTCAGCTGACCTCAGTGCAGGTGTGAAGTGTCAGCTAGCTCTTGGCAAGAAGAGGAAGATCCTAGTTTGACGCTGGTTTGACGTGCATGTTTGACCAGGTTGATTCATGAACCGCATCCGGTTGGATTCAATAGAGTTGTATGACACCAAAGCATTACACAGCCATGGTCGAGTTGCAGCAAAAGTAATTGCCAGGCTGTGAAAGTGGTGGTCGGCGTGCTGAGCACGATGCATAGTGCTGCCGGCCAAGTTGTTTGCCAGCATGCTTTCGTGAGTCACCGACCAAAAGGGTTCACACCATTCAGACACTGCTCTGCCTCGCTTAGTGTTTGCCACAAAGCGTCATCGAACTCTCCATTTTTGCGTCGACAAGGTGTAGGTCACAGCCTTGCATGCTCAGCTACGCAACAGGCTACTCTGACGCCACAGAATTGTCACACATGTCTCACATACAGGTCGCAGACAGTTGAGACAGCGATGTGGTATCGTGCATGCAGTGGCACATGGTGAGGTGTGTACGCTGCTTCACCTCTACTGATCAATGCATATGCTGTCCTGCCTGGCAAGGCCTTCTTGCACAGTGCTTTGCAAACTGCGTCGTACAACGTTTGTGCACTGTGCTGACTGCAAAATGTTCTAAGTAGGCCTCAGACTTAGTTGCAAAAGGTCAGGAAAAGTATGACAAGGGGGACAGAATGGGGGCTTTGAGACTTTGGGAGCAGGCGCTAAAAAAGGTAAAGGATTGATGTAACTCATGTTCCAACTGCAGCGCAGTCAAAAACCAAATTTGTCAACATGTGCAGGATCCAACCATAGAGGACAGGCAGGCAGCCTTATTCAACTCTACCTGTGTGCATGCATCATTTGGAGATGTGGAGTTTGCACAAGTCACATTGAGAGGTGATTGCTTTCCCACTCTGGTCCTTGTTTGCTGTAATGCAAAGCTTGGCCATACACAGGGTGTTACCTTTGTGCAGATGCCATCAATTGCGGCCTAGATTTTGAAACTGCCATGAAAAGTGGAGACTACGTCAAGCTGAACAGCTCTCCTCAGGTGAGAGGGCCCTCATCAGGCTGTGACTAATCACTCTTTCGCATCAATGCAAGACACATTCAACTTGCACTAGATCTGATATCACATGCTCAGAACTTGATCTGCTCTAGCAGGTCATCATACAGCTACGGAAGTTTGCACAAGCAGCAAATCGAATAAAAGCAGCTGTTGGCACAGAGGCTTCACCACCCCAGCTTGCCAAGGCAGTTTCCAAGGGTGACATCAAGCCCGGTGACTTATCAGACATATTGGGCACTGAAATACGAGGAGGCATGGACACTTCTGCCTTTGGTATGCAGCTCCTCTGTCAATATATCATGCCTGTTCGCTTGTAAATATATCAAGCCTGTTCGCTTGTCCAAGGTCACAACCCAGCAATGCTCTTTTCACAGCTGAACAGTATCACTATGTATGCTGTTTGAGATGTCCAAGGTCACAACCCAGCAATGCACATGTCCATGCCATGCGCTGAATTCGCACTTGTATCCTCTGCAGGTATCATCCGCCGTGTGCTGCTCATCATTGTTGTAGCAGTAGTCGGCGGGACAGCGCTGTTCTTTTTGGGCCTCAAGTTTGCTTTCCCTGAATACCGATGACATACAGATTCTACCAGATCACAGACAGCAACTGAGAAGTCATGTATTGGATGGATAGTATGAGCTACACAATAGCCGTTCCATGGTGTTCTTGACTAGCTCAGGGCACAGCTGAGCTGAATGAAACTGATCGACACATGTCAGTCGAGATTGCATGCGTTGATCATCCCTGTGCTTTGTGAATAATGCCTGTGTTGCACCAAAGCATGCTCAGGCGCATAAGTCTTGAACCAGACCATATATTGTTCTGAAAGGCATAGTCTCTTCATGTCAAGCACACTGCACTCTGCTGTTTGGGCAAGGAGGCATGCCAGTTGCGCAGCCATCACTAACGGCTCAGAAATATAGATCACGTCTGTGGTACCACTACACAGGCATCATTCACGAGCCTCTGGTAACATGCACAGGAGATACATATTGCATTGTAGTTTTGTGGAGATTAACGTACAGGAGGTGGGCAGTGGACATGCGCAGAGCAGCAGCAGCCTATGATTGTTTTATACAGTTGCGCTATTATTATAGTATATGTAGAGTTGCATATGTGTCAGCGCAGGAAGTGGTGAGTAATTCTGACTTTATCACACAAGGTTGCAGCAGTGTCTCTGGACAAACCAATGGTGACGTTGAATACTGATTGATGATGTACAACTCTGACGCACTCTATTAAAGAGTTGCTTCGACACACTCAGGACTCTTTTCAGTGGCACATAAACTAGAGGGCAACATTGCCTGTCTCAGACCAACAACAAGCTGCCATTGTTCAGTCCCGATCCATCAGTATTTTGCCGCCATACGGCCGCTGCTTCATCTTCTTTGTAAGGCCAGCTATGTATTTCATGGTGGTGCATTTGTCCTCACTCCAATACCCCATGTCAGCCTCCTCATGCACCCCTCTCATATCTACTAGCCTGACAGCCATTAGGCTCTGTAACACCGTCAAAGGAGATAGTACCTATATCAGCAGACATGCCCTGATCAAATTCTGCTGCTCCACTGTTGGATGCTGAGTTATGTCCTGGACTTGCTGGATCAGCGTTAGGGCTGATGGATTCTCCAACACATACCAACAAGGCTGATGCATCAGGCACTAGGATGAAGAAGGCTGACCGCTGCAAGCACAATGCAGAAGACCATGGTCTGACGATGTGCTTGGCAAGGCTTCAAGCAGTTTGTGACATGCATACGTCTCATCAGCACTGGTTTGCTGCACATCATGTTCACTGATGCTGCCCAGCCAGCATGTCTGATGATCTCCACAATCCTGACCTCAAACTATAGATATCTTACTTAACATCATGCACATCATCTTGATGACATCATGCACATCGTCTTGATGACATCATGCACACATTGTGAACACCATGCACATTGTGTTGATGACATCATGCACACATTGTGAACACCATGCACATCATCTTGATGACATCATGCACACATTGTGAACATCATGCACATCATCTTGATGACATCATGCACACATTGTGAACACCATGCACATCATCTTGATGACATCATGCACATCAGCCCCTCACCTGCAGCTCTTGGTTGCATGACAAGTCCAGGAATCGTAGCTGCTTCAGCTTAGATAGCACAGGTGGCACCCGGGTGAGCCGGTTGTCACTCAGGTTGAGGGCAGTCAGGTTAGTCAGTTTAGACAGATCTGGCAGATGCATCCTGATGGCCACAGCTGCAGGCAGAGGCGCACCAGAATCCCTATGCTCTGCCAAGCCAGTTGCCTGGACACAGCACACATTGCACTGTCAGCCTCATTCTGCTACAATATGTGCCAGTGACAAGAAACAGGGGGGGAACCAACCTTTCTTGGTACAAAACAGAAGTTGCATAGACACTTACAAACGCTTTCAATTTAAGGAAAGATCAGTGTTTGTTCATCAATTCAACAAATGATGAGTAGCCAAGATTGGGCTCACATTGCAAGGCTCAGCATGGATAGTCATTGAGACTGTTCTGCGATTTGTGCCTGTGCTTTGTATGCGTGATAAATCAGGGACTCCAGACAGCTTGTGACTCTGACTGCTTGCGTCAAGCTGTGCAATAGCACCCAAAAGCGCATTCAAATGTACAGACGAACATTCTTTACTACAATCTTGATTTCTGGACTGCACAGACACAGCCAGAGTGCCTCAAGCAAAGACAGTCACACAACATCATCCCGATGAAACAGCAGACTCACCGATAGTGATAGCACCTCAAGCTGCGTCATGGCAGGAATGACATCCAAATTCAGATGCCGGCAGTTGCCCAAATCTAGATGCCGCAACGGCAGGCGAGCCAGGAAGCCAGGCAGAACCTGCATGGCATCATGAAACGACATAACCATTTCTGTCTACAAAACAAACTCCATAGAGGCTTACACTCTATCATTGAGAACAGCGGTGGTCTGCTTGGCACATCCCACACAAAGTCTGCTGCATTCACGCAGCTGTTGTGCTAGTGCACATATGGGTGCATCAACAGTGGCAGTCTGCTTGGCACATCCTAAACAAAGTCTGCTGCATTCATGCAGCTGCTGTGCTGCATAGTCGTGGATGAGGATGCATCCTGGGTGCAGCAGCAGCTGCAGCTGGCATGCTTAGTGCAATGCAATGTGCATGTGCAAATCATACAACACCGCAATACTCTTCATGCTTGGAAGGTCTTTCACTCACATTGAGCAGGGAGT
>JAABUK010004808.1_pt1 | contig 21644 bp, 15 predicted proteins | sample 5559141 | NCBI WGS metagenome assembly JAABUK01 (sample SAMN10711869, study PRJNA513367) | rock metagenome | isolation source: Antarctica rocks | place: Antarctica: Victoria Land, Pudding Butte nord | collected 2016-01-03
ACCCATGCCGAACATCCAAAGGCTTCCACTCCAAGTTTACCTTCCTCCCTCACACAGCCGGTGCGACGGAGAACAGCTTGTTGAACACATTCTCTGGGTCAAACTGAGCCTTCAATTTCTGCAGCCTGGCATGATTGTCGCCGAAGATATCCCTCGATATCTCGTCATATTCTGCCACAAACACCATGTTAGCTGACATTCATCCTCACACCAAGCTTGGCACTCTTCCGAAGAACGAAGAAAGACAATAGAACTTACGATCGTAATTCCCAGAAACCATCACCCCGGCCCCCTTCCCTCTCCCTCCCCAACTCCACCTTAAACATCTCGGCCACGCTCCTCGCCCATCCCCTCCGCCCTCCCATCATACTCGGCACTATCCCACATGGGCCCCACCATCGCATTCATATGCCCCCCGCGATTCGCAAACCCCATCTCCGTATTCCCCATCTCACATATCTTCCTCGGATCCATCAACTCATACAACAACAAACTCTCCCCACTGTCGGGCACTTCCTCCGTGAACTGCGCGTAGGTATCCATGGTGGATTTGACAAAGTCCAACCGCAGCGGCAGCGTAAAGGAGGCGCCCTTCATGCTAACCCGTGTTCCCTGCGGGACGGCCAACATGCGACCGGTGTTGTTGTTGTTGTTGTTGTTGTTGTTGTAGTTGTTGTAGGGGACGCTGGTGGCTGTATTCAAGATCGGTCCGAGATTTTCAGCAGGCGCTTGAATGCGGCCCTGCCTTCCTCTTCCGTCCCGTCATACACGACCAGCGTAAGCACAACGACTTGCCCCTCCAGCGGGCGGCGGCCTCCCAAAACCAAGGACGCACAACCCGCGCCCTTTCATCCCGAGTACGATCTCGTTCAGGACGTTGGCAATATCGTGGAGCTGGTCGGGCAAACACCCCATCATCCCCGCGTAGACATCATCCTGGTCCCACGCCTGAATCACGAATTCGGCCACAAAGCCAAAGTTCTGTCCCGCGCGCCGCAAGCCCCAGAAGAGATCGCCGTTCTCGTCTTTGCTGGCGCGGAGGATCTCGCCGCTCGCGAGGACGATTTCACAGGAGATCAGGTTGTCGGTGACGAGGCCGTGGGGTCAGCTGAGGAATCCATAGCCGCCGCCTCAGGTCAATCCGCCGACTCCGGTATCAGTGACATTTCCACCAACGGTGGTGAGGCCGTGCTCCTGGGTCGCATCGTCGACGTCGGACCATTGGGCGCCGCCTGGGATGGTGAGGATTCTGCCGATGGGGTCGACATGAACGGAGCGCATGGAGGAGAGGTCGATGACTACGCCACCGGTGGTGGAGGATGCTCCAGCGGTGGAATGGCCGCCGCCCCGGACGGCGAGGTCGACGGTTTCTTGAGAGGCGTAGCGGAGGAAAAGCGCGATTGTTGAGGTGGTTTTTGGGAGGAGGACTGCACCCCGGAGTGAGGAAGAGATGGTTAGCGAGATTTTGCATTGGTAGATGTGCGGAGCCAGGGGGAACGGAACGATGGACCTGCGAGACATCAGGGGGTGGGCTCTGGAGGTACAGCAAGCTAGACCATCGAGCACTTGCGATGTTTCGGCTTGAGAGACCATGCCAGCTTTATCAATATCTGAGTTATCCAGCGGATTCCGACTCCAAAGAGTTGTGGTGGTGATTCTTTCTGCTCATTCCTCCGCATTTCTAAAACGGAGGGAGAACTTGCAAAAGTTCCAGAAAGGACGAGATTGAAAAGCACAAGGACTCGTGATCGTTGGAAAGTCTCGGCCATTGCAGTAGATCATTCACAGTCCTCAATCCATTGGTGCCCCGAAAGCGGACTTGCGGCAGAAATAGTACTCACAGCTCTCTTCTCCGCTGCTCAACTCCATCCGCTCAAGCTGCCCTCATATCCTTCATCTCCAGCCACTAGCAAGATCGACCCATCGTCAGTCTTCTTGAGGAGTTCTGTAGATCCGACATGTGCTGCTCCGTCACGGGCTTGCGATTGGTCGTGATGGGAAGATTGCTGCGGGACCAGGTTTTGGGATTGTCAGGCAAAGAGACGATGGTGTCTAGAACGCCGACAGAAGCCATCTTCAGGTTTCCGTGGATTTTGCGAAAAGATAGAGGGAAGATCTAAGAGACACGAATCGGATAGAGTTGGAAGAGAATATCTCGAACTACAGCCGGAAGACAGATATAAAGTGAAAGCAGAAGGGTATGAAAGTCTGGAAACGAGTTGAAAGTGGAACTCCCAGCAAAACAGCAGGACAAATGGCCTCTTTGGTCCGGAAACTACCTGCTCATCTCAAGCACAGTTGATCGGGATGGTTGAGCTATCGCCAGAATGCCCACCGTGAATAATCAGGCGAATCCTTAGCCTGCGACCTGCTGACATTGTTTCATCTTGCTCCGTTTCTGCGACTGATTTATTTGGGCGAACAAGTCATGTCTGCCGCTAATTGTCCCACAGCCAACACCGCTGGCATAGGGAAAGGTTACCTTGGCTGGCTGGATTCTACATCATCCGTGTGCGGCTGGGAGTCAGGGCTAGATCCCCCTTTGATGGTACGATACATCCAGTGGCGTAAAAGGGATGGCCTGGCCAGTTAGAGGCACTTGAAGTTCGAAGGATTGGAGCTGATGTTTGCAAGGCCAAAGAGATGAACCCAGCTGATGCTGAGGTGAGCTTGCACCTGTACTGATGTCACAAATGTTATGTCAGTCGTGGCCGCGGTCCTTTTGGTTCAACAACTGACAAGATATCCCCTGAATCAGATACGACAGGAGCAAAGATCTGGGGCAACATGAAATCAGCTCGTCGAAGCGGCATTCTTCGGGAAGATACTTGTCTGGTTAGTCAATCACTCATCTTCACGAGGAAGGTCAGAGGACGCCTGATGCCAAATCTGGGTGTGACTGGCAAAGCCGAAGCAGCCACTTGTGCCCCCTTCCTTGAGTCTGACGAGCATTATCTCGTCTTTACCAAGCACTGACGGGTTTTGCAAGTCAGACGAACCAATTTCGAATGAGGACGCAAAATTTGGGCGTGAAAGAATGCAATGTTTGGGCTACCGCGACCCTCCCGTTATCTGTTCTTCTCCTTCTTTCTATCCTTCTTTATCCCTCTTTCTATCCAAGGCCCAGTACGAATGCCTCTAATGCCACATGCGTTGGCGTATCCTGGGTGACGAATGTGTTCCTTCTTCGTAAATCATATGCAAGAACATCCCATGTAATCGTGGCATGTTATGCACCCAGCTGATGTTCAACCGCACCTTCGAATACCATTTACCCTTGCGTCTCCTCTTCAAGGGTCGTCGCCCTCGCCCAGATACCCAGCATCCAACAGGCTTGAGCTGGCAACATAGCTGAAACCGCCAAAGGGATCGGTCGCGCCGAGGCCTCCCGTAAATCGTTCCATGACAGGGCTGACAGCCAAGTTTGTGAAGTCGGTGCTGAAGTTCTCTGCCAATTCGGGATCAGTAATGAGTGGTCTGATAGGTGGCGCCAGCTCTCGTTTCTCCAACTTCGTCCAATCGAGTTTGCGGAAAAAGCGATGTTTCTGCATGATTGCAACATCCGGCTTCCCTTTGGCGCCCAATCGCTTATTCGGCTCCTTTCTTAGCAACCTTGTGAGTAGATCCTTGGCATCTGGTGAGAGAAAATACGGCAGACTTAGCTTCTGCTTGACGATGTTCTGCTGGATCTTGGTGTAGTTGTTGCCACCAAATGGAGGAGAGCCGGTGAGGAGATCAAAGCCCAGGGCTCCAAGAGACCACCAATCGCATTGCTTACCATAGCCTGGCCCAATTGCGGACAGCTCGGATCCGCGAATGACTTCTGGTGCCATATACTCGATTGTGCCAATGCCCGTACTGTTACAACGGCTGCTCCCAGGAGTCGATGGATCCTCTACCGCGACTTTACTCAAGCCAAAGTCTGTAAGTAGAAGATGGCCCTCAGAATCAAGCAGGCAATTCTCGGGCTTGAGATCGCGGTAGATAACCCCAACGTTGTGATGGAGATGATCAAGAGCCAGGATCATTTCGGCCATGTAGAAAGCAGCAACGTCTTCGGTGAAGAATTTCTCCATCTCAAGATGATGAAAGAGCTCACCACCTTGGGCGTACTCAAGTATCAAATATAGCTTCTCACAATCCTGAAAGGCATAGTAGAGGTTGACAATGAAGGGGTGGCGATTGACAGATTCGAGGATGGAACGCTCGGTCTTGGTCTGCTCGACGAGTTTCTTGTGTACGGTGAGCGATGCTTTGCGAAATTGTTTCTGGGCAAACAATCGGTTGGATGAATGCTGCTTGACCAGGTGAACCGTGCCATATGTCCCTTTCCCGAGGCATTTGAGATTTGTAAAATCTGCAGCTGTCATCTTCCGGGTCATCATTGATGACGCACGCTGATCAGGACAGAGAGTGGACAGAGAGTTCAAGCGTTGATCCGTGTTCTCGGTCAGAGAAGGATTGACAAAGTCTTGGTCAAGAGGCACCTCATAGCTGATCATCTCGGAAGTCGTATCATCCTCGGTGCCAGGCTCAGAGTTGGTACTCATTTCACTGCTCGGAGTATCAGAGCCGAATTTGCTTCGAGCTAGAGATGTTGACCGACTGCCAGGTCGACTCCCAAGGTTGAGAGCATCAAGCTGCAGTTTCAGACTGCTGATCGCTGGTGAAGCAGGCCGAAACCCAGGACTGGCTCCTGCAAGGGGTGGAGGTCGAGGAACAGGTGACTTTACTTTCGGGCTACCTCTTCCGTAATCAGATTCTTCAGCCCCTGAGTTGCCGGAAGTAAATCCTCGGACCGTGCTCATCGCCCGCGAAGCGTTTTCTGGATTCTGCTTTCTCCTTTTCTTCTTGGCAGCTCTTGCGGAAAGAGCCGCTCCTGCTTTGATTTCGTGAACGCGACCTCGGCCTACTTCGGAATCGTCGCCCGTGACTATAGCCTGGCTGCGCGCATCTTTTTCGACTGGTGGACTTCGAGTCCGCATAGGAGTGATCTCAGGCTCATCTCCCAAAACGTCGGACACGCCTAGACCAGTGACGACTGACTCAACATTGTCTGTGTTATGGTTTCCAACCATTGAATTCCCCTCGTGTACTACATCTGACATCAATGTCAACCTTGAAGGTTGTGAGACCACGGCCGAAGAGTGGGACGGGTCGTCGCGAAGGCTCATTGTTGGGGATGATCGATGTCTTCCGATGATTCTGAAGGGTTTCACGCTCTCGTTATGAAATTCTGTCGCAATTGATGCTACTCAAGAAAGAACTGTATGTACGGGTCTGAAGATGTCTCAGCCCCAACGTTGAGGGAGGTCGCACAAGACGATCGACTCACAATATCTCTACCAATGCTTTTTTACCGTCCGCCTTTGTTCAAGGCGGACTATGCGCCAGTAGCCAAATGAGTTTGTGGGTTGTGGGTTGCGACAGCTCGGAGATGAAATCAGTTTCCGGGGTCATGAGCTGCAAATGGCAGGCGCGAACTGTTCCATGGAGGGATGCAGATTGGAATGAAGACGATGCGGTATTATGACCCATCGATGGACTTTGGCAAGAATGCGCAAGTGGAACAGATGAATTCGAACAGTGAAGCAGACTGTGACGAGGTAGTGAAGGAAGCTGAGTGAATGCGTCGAAGAGACTTGATCCAGCAAACCGAGGAGTTGATTCCGCTTCCAGCCGGAGATCACCGCTACGCTGTTTTCGGATTAGCTCATCTAAGTCGGTCTTGGCACGGGGGTGAGCTTTTATGTCGTAACATCACCCCCGGCACTTGATCTTCCAGGAGACAAAGCTCCATCTGAAAGCTCTGAGCATCGTCAGTCTGTGAGCTAGATTGCGGAGGTTGTGGATTTTGGAACGCTTACTCCTCCGGTTTGACACCTGTTCATACTTGGAACTGAGAAGATTGCTGGCCTCCGATCGTCCCTACAACCTCCTCCTTCGCCATGGAAGTCAACAGCATTTCCCTGAAAGATATGCCCTTCTTGCTCGCAGTCGGACAAGATGCATGAGAATGTGAAGGCAAGGTCCAGCCGGTCAACATCTCCATTCGCCTTGATGAAGTGCGCAGCATCAACGACACAGCTGCCTCAGATGACATCACCAAAAGCCCTGACTACGGCACAAGGACAACCAGCAATACTACGACATTATCCACGAAATTACTGGAAAGATGTTAGCATGCAACTAATCCAGAAGGTCAAGATCCCACAACAATGTTACCTTGATAGGGAAGATGAAAGCACTAAACATGCGGTGCCGGCAAGAGACGACCTACTCAGGTGCTGCCCGCGCATCCGTTGGTGTCTACGGTGTACTGTTACCGAATGCAACGAAATACAAGTACCATATTTTGCAAGGACTCTCGGAAGTACAAATATTCCTAGCCCGATTCTTCCATATCCAAACTCAGGGGAGGCTACCACCAACTCTTCGTATGTTTAGTCACCGTTGCAGAGATGTGCGACCTTCATCCCATCAAATGATAGACAGCTGTACCGCGGGATCGCTAAGGGTGCCATGAAACACTGCTTAATCCCAGTTCGGAAGTCTATCCATCCAATTGAGTAGGCATGTTCAAACACTCAGCATGGCTGAAGAAAGAATCCTTCACGCTCTGTAGGTCTTTGGTTTATACCCTCCTGTTAGATCAGGGCTTGCTCAGCGCTGTAAACCACGACACGGATCGCGGCGCTTTTTATCAGACCTGGACTGCCAGCCCTCGAACTAATCCTACGCCGCGGTTGCTTCGGCTTTGATCTTACCGTGTACGCTCCGAACCTCCGGGCCCCAACTTGTCACCGCTGCAGCCACAGCACACGCTATGCCGAGCGCGAAGGCGCCCTTCAAGCCCACCATGTATGACGCCAGAACGCCATCGAGTTGCGGGCCAGCGAGAACTGCACGAACGTCGCTTGCGGAAGTGTCCAGCACCGTGGTAGGGTTGACGGAAGGGGCGTTGACGGGGATCGATTGCAGCAGGCGGTTGCTGAAGATGGACCGTGCGGCCGAGACGAAAAGCGTGCTGGAAGACTAATGGGTTGACTTACTTGTGATGTTGGGAGTATTTGGAAGACGGAATGCTTACACCAGACCATGGCGGTCACCGCCGGGATCTCCGACGCTTTCGAAAGGGCTTGCCAGACGATGACTGGGACCTGGATAGCTAGAAGGTACCTTGCCCAATACCAAGGATGGCTTGATAGCCTATGTATTGTGGAGAGGGGCTGTTAATGTTGAGCGAATAGACAAGCCCAGCGCCTATGGAGAAAAGAGCAGAGTCGAGAAATAGGAGAGGCGTGAAGTAGCCAATCCTGATGATGATAAACCCGGAGAATACGGCCATAAGGGCTAAATTGATATCATTGTGAGCAAGGCATGCAGATATGAATTGAGATGTGTGTAGGGGAGCAGATAGAGTCTTCCAATGACCCAACGATCCGTGAGAGGTTTCGAACATCGCTTTGAGCCGCCGAGGTCCCATCAATGGCGTGAAAGTAGATTGGGATGTAATATGTGAAGAGAGAGTTGCCTCCAGATTGGCTGAGCGGTCGTTAGCGCAAGCTCTGCGCCCGTCTTCAATTGGAGCTCAGATAGTTTACAAGAACCTGGCCTGAGATCCGTGGTACCATAAGGGCTCGTTCGCCTTGCCAAAATTTCCATTAGCAAAAAACAGAATTGATAGAAGCACGAATCCGACAAGAGTGCCAATGACATCGGATGAGCTCCAAGATCTCGTCGTGCCACCCCATTCCATGCCGAGGAGAACGCAGGTCAGAGCTGCTAGGACGAGGGCGACTCCTATGAGATCCATGTTGAGAAGTTTCTGTCGTAAACTGGCTTGGACGGGCCTCGCTTCATGGGGCTGTTTCAAGAACAAAAGAAGGAGTGGAGTGCAAGAGACGCTCCACCGATGGGTAGATTGATGTAGAAACTGTGAGCGAAAGGTTGGTTGGTCTCAAGGGTCTTGTTTCGCGGCGCAAACGAGACATACCACCATCTCCATGACAAGTCATCAGCTAAAGCGTTTTCATAAATTTGGGATCCTTTAAGCCTGGTTGAATGCGTTACACTCACTAAAGACGCCTCCGAGAAGAGGGCCGGCCACACTCGCGCAGCCAAAAACGGCTCCATCGATCCCGGTGAAAGCAGGTCTTTGCTTAGGAGGAGCGATAAAGGCGATTATTATGTAGCAGCCACTGACTACACCTGCAGCCCCACAGCAGTGATAGCTCGACCAACGACAAGTGTGAGGCTGTCTTTTGAAACGCCTATGGCACGTGAGACAGCTAAGATATCGGTTTCTTAGAACCCATTACGTACCACAGATTAAACTCCCAACCTCGAAGATGAAGACGGATGTGATGAATACTGTCGTCAACGAGAAGTATCTGTACAGCTTTCCCCATGTCGACTGGAATGCCGCGAGCGTGAGAGAGAAAGCTGAGCCGTACGAACCAATCTGATCTAGACTATCAAAGTCGTCTGTGATACGAGGAATTGCTGTTGTGACGATGGTCTAGATCACATAGGTAGTATGTAATTGTCGAAAATTCGGACACAAACCACGAATATGCTCAGGATCAGGGCAATGACTATGGTACAAAGCCGCAAGCCACGGGGATATTTTGCTTCATCTTTCGGAGAGACATCTGAGCTGCGGTAACCGTCGAGGCGGAAATGGAGGAAGGCTCTTCTGTGAAGGGATTCCTTGATCCAGTCTTCTCTCTTAGAGACGGAGACAAGTCAGGTACTATACTGTGCGGGCTTTTGTGTACATCTGTATTGAAGGACGTGCTCGCGGGAGAGCCTTTGGGCGCAGGGTCCTTGGCCGATGCATTCAAAGTCTTCTCGCGCATAGTGCGAGGAAGCATGTAGGCTCTGATCTTGATTCTGAGAAGGCTAGGAGCAACGCCTTAGTAGGAGCAAGAAGATGGTTGAGAAAGAGTATGAGAGCTAGAAAGTGTGCAGATCGACTAGTTAGGCCCCAGTGGGAAGACGAAAGAAGGAGTCATGGTACACGTAATCGAGATCGAGACAGGCACGACATCAACATTGACACAAGCATTCATAATGGCGTACAATTCGATGTACAAAGCAGAAGATTGATAATTGCGTAGTATTGACACCAGCGCTGACAAGCCTACAGATCAGCACCAGGCCCGAAGCGGTTAGTGATCCCACGCTGCGTGGGGGGATTATACGAGACCGAAATAGGACCGAGGTGATGATGGGAGAGTATGCCCAGGTCCAGACCGCGTGCGACGTGCCTGTGGCTGCCTGTGGCTGCCTGTAGCTGACTTGATGGACGCCTCCCGCACGAATCGCAAAGAACAGCCCTACGGACAGGGGCCCCGGCTGGACCGGGGTAGCTGGCGCGGGAAATTCCGCATATCGAGCGCTACTCTAACACTTTAGCATTGCCACTAATGTAGCTTACTTTGCGTACCCGACCGAATCCTTGTCGTGCTTATCTCCCCTGCATTAGCTTCGTATTCGTCCATGTCATGGAATGGCAGCTTGGAGAGCGGAGAAGGCAACTTCACAGCCTTCACTCACACCTTCTCGTGTCACCGGTAACATGGTCAGCAAAAGGATCTTGTGCATGGTTGGAAATCAAGATGTTTCAGGGCGCTGCCGGGTCCGTTATGCAAGAATGCTTACGTGTGAAAACGGCGTTATGTCTATAGCACAAGGTAGTGCAAGGTATGTAAGCATTTGAAATCCAGTCTCGTGCTTTCCGCTCGAAGTAACTGTATTGACGTGAATGTGTGTTTCTGTATTTGTCTCTCATTCTTTAAAGTCAGCTTCCTTTCCTCTCAGAATTTTCTCTTTATTGTGATTCTCTTAAGTGCCCAATCAAGCTTGCATAGATATCATCAAAGCCCACATCGCTCCCACAGCTCTTCCATCATAACTATGACTACCATTCTTATATCAGGAGCCAACAAAGGTATGTCGCTCCTAACAACGCCCTAGATCACTCCATCGCAGGTTATTGACATGCTCTATTGTCTAGGCATTGGCAAAGGCTTTGTCGAGAAGTACCTTCTACGCCCCAATACTACCGTCGTGGCCACCGTTCGCGACACCTCCGCTCAAGATTCCAAGTCTCTCGACCACCTCCCTAAAGCGGAAGGCAGTAAGCTCGTGGTCGTGAAGGTCGAGAGCATCTCCGATACCGACGCCTTTGAAGCGGTTCAATCTCTTGCAAACTATGACCTAACCAAGCTTGACATTGTCATTGCCAATGCAGGAATCTTCAAACTGAAGGCCTTCCAAAAGGTAGCCGAGATGCAGACGGCGGACTTGATGGAACACTTCAATGTCAACGCCGCAGGTGTTGTTCATTTGTTCCAGGCCACATGGCCGCTGTTGCAAAAGTCGGACAAACCAAAGTTCATGGTCATCTCGTCAGGAGTAGCTACTATTGCTGGAATGGATTATGTACCGTACAACGTCGGCTCGTATGGGGCTTCCAAGGCCGCGATCAACTATTTGACACGCCGTATCCATTTTGAGAACGAGAAACTCATTGCCTTTGCTGTCCACCCTGGGTAAAGAACCTCCGTCTCTCCTCATAGACACAGTCATGCTGATAGACTCCTGTATGACAGTGCTGTTCAAACCGAAGATGGTAACGCAGCTGCTCGCTTTTTTGGACTTCCTGAAGCCTTTACCACGGTCAAAGACAGCGTGGATGGTCTCACTGCCAAGGCTAGTCGTAGTATTCCTATGACCCAGTCTTGACGATGCTAAGATATCTCTATAGCTTGATGCCGCTACCCGCGAGGAGACGTCGGGTAAGTTCTTGTGCTTCGATGAAACACCACTCATGTGGTGAGTGTTCTGTCACAACGGTATGGATGGCATTATATCAGTGGTATGGTGTAATATTGTCAAGTAAATCGCTAGAATCGCTCGAATTAGCTAGAAATGCTTGTAGAATCGAATTGAATTGACAGAAGCAACTGCCTAGAATCTTTGTAGAATGTCTCCTGAAATGGAGCTATATATGAAGGAAATGGTGCGGAGATAGACTCAGGATAGGCCTATGGAACAGGGCCGCTGGAGAGCCTGAGGCGCAGGCTGGCTGATAAGTATCAAGGCTCTTGCATAGCTTGTAATGATACACGCCTACAAAAGACGATCGTCTGCTTTGCTGTTGTTTGAGGGTAACAGCGGATGATAAGTATAGTAAAGGTGGAGTGAGAACATAAGAGACAGGCCCCCCTAAGTTAGCGGTGGCGAGACCAAGCAATAAAAGTTCTGAATCAGACTCTGACAATGCACCTTGACTTTATTTCTCCCCTAACGGTCAGAACCACTTGGCGGGCCACCCCACTTCGCGGGCCATTTTGGTGGCTTCTACATAGTAAATTCATCGCATCACAGGGCCATCCACCATTGCTCAAATGCTCTGTAAATGAAGCTATAGCTACTTCCTATTCGAGCCTATTAGATAGGATACAGAGGCGGAGAGAATCCTCTGAATTGTGCGTTATACGTACTCTACTCGGTTTTCTACTCTCTCGATCTGTCTTGATCTGTTCGAGGTCTTATGAGCGTTATACGGCCTCTCTGCGTAATCTCTTTAAGCATTTTCGAATCTCTTGATTAACAGCCTCCTTTCGTACTCTTTTAAGCTCTCCCCGAAGTATTTAGGCGTTAGTACGTTCCTGTATAGCTGCGTGATCAAGCTTATGAATAGAGCGTTGGGTATAAGAAGTTATCTTAGCCGCAATTTTTGATATAAGCTCTCAAAACTTATTCTCCTTCTTTGATGTAATTAGAAGATGATTCGAATCTTCTTAAACGAGTGAAGATTGATATTTAGATGTTATATAATCGAAATTATAAATTTTAGAATTCTTAAATAATTTTTATTTATTTTGCGACTAAATATCAACTCTTTTTCATCCTGCGCGTATATTTCGCTCGGTAAAGATTAGCTAACATATCTAAATATAGAGATGTGTAAATATAGCTCGATTTAGTATTATATAATTTATTAAAGATTATTTTTAAATAACACGTTTATATACAGCTGAAAGAGATGAAAATAAATTTATATTAAGTAATTAAAGCTTATAAGAGATATAGACGGATAGATATAAAGAATAGATATTATTTTAAAGATAATAGTATTGAAATTTGTCTGTTAAATAACTCTCATAATTATTAAGTATTAGAATAGAGTGCTTATTCTATTTTAATGTTTTTGAGATAAATATTCGGCGTAATTAATTAATAGCTAACTCATTATCAGTTCATTCTTTAGAAGAAAAGATTTATATAATATTTGGAAGCTCTTTATTTAAAGAAAATATATAATCTTCTAGATATTTATTTATAAAGATGAGATAAAACTTAATAGCTTAATTAACGCTAATACACTTAATAATAGAGATTCATTAAATATTATCTGATTTTAATGTAATTAAACAATTTATAATAGGATTATAAATAATATAATTAGTTATTGTTTACTTTATTTAAAAGTCAGTCTCATTTATATTATAGATGTTAGAAAGCGCCAAGACTTAGTCTTGACACGCAGATATAAGCTGACTGCAGAAGTAAATCTCTGCAGATCAGCGATCTATTCTTATAATATAAGAGGGTCGTCATTATATATTTACTATATACGCTCTTAATATATCTTTCGCATATTACTTGCATACTTATAAACTTCTATATCTCAGATTCCTATATACACGTGAAGAATGTTTACTATCCGCCTAATCTCGGGCAGTCTCCTTAATATTCAGATCACTCTATTTAATAGATTGTTTGATAGAGATTCTTTAATATAATAATAAAGACGCGAAGCGCAATTAATATAATTAGTAAAGATTAAGAAAGACTAATTAATAATATAAATATTAATCTAATAGTAGGCGAGTAGCCTGCGTCTTTTATTAGTAATAATGATAAATAGAAGATTATTAAATAATGTTATAAATACTTACGTAAGCAGATTTAAGAGAAGAGAATGCTTGAAGATATTACTATAATGAAGTTTAAACTTATAAATAAAATATCTGCGAATCTTATAGAAATCGCAGATCTATTCATTTATTATAAATGAGTTACTTTCTCTGCTCATTCTTATACTTCTTTATTATATCTGATTCACATTACTAAATCTTTATATTATTTTATAAAGAATCTTAAAGACGCAGCTGATTATAAGAATGATTGAAAGATTTATATACACACGCTATTATTTATAAATAAGATTAATTTTATTAATTAAGCGGCAATCTATTTATAAGATAAAGCGCGCGAATTCTAAGTTAATAATATAATTCTAATTACAATCTAAAATAAATATATAAAGTGATATTAAAGCTTAATTATTAATTCTATTAATCATATATAATATATATTAATTTAGCTTAAAACTATTAAGTAATGACTTTAATAATTAGTTTAAGACATTATCACTCTTATTAAGAGTCTTGAAAAAGATATTTTATTAATAATTAAGAAAGAGTATAAGATATAATAACTGCTTACTTATCTTATATTAAAGATTTATAAAGAGATCTTAAAAGAGAATAGAACTATTATATCCCGCGAGTAAATTATAATCGCGGTATAATAATAAGAAGAATTAGCTCGAAAGCTGCTCTTAAAAGATAAAGATAAGTCTTATATTAATTTAATTAACACTATATTAAATAGAAGCGCACGTGAAATATATACTTCTCGCGGGCGTTTTAAACGCGAATATAAACTTAGTTATAATATAAGTTATTATTTTAATCCGACTTTAATTAAAGTAAACTTAACGCCTGCTAAAGATATAAGAAGTAATAACATAATCTATTATAATTATAAAAAGTTTAATCATCTTTCTTAGAATTATAAAGCGCCGAGAAAGATTAATCTCTTATTAACGCTAGTAAAAAAATAGACTCCGATATTATAATAGCGTTCGTGATATTAAATATGAATTCTAAGAACGCAAAGCTGATATAATATATAATTATTAACGTCATATTACGGGATAAATATGATATTTATAGATTATTTATACTCTTAAATATAGATGCTTAAGAATGCTTTCTATTATAGAAAGTAATTATTAAAAAAGATATTTAAACGGACTCTATTTCTATAAATGTAATAATCTCAAATAGTCAATTCATTATAATATATAATTAATATATAATTAAAGTGAACATGATAAACTTAGTAGAAGTATTATAATTCTATTAAATAGACTTTATAACTATAGATATTTAAAGATATAATGTTATATTAAGCTAATTCTGAATCTTTAACATGAATTCAGATTATTATTTTAAGTAACGCGAATAATTCTATTATAAAAATAAGGAGAGTTATAAGATAGATGTTATAGAAATGCTAAAGCTTAAAAGAGCTAACATTTTAATTTATGCGGTATATATTATATTTGCGAGAATTATATTAGAGATATATAAAGACTCAGAAAATATTATGCGAGATATATGCGGAGACTCTTTAAATTCAGTATAGCATTATTTTATAGATCTTTATTCTATAAAAGTGATTACTATATAATTATTAAAAGAGCTCGAAGATTATATTAATATATTCTTAGAAGAGAATACTGTGAAATTATCTGATAATATGTGTATAAAACACACTATTTCTATTAAAAAAGATAAGAAAATATTATACGGGCTCATTTACTTCTTATCCGTAAATAAGTTACGAGTATTACGTAAGTATCTTAAGAGTAACATAATAAAAGACTGAATAAGAAATTCGGAGTTATTTATAAAAGCTTTAATTCTATTTATTTCTAAGAAGAACGATAGTCTGCGCTTATGCGTGAATTATAGAGATCTGAATCAAGTAATTATCTGAAATAGACATCTATTATTACTGATTTCTGAGATACTTAATTAATTAAGCGGCGCGAAGAGATTCATATTAATAGATCTGCGTAATACTTATTATTAAATATATATTAAGTAAAGAGATAAGTAAAAGACTGCGTTTCACACGCGATATAATTATTTTAAGTATATAATTATGTCTTTTAAGCTGATTAATATATTAGTGATATTTCAAGTCTATATTAATTAAGCATTAAAGAATCTGTTAAATATTATTTATATAGTCTATCTTAATAATATTATAATCTATAGCTATAATAAACAGAAGCACGATAATCACGTGCGTTAAGTACTGAAGAGATTACGTAAATTTGGCTTATTTATTAAGCTGTTAAAATGTGTCTTTTCTATAATAGAAATAGACTTTCTTAACTATTATATAAATATAACAGATGTTTTAATAGATACACGCAGGATAATTATAATTATTAATTAACTAATTCTGAAGTCATTTTATAATATATAGATCTTTCTAAACTTTACTAATTTTTATAGAAGATTCATTCATCAATACTCTATAATAATTGTTATAATTACAGATCTATTATTAAGAATAATAAAAGAAAAGAAGACTGAATCATTTCTTTAAATAGAGAAGATAAATACTGCGTTTTATATATTAAAAGAGTGCTTTTAAACTGCTTCTTTACTATAGTATTTTAATTTAAAGAAGCTAATTCAGATTAAAATAGATATATTAAGAAGAGATCTAGCGAGAATTCTCTCTTAATTTAATGATAATAGCATGAAGATAGCACGTTATATCTAAACGCTAGTAGTGTTCTACTTAAGAAAGCTGATACTAATTAAGAGGAACTATATTATAGAGAATTAAGAGATGCTGATAATTATTATCTTATTTAAGAAGTAATATTATTACTTAGAATTATCTGCTTTTAATATATAAGTTCTATATAATCATTTTAACTTACAATTATTTATAATAACGAAGATATTAAATAAACGTTAAACTTAATAGACTGAGATACTCATTACTTATAATTTTGAGATCTATTATTATAGAGATAAGGAGAACCCCGCTAATTTACTATCGCGTAAATCGGATTACGCAGTAAATAATAAGAGAGAGAAAGAGAATCTTTTTAAAACACTTATTTTAGAAAGAGCTAGATTTAAGATCTTAATTACTAATTTAAACTGAGAAGAAGAATCTCTAAATTTAGAATTACTTATAGAAATTATAATAAAGACTATTATATACTCTGAGAAGAGTTAATAAAGTGCTCTATCTGAATTTACTATAAATAGTTAACGTGATACACGCGAGATGCATACTAATCACGTGTGAGAGATCGGAGATTCTTTAAAAGAAGAAGAAAACTTCTTAGAAATAGAAGTTATAAGTTCAGTCTCTATTATATTATTTTATGAGAAGATTTCGAACACTCTTACTAATTATCTTTTAATACTGTAGTAAAGAGATGTCTTCTATATAAAAAGAAGTTGGAAGAGATCTTTAAATAACTTTATTAAAGAGGATTAATTTAAGAATAAATAATGCGAAGATCATGCTAATCTTATATAATATAACGGCGCGATCTATATTTCTAATAATCATGTAATTAGAATGAAGATCCTGCGTGTGAATTATAATGATTTATGATAAGAAAGTTATTTTGATTAAAAGAGAACTTAAGAGATTATTCTGCGAAGCTATTAGTGATCTAACATATCGTAAATTATTAGGAATTACGTCTTAACGTGTGATATTTATTAAAGAATGAAGACATTATAATATAAGCCTTATAATATGCTTGCGCTATTACTATAGCTAAAAAGAGTCTGATAAGATATTATAATAAACTTTATTATAGATTTATCATCTACTATTTATAGAGATAAAGCACATGATATTATTCTTATAATAATAAATTAATATTTAAAAATAATACGCTATATAATATATATAAAAGAAATCGATGCTTTTAAGTTAAGAGAGAGACTTATTAAGAAGATATTCTTGAAATTTAGATTTTCTAAATCTATTATTAGTAATACAAGATTAATATTCACATTAAAGTATTAGAGAACTCTTTATTACTATCTATATATAAAGAGATGTCTCTCTACAGTATCTTACTTATAAACAGACGATTAAATTAAGTGTGATAATTAGATGTTAAAATATTATCTTTAATACTATATTAATTATCGTTAGAATGATTAAATAGATCTACTGCTGAGTGCTAAATTCGCGTATAATAAAAGTATATATTTAATTATAGAAAAAACGCTATTTAAGATGATGCTGTATTTTCTGTCTGCTTTTTATATGAAACTCGCAGGTAAGACGCCTGCGCGAGAAGAGAAAAGCTAATTAGTAAGAAAGAGAGCGGAGTAAATTAAAGCGATTATTAAAAAGAATAAAGATTTCTAAGCTAAATTATAAGAAGTGATAAAGAAGTTTTATAATTTAAAACGCAAGAATATAATTTATAAGATTAGAGATGAGATTCTATTATTATTAAAGAATATTTATATAAGAAAAGTAAGTAAGAAGCTTATTAATAAGTTTCTTAAGCTATTTAAAATCAAGAAGCTAATAAATAAGAATGCTTATTAATTAATCCTTTCTAAAAGCTATAAAAGAATTCATCTTACGTTTCACGTCTCTTTATTAGAGTTATATCACAGGTGAGAAGATATTAAGATATCTGAGTCTGTAAAGATATTAGGCGAGAATGAATAAGAAGTTAAAGAGATTCTTAACGCATGTGTTTTATATAAGAAATATATGTTTTTAGTATGATAATAAGAATTTATAAGAGATTATAATACTTAAAAACTCGAGAAGAACTTATTAAATACTTAAAAAAAGATTATAACTTTTTAATAAGAGTAAAGTTATAAAATGAGTATAGAATAAGTAGTTATTTAAATGTCTGATTAGCAGATTATTTAAATAAAAAAGAGCGAGAAGCGCTGCTATAAAGAATAAAAAGCGTTTAATTAGTAAAACACACGCGAAATATATAAGAAAAGTAAGATATAAATATGAGACTTCAGATGATTATTAACTTATTTATTACAGTCTATTTCCGATCATTTATAATAGAAGATCATGATTAATATTAATAGTCTTTATCTACTTATAAAGCGTAGTTAACTCTATCTTATTAAGCTTAAGATTCTTACGCAATTCTATATTAGAATTATTAGACTTAACTAGCTTATTAAATATAACTGACTTAAGCGTCTCGGGTATAATAGACATTATTAATTTCTCATCTAATTCTGAAAGAGTTAGTTTCTCTAAATAATCTTAAATTTACTTAGATTAGTTAGATAATATAATTTTAATCTATTAAAATTATTAATATCATGCTTTTTACTTAAGAATAATATACTTATAATCTGCGCAGTAATTTTAGTTTATATCTAAACAGTTTAAGTAAGTAAAGTAAGATTATTCTTAATCTTTAAAAGATTAAGACTAATAATATCATTATTATTAAAGATATAAGCACGCTTAAAAGAAAATTCACTAGATAGAGAGCTGATAATTTAAAGAGGCGTATTAGAAAGATGATAAGAGATTGTGTTATACTGTGATTTAATATTCTTAAATATCTTTCTTTTGCGATTAATATGAATATTACGCACTTCTTCACGAAATAATTAAATAGTAATACGCATATTAGAAGAAGACTTTAAATAGTTAATATAGACGTTTTATATAAGAGAAGTATGCTTTAAGTATAGAACTATTAAGAAAACATATTGGAAAATAATTATAATCTTTAATAAAATAATAATTATACTTAATATGATTAAATAACATCTTATAAATAAATAATATCTCAGACTCTTAATAAAGATATCTCACGCAGTATTAATACTATAATTAAGATTAATCGGCGATAAAGAAGATTAAATTGAGTATCTCAGCTATTATAAAACATAATATTAGCAGGGCTATAATATAAGTATAATAGAATATCAACTTATAAGCTTTAATTACTTTATATTTTAAAGCTTTAAGTAATAAAAAGATTAGTAATAAATAAGAGATTAAAAGAATTACTTATGTATAATAGTAACGGCAATAACAATAATGATAATAATATTACTATTATTATTACTGTTATTATTATTACTATTATTGCGAATATTATTACTGAGATTGAGATGAAGATAATTAAAGAAGAAGAGAAGTTGAAATTAAAGAAAAAAGAAGCAGTCTTATATATTATTAAAAGAAGAAAATGTTCATTATAAATTAACTTCATTATCTATTCACTATTAATAATAATAATACAACAAATTCTTTATTCTGAAAAATCAATTATCTTAATAGAAACTCACAACTTAATAAGTAATATAATATATTTCGCGTATATTAATATCAGATTAATCGTATATTAATTCTTGAATCAAGATATAGAAGTTTATATGAATGAAATTCATTATTATAAATAGTAATAACTGTTTATTTAATAAATCTCGCATGCGAATATTAAGACTTTATAAAATAGAATAATAAATAGTATAATGAAAGTTCTATTATAAATAGAATAGCTTAATAATTATGAAGTAATGTTTATATTACTTGAAGATTAAGTAAGCGAGATGCTGAATAATTAAGAGATTAACTTAATAATAGAAATCAAGTAGACGAGATATTTAATGATCGAGAGATTAACTTAATTATAGAAATTAAATAAGTGAGATACTAAATAACTGAGAAGTTAATTTAATTATAAATATTAAAAAAGTGAGATGTTAAGTAATTAAAGGATTATTTTAATATAGAATATTGCTTTCTTTTTTTACGAAAGTGATGAGATATTATAAGAGATCTTAATATCACGCTGAATAACTCTGATGATTATATTTTACGCATGCGAATATATTACTAAATAGTTATAAGTTTATAAAGATAATTAGAATCTTAAGAATAAGACTTTTAAGAGAGAGAATAATATTAGAAAGTGTTAAAACTCAGTTTTAACACGCAAATATAAGCTAACTATAAAAGTAAATCTTTATAAATTAGCGATCTATTCTTATAACATAAGAGAGTCATTATTATATATTTACTATATACACTCTTAATATATCTTTCGCATGTTACTCGTATGCTCATAAACTTCTATATCTCGAATTTCTATATACACGTGAAGAATATCTACTGTTCATCTGATCTCAAGCAATCTTCTTAACAGTAGATATCTGTTAGAAACTGTTAAGATTAATTATAGTAAGATTCAGATATTAAAGAATTGTGAATAGAAATTATTATTCTCATAAAAAAAGAATTAAAGATAGATTGCAATTAATAATATAAGTTGACTATAAAAGAAGAATAAGATTATAAAACTATAAGATAAATAATTATTTATATAGTTATTATTAATAAGTCGTGCACAGTACTTTTAAGTACTCTTCTTAAGCACTCTTAAGCACTTACTTCTGAGTACTCTTCTTAAGTACTTTCGAGCACTTCTCTTAATATTTATTTCTAATTATTCTAATTAAATATATCTTTCTAAGTCGAGTCTTTATAGTTCTAAAAGATATTTATCTGCGAGATCTACTATCTTAATTAATTATCAGACTTCGATAGTTAAAGTCGAGTCTGTTGACAGCTGATCTATAACTATAATATTATGTTCTTTTAAATTAGCTTAATCTCTTAAGCTACTTAAACTTATCTTTATAATTTATATTATTCTTACTTTCTTCTTTCTTTATTATATTTTAATATTATATTAATAAATCTTTCTCTTATAAACGGCGTTAAATTCAGATAAAGAAGATAACTTTGTTAAAGATATTAATTATAATTGTGTATTTTATTTGCGCTAAATAAGATTATCTTTATATATTTTTTAAAGATATCTCAAAGTGTTTAAAATATATTCATTATAATATTCATTATAATGATAATTTCTTGAAGATTAACTTTTAGAGATTATAACAGAAAGAGTTACGTTTAAAGACTGCGTGAAAGATAACTCTTCTTCATCTTTAATAGAATACTGCGGAAATAGCGAGTCTGAACTTTTATATTAAGTCTCTTTAAATAACTTAAAGTAAGATAATTACTCGGAAGATTAAGTCTTTAAAAGAGCTTGATTGAAAAAAGAGATATTTAGAGAAGAAAGAGTTATCAGTTAGTGCGGAATTGCACATTACTTTTGATAAAGAGTAACTAACTACTTTCTTTGATTCTTCTTATATTAAGAATTTCAGCGATGATAATTCTTAAGAATCGCGGGACTGAGATTCATTTCTAATTCTTATATATTTTCTAATGTATTATATTCTAATTATTTAATTAGATAATGAGTTTTATCTTTAATCTCTTAATTATTAAGCACTTTTTTCATCTTATACTTCTAATCTTAATTGTTTAGTTAAATTAAAGTCTATTTAACGTTCTTTAATATAGATTTTAAGAGAGAAATATTAAATATAAAATGAATTCTTATAATATCTGAAAGTTTAAGTTTATAAATTGATTTGTCTAAGACTTTCTGAATTGAATAAAGATTAAGTTTCGTGTGATTCAGTTTTATGCTAAATCTTTTGATTTTAATATTTCTGCGAAGTAAATATATTAGATTCTTCTCTTTAAGATTTGATTTATCAATTCTCTTAGAGTTATCCCTTGTGTCACTGAATGGCATCTTCTCTACTTTGAGAATAGTGTTCCCGCGTTATAGCGTGGAAATTGGGTGCAGCCTTGGCATCAAGAACACCAAAATCAAAAACACGAAAAAC
>JAABUK010004809.1_pt1 | contig 21630 bp, 16 predicted proteins | sample 5559141 | NCBI WGS metagenome assembly JAABUK01 (sample SAMN10711869, study PRJNA513367) | rock metagenome | isolation source: Antarctica rocks | place: Antarctica: Victoria Land, Pudding Butte nord | collected 2016-01-03
ACAGAGAAATCTTCAATCATTTCTCGTTTGAACAAACTACTCAAGAATGACTGTAAACAACTGATTGTAGAAGATTTCAATCTACATCATTCTCATTGAAGAGAGCGAAGATGCTTCACTCATCATATGATGATTGATACTTTACTAAACGTCATTACAAACATAAGACTGAAATTATTACTGAAATCAGACATTATTACTCGCGAAGCTCACAATCAATTTACGACGATTGATCTAGTCTTTAGCAGCGAGAAAATACAGTTCATGACACGCAAGTGCAAGATACGAATTGATCTGCATCAGAGATTGAATCATCTTTTAATCATCACAGAGCTATGTTTACAAACAATCTCAGTGCAACTCTCAACTTGATGACTTTGAAAGAAAATGAATACAGAAGCATTGAGTGCTTATCTGTGAATACATTTGCCTTTGAAACACTCTCTAGATGACAAGACTATGATGAATGTCAGAGTGTGTAAGATTATCAGAGTGCTACAGAAAATCATCGAGAAATCTACTTTCTTGACAAAGTCATCAAATTGAGCAAGAGACTTTTGAAATCAAAGCTGCTTCGAAGTAGTAATGAAATCAAGATGACTGTGAATCATATGAAAAACGCAAGATACATTAGAAGCGTGAAATGAATATCTGAAGCACAATGATTATAAAAACAAGATTATTCAACAAATGAAATGCGCACACTTCAGAACACAAATGCATGAGCTGAGTGAAGCATTCAAATCAATATGACGCTTTGCAAAATGAGCTAGAATCGAAAGTCAGCTATCTAAAAAGCTTTCTCAGTTTTCGTCACTGAAGTGAAGCGACATCGATCATATGATAACAACGTTTGAGAAAAAAATCGAGATACTGCAAGAAAAGTTCTTTTTCTCATCTTCTCAAGCGAATGTCAACGACATTGCAGAATCATTCATATCTCTGACAGTCTTATTCAATTCACGCATCACAGAAGATGAAGTGAAGCAGATAATCAGATGAGTAAAAGCAGACAAAGCGTTGAGCACTTCAGATATTTCAAACAGAGTGCTTCAAGCGAGTCTTGCAGAACTGATCTCAGTACTGACGAGTTTATTCAACGCATGTGTAATACACAAGTATCATTTGAAGCAGTTCAAAAAAACTCAGACAATAGTACTATGCAAATCAAAGAAAAGTGACTATATCAATTCAAAGATGTATTGACTCATTGCTTTGCTCGATATCATGAGCAAAGCGCTGAAGTTGATCATGATCAAAAGACTGAGTGACATAGTTGAGACTCATCACATGCTATCAAATGCTCAAATGAAAGCGAGACGCAAGTGATTCATGATCTCGACGTTAAATCTACTAATAGATCAAGTTCACACAGTATGAGACTGTAAAATCAAATATGTGATCTTCATGCTAAGCTTAAACGTCGTTGAAGCGTTCAATTGAGTCTCACACGTCAGACTTCTGCACACGCTGAAAATGAAAAGAATGTCGAGCTACATAATTGAATGAACATGCAGCTTTCTAAAAAATCGAGAGACGTCACTAATATTCGACGAACAAACGAGCAACATGCCTGAGATAAACGCAGACATATTGCAGAGATTTCTCATTTCATCGATTCTCTTTCTATTCTTCAACGCAAGTTTAATTGAAAAATGCGAAGCACTGAAAATTAAAATCGAAGTGCTTGACTTCATAAATAATATTAACATTCTAGTTTACGACAGATTCATCGAAGAAATCTGCAAAACATTAAGCAAAGCACATGACGTCTGCGCGAAATGAGCTTGCACTCATGACACAATGTTCGCATCAGAAAAGTACAAGCTCACGCATTTCACTAGAAAATCGAAGAGATTTGACATGATGACTAGCATACAAATAGAAAGCTCAGTTATTAAATTGAAATCAGACGTACAAGTTCTAGAAATGCAACTGAACATGAAACTGCAATGAGACACGCATCTTCGACAAATAAAGACGAATCACGTTACAAGAATGCTGACACTTAGTCATCTTGAAGTCTTCACATGAAAAGCTATCTTCACAAAAGCGAGGCAAGTATACTCAGCAGTAGTAAGATCAGAAATCACATTCGAAGCATCAGTCTGACATCAGCGTGACAAGAAAGATGAACTGTCGAGCAAAGAATGCAGACTAGAAACACTTCAGAATCAGACTCTGCATCACGTAGCAGAAGCATTCAAAAGAGTAAACATCGAAACTCTAAAGACAGAAACATATACAAGTTTGCTACATGTTCATCTGAACATGCTACAGAACAAGATTATGCTACACAGTTAAGTCGATGATCAAACGCAAGAGATCAGACAAGCATGCAAACTAATACGCGCTTGTTTGACGAGAGTTAATCGCGTCATTTCTCGCTCACTCATCATCAAGAAAATAATACTTCTGAATGTCTTCATTCAAGAAGATGTGAAGATACAGTCAAGATGCAGATGACGCATTCTCTTCTTCACAATAATTTCAACAAGCGATAGCATTGCAATAACACAGTATCACAAAGATCAATGAAATCAACGATGAAAAAAGTACAGAGAATGCGTTGCAGACATCAATGTAATCTCAGCACAAAGATTGCATCTGAGCAATAAGATGATAAAGATGCGTGATGATCTTCAGAAAGCAGAAAGCATTCTTGCAATGCACATCAAAATTGAACGCATAGATCTGAATGCTTATCTGCACTCTAGAAACATTTCAGACATGAATAGCTTGCGATGTGACTGCGAATGAAGTCATCAGACAACGAAGCATGTACTCATGCATTGCTCAAACTGATCGCATCTGCGATCAAGAATGCTACAAGATGCTGACTTCTTGAACTATCAAATAATTGTTGTCATCACGAAGAATCTCAAAGCAGTAGCGAAAATGATGATGAAAACAAAGCTCTTGAAGCAATTTAGAGTGACTAGAACACTTGTTCTTTAACGTGCAATCAACGCGAACAAATTTGATACATAGTCTCAAAACTTACTGTTTCGACTGCATGAAGCAGTCGTGTAAACTGCAAGTGATTTTCTATCTCAGAAAGTTTTGTTCACTCGATACAGATAGCATAAAGTTTCTCATGAGTTGATCTAATCAATGTCACAAAAGTGTATGAATTTATTATTATTATTATTATCTTCATTAAATGAAAAAGAAATTTCATTTAATTACATTCATGACACAAGAAGATTTTGAAGTCTATTGACAAAGTAAGAACATTGATTCAGTTATAATTTTATTGTTTAAATATTTTAAGTTTTTAAATGTTTTCTTCAAGAAGAATGTTAATATCTTGTCTTTGCATTAAGTTTATGATCATGTCATACATCTTAAAGAAGATGCTCAATTCTCAGTCTTCACTTTATACAACATGAATCATGATGAAATTCTAGAACTTCAACATTATCTGAATGAAAATCTGAGCAAAGATTTCATTTGAATTAATCACTTTCAGATGATTATTTCAGTTTTCTTCATCAAGAAACTTAAAGAAGAACTTTACTTCTGCATGAACTATTAAGATCTGAACGCTATCATAATCAAGAATCAATATTCTTTGTCTCTGATCTCAGAAATGCTGAATTGTCTAAGTTGAGCTAAAATCTTTATTAAGCTGAATATTATTTCTGCATTTAATTGACTTCAAATCAAAGAAGAAGATGAAGCTCTCATTGTTTTTCACACTTGATTTGAATTATTCAAGTATCTAGTCATGCTTTTCAATTTATGTAATGAGTCTGTTTTATTTCAGAAGTACATCAACAATACTTTTTGCAAACATTTAAATAAGTTTTATACAGCTTATTTGAATGACATTTTGATTTATTTCAACAATAAACTTGAGCATGAGATTCATGTTAAGCTCATTCTGCAAAAGCTGCAAGAAGCAAATCTTTAGACAAATATAATCAAATGCAAGTTTCACGTCACTTAAGTCTTGTATTTAGAATTGATAATCATCATTAAAGAAATCAAGATGAATTCTTCTAAAATAAACATCATTGTCAACTGACTCATCTTGATCAACGTTAAAGATGTTCAAAGTTTTCTAGATTTCGCGAACTTCTATAAAAGATTCATTTATGACTATAGTAGAATAACTATCTTGCTCATTCATTTCATCAGAAAAAATGTATCTTTTGTCTGATCTTTAGAATGCATTTAACATTCTGCAAAAAGCTTTCACTTTCAAGATTATTCTTCATCACTACAATTTAAATCACAAGATTGTGATAAAAATTGATGCTTTAAACTATGTGTTCAAAGATATTCTCTTTCAGTATGATGAGAATAAGATTCTTCATTCAGTTGCTTACTTTTCAAAGAAGCATAACTCAGTTGAGTGTAACTATGAAATTTATGATAAAGAACTTATGATCATTGTTTGCGCTTTCAAGAAATGATGATCAAAGCTTAAAGACTTTATCTATTTTGTTGAGATGATCATAAATCATAAAAATCTTAAGTATTTCATGTCAATTAAGCAGTTGAATCATCATTAAGCTTGTTAAAGTGAATTTCTATCTAGATTCAACTATTGCATCACTTATCATTTTAACAAGATCAATAATAAGTTGAATGCTTTGACATGTTGCTCAGAAAATCTTTTTAAAAAGAGAAATACATTTAATTCTTAACATCAATATCAACATTAAACAATTCTGAAAATTCATGTTTTAAATCTCAAGATTGTTAAAAATCTCACTCTTGACATTTTTAACATCAAAGTCATAAAGTTTTAGTCACAAATTATTGTCTTAGATTCAGTTCAGTTACATTTATTTTCAGTTTTCTCAACATCTTTACAAATTTTAGTTTTCATGAATCTAGAAATTAAAGAATTCAACATTAAAGATGTTAAATCTCAGTTAAATCAAGACATCTTGAATCTTAATGAAGATTCTGCTGACATTTTCACTCAAACATTATGAAAGTAAATTGAAATCAATGACAAATTTGCAGTTCAAATAATTGAAGTGCTTTGCAATGAAGTATAACATCACAACAAGATCTCTTTAATTGAGTGTGAAGAACATGAGAATTATCTGTACTTTCAAGAAAGAAAGTATATGCTTAAACTAAATAAACTACGTCTTTGCATCATTCAGCTCACTCATGATAGTGTCATTAATGATCATTCAGAAAGAGCAAAAAGTTATGAACTGATCAGTTAAGTTTACTGATGATCAAATATTTATAAGTATATTCAATGCTTTATACAAAACTATCATGTGTATACATGTTTCAAGCTCTTTAAACAATGAACTTAAGAATGATTATGTTTTCTTTCAGTTTTCAAACATTGCTGATGTGATATCTTTATGAACTATGTAAATTCTTTATCACTCAATATCTTCATGAATATCATATATAAATATATTCTAGTCTTTATTAATTATTTTATCAAAATGAGACATTTAGTTCTCATCACTTTTATGAAAGTTGAAAAAGTTATTAACTGCTTTTATGCTTATGTTTGAAAACATCATGATTTACTTGAGTTCTTTGTATCTGATCAAGACACACAATTCATCTTTGATATTTAAAAGCATTTATGTAAAATGTTAAAGATAGACGTTAAGTTATTCACAACGTATTACTTTGAAATTGATGATCAAATCAAAAAAGTCAATGCTGTCATAAAGCATTATCTTTGAATCTTCATTAACTACATGCAGAATGATTGAGCTAAATGACTTTCTGAAGTTGAATTCATTGTTAATAACGCATTTTTATTAATCACTTTAACATCATTCTTCTTGATCAATTCAAGTCAAAACTTATGTTTAAACTTCAAGTTTTTTGAATCTTTGCTTAAGAATCTTACGTTTTAAGCTTAAAACAAGTTAATTAATGTTGAAAAGTTGAGATTGTTTTGCAGACAAATGAATTACTTAAACTATTTAAAGACAAAGCACATCATTAACATGATGCTTACGCTTTATTCTGATTGTCAAGAGCAGATGAGAAGTGTCGTTAATGTAATGTTGACGAGTAAATGAGAAGCAATTATCACTATCTTGCAGAAGAATTCAGTCAAGATGAAAGATATACAGAAGAAATTACACAAGCTGCGAGTACTTTATAAACTCAACAAACGTAGAAACAACAAGTTGATGCTTTGAGAAGAGATGAGAAGTTTGACAAAGATAATAAAAAAGCTGACATGTCAACACATCACTGCGTTAACTGTTAATCAGCGCATGAAGAATCAGCTGAAGAGACTGAAAAGATAATGAGCAGACTTGAAAAAAAGTTTGTGAAGAAGAGAAAACATGTTGACAGCTGAGCGAAGAGAGCGAGCGTGAAATCAACGACATCATTTGAGAGTTATTTAGTGTTCAACGTCAACATATCATCATCAGTGTGAAATCATTGTGAGAAATTTGAAGTAAAGATCTTCATCAAAGAGAAAGAAGAAGTAAAGAAAATCATGATGATAACAATGAAGAACATAGTGAGATAAGCAAGAGAAATTAACGTTGATGAGATATTGTTGACACGCAAGAACATAAAGACAATGAAGAGATAATTAAGACTGCTGATATTTCAAATCAAGATGAAGAACAGCAAAAAAACATTGAAGAAAAATGATTTTTGAATCAAAGAGATATTGTTGAATGCATGTTTATGTGAAGTCAGTTTTGAAGTAGTAGTACATGAGATTAAAATCAAAGAAATGTCTAAGAACATAAAGAAGAAAGAGATGAGAATGCTCATCAAGATCAACAAAAACATATATTCAAAAATGATGATTGAGAAGATTGAGTGACTCACAAAGAAAAGTGAGCAAAAGAGATACATCTTGCTGATGATATGCATAGTCAACGCTGAGATGATGAACAAGCTGATCAATGAGAAAGTATATCATGAAATCAACATAAAGATCACACAGTTCTACGACTTAAGCTGCAGAGTACATCAATGTCTAAAGTGTCAAGAATATGATCACAAGATGTATGAATGCAAAAACAAGCAAAAATGCGTTTACTATGTGTTAAATTATCGCTTAAAGCACTGTTTTTACAAACAGACTCAAGACATGTGAAAATGTGAAGCATGTTAAAACATATACAGAGTCTTTGACTCTTAATGTCATAAACAACAAGCTGAAAAAGAAAGAATAAAGAGAGTCACAAAGCACAGATCTTTATATCATATTGTACGAAGGCAGAAAAAACTCAAAGCAATGATGTCAAAGATATTCACAAAGACATTTATCAGTTTAAAATCGCTGATAAACAACGACTTGAAGAGAAAGCAGAAATGTTCAATAAATGAAAGTCATCTGCTCAGCGCAGCTGTCACATCAGAAAACATTATACTGAATCACTTGATCAAGAAATCAAGATTAAATGAATCAAAGTCAACGTCAATCATGTTGTTATCAATGTTATCTTCAATTGAGAATTTTACAAGTGAAGCAAACGCTTTGCAGACACTTAAGAGAACACTAAACAGTCTGAAATATGAATTTTAATGTTTCAGCAAAAGAAGTTTTGAATACTACAGTACAACGTTCACAAGTTCAGAAACAAGATGATGATAACATTACTACATGAGAAAAAGATAAAGAACTATGACATTCTGATTCTTCAAGAACTCTGATGATTTAATGACATTTTCAAAGCATACTGCTCAGCAACTGTCAACTTTATGCTGAAGAATAATGAAGATAAAATCTGTTTCTACATAAACAAGAGAATTGACAGCAACATTTAACATTCAACATGACACTTCAAAGATGTAAACACAATTACGCTACAAATATTAACAAATGATGCACAGATGACTCAGAAAGCTATACACATTCATGAAGCATACAATTCATCATTCAGAGATCATGAAATCATTCATGAAAAAGAAAATCTTTCAGACATCAAAAAGATGTTGCACATGTTAAAAGAAAGCATTCTTGTAAAAGACTTCAATTTGCATCACTTCACATGAGAAGAATCATTCTATTTAAGATAACATTTATTGTTAAATGAGTTAATTGAAATAATCATAAACATTAATGCATCGCTAGCATTATTTCAAAACATAATTACGAGAAATTATCAAGAATCTTAAATGACAATAAATTTAGTTTTCACGACAGAAAGCATTACAAACAGATTGATACAATGCAAAATTAATGAAGAAATGAAAAACTTTTCAAATCATCTGTTGATACAGACAGTAATAGATCTTAAAGTCTGCAAAGAGTCAGCGCGAAGATCGCGTTGCAACTGAAAGACAATGAATGAAGAGAAATTCATCAATACTCTGAAAGAACAGATGTCAGAATCACTGTTGAATCAAAAGATGAAATGTCAGTGCATAAATAAATACATGAAGCAACTGTTGAATGCATTGAGAGAGATTGTTGAAATTTTCACTCTTTGAGTGAAATCACATGAAATGATCAAAGCAGAGTGAACGAAGAAGTGTACAGAGATTATCAAGAGCATACAACAAATGAAAAGAGACTGTTGAATCGTTGATGACTGAATAAAGTACATTCAAGCATGCAATAAGAAAAGCAAGATTATCAAAAAACAGAAGCGCAGTGAATATCAAAAGATCATGCAGAATGTTGAGTAATTCTCAAGAGAACTGTTTCAAATCACAAAATGAGTAAGAAATGCAGTTGCAGACACATTCACTCAAATGACAATTTTCTTACTGACGAAGTCAGAATGCTCTGACATCATCACAACAGCGCAAAATAAAGCGAAGATAATGTTTCAAACTTACTTTTTATTATCTTCAAAGATCTTCATGCTGAATACAATAAATTACAAGTATTCACTCTTGATTGAAGATGACATTTCGCTGATGCATCATGAGATTAAAACAGTCATTTACAAAGTGACATCTGATAAGACATCAAGATACACAAGATACATAAATAAAATAATGCGCAGACTCATCAACGACACGTCAGAACAAATACGCTTGCTCTTTGAAAGATGTTTACAGAAAAGAATACAGTTAACTCAGTTCAAGAGCGCAGTCACAATAGTAATGTAAAAGTCAAACAAGAAAGATTACTTTAATGCAAAGATATATAAATTAATTGTGCTACTCAACACACTGAGCAAAATATTAAAGTTCATCATATTTGAACGTTTGCAAAATGTTGTAAAAGCTTGCAACTCAATATTGAACATTCAAATGAAAGCTTGCAAGCACAGATCAATAAATATGACTTTGCAACTAATTATAAAAAAGATACATACTGTGTGAAGTGATATAAGAAGAAAAGTAGTCTCATTGCTGAGTTTGAATGAGAAAAGTGCATTTAACAATATGATGCACAGCAAACTTTTACACAACATAAAAAAGAGAAAAGTTTCTAAACTGCTTCTTGAATTTGTGAAGAACTTTCTGAGAGATTGACACATCATGATCACAATTGATGATTACATGATAATGAAATGTAGCATGAACATCAACATATTACAAGACTCTTTGCTATCGTTGATATTATATCTGTTTTACAATGCAAACTTGTTAGAAGCATGTGATGACATCAAGCTGAAAACTAGCTTTACAGACTTCATCAATGACATCAATATCTTGACATATGAAGAGTTTATGAAATGCAACTGTAGAGTTCTTAGCGAGATTTATGATAGATGTGAACAGTGATCAAAAACGCATGATATCAAATTCTTGATGACAAAGCATGAGTTGATTCACTTTATAAAAACTCTTAAATGATTCAATATGAAAGTTGATGTAAAGTTGATGAAACATCAGATTAACTTGAAATCAAATATCAAAGACTTGAAAGTTCAACTGAACTTCAAGCTGAAATGAGTGACTTACATGCATCATGTCAAAGCAAAACTAGTGATTAAACAAAAGATCATGCAAACAATCATCAAGTCTACTTAAGACTCATTAATGATGACAAGTAAGTAAATATACTTTGCGATGATGTGTTCTCTGCTTAGTTATGAAGTCATCATATGATATACATCACAGAGAGTGAAAGATCATTGAAAGAGTCTGAACATCAAGCTGAGATCAGTGCAAGAAAGAACATTGTGACAGATCATTAATGTTTATCATGCAACATTAACAAAGACTTTACAAATGAAAATAAACATGATGTTGATAGATATTTACTTATAAAAGCTGATACAAAGATCAATAATAAACATAAACTCTTGAAAATCAGACAAAGTTATTGAAATGACAATGTGTTGAATTTGCAACAACTTGACACTCAAAAGAGATCGAAAATCAAAGCTGTGTAAGACATCTCTACAGCTAAAGCAAAAGTGAATGAAAGAAACACTTGAATAAATGAAGATGAATTGAAATCATCTTTACACAATGATCTTCTGATCAAAGTCATTGAAGATAGTTATAGTTGCAAACAAGAAAATGTCAATAAGATAATACAATCTCAACACATTCACATCAAAGCAAAGAATTTACTTGAATGATAGTGACAGAAGAGATGATGTTACAGCAATCATGATGAAAATGAACTGAGAGTTAAATAAAAGATTGAGAAAATCGACTTTAATCATCACTCATCATGATGAGCTGAAAGAATTAGTCGCAAAAGCGAAACATTTTGCAGACGTAGCAACAGTGAATCAAGAGTGTCATGAAAAGATATACAAAATATACAGTGATAGTCAAATCTCTTTAAAAACAGTGAAAATCATGATATCAACAAAAGATCAAACATGTCTGTGATGAGTTTAGACTGCACATGAGAACATTTGATTTTAAAAAGTCACGCTGAAGTTACATTGAGTGACAGAATATGCAGAAGTGCTTGAAAATGAAGCAGCAGACAAGATGACTGATGATGCACATGAGTTATCTCTATTGTTGATTGAGCATCAGCGCACTGAGATAGTAATGTGACTGACACTCATACAGAAACAAATCAGACAGACATGAAAAATAGTTTGAAGAAAGAAATTCAATGCAGTTCATTTTCAATATTTGACATCAAAAATGACTCATCAGCATCTGCGTTTACACAAAGATCATGTGAAGTCTCACAGTGCACTATTTGATTTGAAGTCAGAATAGTGATTCATTGATATCAAATGCGCTCATCTTCTGAATCTCTGAGCACGACGTCAGCTTGATGAGTTAATGCATCAATCTTGATGTTTTGTTTATCAGATTGATACATTATTCTGAAGTTGAAATCAGCAAGCTTCTGAACTCAGCGCATCTGACGTCTGCTTAGCTCTTTATCTTTCATCAATGAGATGAGTGTTTGATGATCGATGAACATCTTGATAGAAATGTCAGTTAACTTCAGTTCAAATCGTCAATGTTCAAATGCTTGAATGATGACAAGAAGTTCTTTATCATATATCTCATAGTTGCATTCAGCGAAAGACATGTTCTTGCTATAAAAGACAATTGAATGTAGTACTTTTTCATCATCATATTGAGAAAGAACTTCATCATTGACGTAGTTGAATGAGTCAATTTCGAGAATAATCTCACGAGTTTGATCAAAGTGACGTAGTATAAAAGTCTCAATCATACATCTCTTCATATGATCGAAGACGATCTGACAGACTTCATTTCATTCAAATATAATCTTCTTTTGAGTGAGTTGAATCATTGAATGAACAATCTTTGAAAAGTTCTTGATGAAGCGTCGATAGAAATTGCAGAAGTCAATGAAAAACTGCATCTGAGTGAGATTATTAAATGTAGATCAATCAACGACAGCTTGTATCTTTCGAGAGTTCATCTTCAGTTCTTCGATTGATATCAAGAGTTCTAGAAAGATAGTTTTCTGAACATGAAACTTGCACTTGTTGATGTCTATCTGTAGATCAGCTTCTCGTAGTCTATTTAAGATCAATCATACATGTTGCTTGTGTTTCTTCAAGATCTTGCTGTAAATGATAATGTCATCTAAATAAATCTGACAAAACTGATGTAGATATTTGAACAACATGTCGTTCATATAATGTTGATAAAACGTCGATTCGTTGATTAATTCAAAGAGCATTACATGATATTTGTATAAGTTGAAGAAGATAATAAAGATAGTCAAATCTTTGCTATCTGAATGCATGCGTAGTTTGTTGAATGCAACAATGATGTTTAATCGAGTCAAATATTTGCTTTCTTGTATATGAGCGAAAGTCTCGTCTATCAATGACAAAAAGTAGTGATCTCGTTTGATTAAAGCATTGAGCTTTCTGTAATTGATGCAGAAACGCAGACTATCGTCTTTCTTTTCAACGAACAAGATGAGCGAGACGTATGATGTGAAGCTGAAGAAAATAAATTCTTTGTTTAAATGATTGATCAGATACTTTTTTATCTTCTGAAGCTTGTGATTGAACATCTGATATAGTCTGCTTCGAGAAAGTATTTCTTCATTGATCAACTCAATTTTGTGATTGTAGAAATGATGCAATGATAGCTGATTGATCATTGCTCGATCGAAGATGTTTAGATAGTCATGATATTCAGAGAGAAGCTTGATCTTGACTTGCTCAAGAGCTTCAGCATGAAAAAGCTCATGCAGATTCACTTCTTCAGGCTTGTTTTCAACTGTAGTTATGAGTCGATCGATTTTCAAGATGATAACAGCAAAGATCTTGACATCTGATCGTTTGACTAACATTCTATATGTCGCTGTCTTTATCATTGCTATGTTTGTTGAATCTGACGTTGATTTAGAAATTTTGACGTTAGTTAAAGTCGCGTCGCGCGATTTTGACTGTTCAATTAGTTTAACTGACTTTTCATTGAACTGACTGAAAGAGAATGATTTCTGACGAGATTAAGATGTAACAAAAGTGAAAGATCTCTTCAGTATATGAGTAGAAGTCAAGCTCTTCTGTTTCGTGATTGTTTTATTGCTTGAGAGTAGAACAATCGATTTCTGACTAGAAGTGAAAATCGAAAATCGAAGAGAATTGATTTGCATATCAATTACTAGATTGATTTTGTTCATTCATGTTTTTTCAAGCATCATTTGATGTTGATCTAATCAAGTGATTAACATAAAGACTGTGTCAATTGTATGATCTTGAACAGTCAGGTTCAAATAAATGGCATGAGTAATGAGTTTCTTAGCATAATAATCGTCGAATTCTCGAATTGACTTCGATTTGATCAAAGTCAAAGACTTGATTTGCAATTGATCACAAACAATCTGCGCGATTACTTCATCAATGAACGAATAGTCAGCAGCTTTGATGTCAATCAATGACTTCAATGAGTAACTAATTTTATTGCTAGAAAGTACACATTCAGTAGTCAAAGATTCAGAAGCAAAAGAATCATCTGACATGCTCATCATTGAAGAAATTAACATCTCTTTCATCACGTCTTTGATGAAAGTCTCTAGTTTTTTGTCTCGCTATCTTCGAAAGAAGACATTTTCTCATTCTCTTTATTCTTCGAAATGATGATTTCATGTAGACGAAAAGTGAATGCACAAGATGCAGAAGTGTTAATCTTGTTCTGAGAGCAATTCTTGAACAAATGTTTTGAGATCTTGCAGATGTAGCAGATGATAGATGATTTCGCTCGATCAGACTCAGAGATAGAAAAGATGATAGACTTAACATAATTGATTATCAAAGTCATCACTGACAATGAAGTAGCAGCACATTTATCAGGTACAACAGTGACTTTAATGATGACAGTGCGAAGCTGACTGCGTAGCTGATAGTTGACTCGCTGTTTATTATTCACACTCTGAAGAAAGATTCTTAAGCAAATGAGCGAAGTAAAGTTCTTTGAACAGACTGATAGAATGTTCTGCAAGCGATTATTGATCTTATTCTGAAGATCGTTCATCAGAGTGCGATCATCATAATCGAGATAGCTGAATAGCTTCATAAAGTTGAAGTAAAAGACATTGAAAGACTTGTCTGCTTGTTTCAGAGCGTTGTACTCACAACAACACTTTCGATTTCTATTCAGTTCATTGTATATTTCTTTCAGATGCTCAAATAGCTTGTTGATCGAGATGTATGAATGCAAAGCATCATGTTGATGTTGAGCGAAGATGTGCTTAGCAGCATCATCTTCTAGTCTAGATATCACATAAACAATACAGATATTCTCATTATCGAAGTGATCGATATTAGTCTGAAGCTTGTTGTTTATCTTGATTCTTCAGCTGTCTCATGTCAATTCATCTTCTTCAGTGAATATAAATGAATTTGAAAACTTGAAGAACTTATGATGATCATTGTCGAATAGAGTAAACAACTCTCGTCGAGTATAGTTCTTGATAAAAGCTTGAGATTTCGTAGACTGTTGAGATTGAGACTGATTCATTGAACGCTGTTTCTTTTTTAGACTCAAGACTTTCTCTCGTAGTTCAATGATAGTCTCTTCTTGAGTGTCTATTGTCATTTGATTTGTCTCTAGCTCATTAAGTCTCTTAATGTGATTGACTTGAACATTGATTCATTGCTTGTTGAGTTTCAAAGTCATGTCTCATTGATCTCTTAGCTTGATCAGCATCTTGATGATCTTGTCTGACTGATTGATAGCTCATTGACGAAGTTGTTGACTTGTGTTGATGTTTCATAAGATAGCGACATTCTGAGATCTCGCTGAAGCATCAAAAGAAATAAGAAAAACTTGTTTACTAACAGTGCTTTTAAGCAGATGAGCTGTTCATGACTCAACTGATTCAGAGTCGCGTGTCATTGTAAAAAAGGTAAGAATAGGTTTAATTGTAGTAAGATTGAGTGATTGATTTGATAAATTTGAGTAAATTTGAGTAAATTTGAAGATGTGTTTTGATGAAAGTAATTTAAAGAATTTCTTGCGAATTTTCTGAATAAACGAAGTAGGTTATTTCGTATCATCTACACGTTGATAGCAGAGTAGTTAATTAGCATTTATCTACTGTTAGAGATCGATCTAGAGCGAGTCATAGAAGTGTCATTTAACTAATAGATAAATGCTAAGAAAGAAAAGTAACTACAGAAAAGAACTTGATTCTTATATGTATGTTTCTCAGCTTTGTGCTAGACTCGATTAGAATGACGTCTTACATATATGATGCAGAGTTTCAATGACATCACTTCTAAGTCAGATTCTCGCTAGACTCGATTAGAATGAAATCAGGCGAAGACTAGACGAAGAATAGACGAAGACTAGAATCATAACATGAGCTTTCAAATTCTTCTTTATCAACATAGTATCATTTGTTGTCTTGATCTAGTTCTGTTCATTTGATCTTGTATTGTATTCAATCTTGATAGTGTCTAGAATTCAAAATGTCATCTATCTTTTAATGATCATCATCTTCGATTGTCAATGATTTAGAAGATTTCAAATGTTGTTCTGATAATGAATCTTCAGAACAAGAATGTAATAGCTTTGAGCTGAACATTGAATGCAGCTGCTTCATGCTTATTGATAAATGAAGATGATAAAAGATCTTAGCTTTGACAATGATTTGATAAAGTTCTAGCTGTTTATCTTTCAAATCTTTACATGATCTAGTTATCTTTATGTTTCTAGAGAATAATCAAACTCAGTTGTTTACTTCATAGATGACATCTTGTTTATGTTTATTGATTTGAGCTTCAATGATCTGCTTCGTCTTTTTTAATTGCTGATGATCGAAGATAAGAAGCTCTTTCATTCAAATGATAATATCATCAACTTTTCTAACTTCAAGACGTTTGCAAGTTATCTCATAGTCAGTTGTATTTAAAGCGAAACTCATTCAAGAGTGAAACTCTTTATTGAAGTAGAATGAGATCATTGAGATGATCGAGAAGATATTGAAATTTTCGCTGAATTTCATCATTGAAAGTCATTTTGCTCAGTCGTTCTGCATGTAATTACAGTAGATTCTAAGTTCGCATTTGACGTCTTGATTGACTCACTCTGATTGATTATTGATCTCAGAATGATAAACTGTTGATAAACTAGTCGTGATTCTTAGTCACTTGCAAAAACTTTGTCATATTGTTGATATGAACTGAGAGTCTTTGTTCAAAACAATAGAACTTAGTAGATCATGAAGTCAATAAACGTTTCATAGCATGATTCAAATCATTTCTTCAACTGAGATGTCTTCGTCTTTTTAATGACAGAAAACATAGTGACATTTCTTAATAAAATGACATATAATTGTGCAAATAGCATTATAATCTTCTGATAGAAGTAGTTCAGTGATGAAGTTCATAGCAATATCTTTTCAGCATTTCTGTGAAATCAAGAGAGAATGATGAAGTTCATTGATACTATTTTTAAATGTTTTACTTCATTAATAGACATGACAGTTTCAAATGTAACGTTTAATTATTGCTTGATGATTTGATCAATAGTAGAAACGTTGAACTAGATTAATAGTTCTTTGATTGTCAGAGTGAAAGATAAAGAGCTGATCATGAATTTTCTTTAGCAATTTCGTATGCATATTCTCAGAAATTCACAGTAGATCTTTTCTGAACAGAACGTCGTCAACAATCTTGCAGTGCTTTAATTCAGTGCTATGTAGCTTGAGCTTGTTTTCGCTTATAGCTTGTTTATACTCATTGCAAAGCTCATTTGTCTTGTTGACATCTTTTACTCGCTGATAGAAATCAACTTCAGATTCAATAGCTAGAATATTTATTCTATTAAATGTCAGAATAATCTGATAGTGATCTTTAATACACTGAGTTGATTCAGAGACGTCGATCAGAGACATTCTGATTAAAGCATTGACTTTAGTGTTCATTTTGTCTGATCGAAAAATGATCTGAAAGTTAAACTTAAATAGAATGTCTAAATAATTGACTTGACATCGAGTTAACTGTTTGTTTTTCATGAAGATCTTCAAAGTCTGATGATTGATAAACATCTGAATGAGCAGCTCTGTGCATTTTAGCTCAAGTCTTCAATGTTCAAAACATTGAATAATGATTAGCAATTTCTTGTCATAAATGTGATAATTGCATTCAGCAAGAATCATGCTTTTGCTGTAGAATGCTACTGAGTGAAGAACACTCTCATCATTGTACTGTGATAGTATTTCATCTTTGACGTAGTCAGATGCATCAATTTTCAGAATAGTCTGTCATTTTGAATTGAAATGTCGTAGAACTGAGATCGAGCTGACTTGTTTCTTTAGATCATCAAAAGCTTGAACACAGACTTTGTTTCAAACAAAAAACATGTCTTTTCTAGTCAGCTGAGTGAATGATTTGACTAGCTTCGAGAAGTTCTTAATGAAACGACGGTAGAAGTTAATGAATTTCATGAAGCTCTGAACTTCTTTTAGATTGATCAACGTAACTCAGTTGACTATGACTTTCACTTTGATAAAATTCATATGAAGATCTTGTTCTGAAACTATGACTTGTAAAAAGACGATTTCTTCTACATTGAATTTGCACTTTCAAATATTCATCTGTAGATCAGCTTCTCATAGTTTGCTTAATATCATTTTGACATGTTATCTATGTTCTTATTGAGTTTTGCTGTAGATCAAAATGTCGTCTAGATAGACTTGATAAAAGTCATTTAGAAAGTCTCATAAAACATCATTCATATACTGCTGAAATGAGACAGAATCATTGATAAGTTTGAAGAGTAGCACTTTTGACTTATACGCTTCTAACGCGATAATAAAAATAGTGTAGTTCTCACTATCAGAGTGCATTCATAGTTTGTTGAACGTTGAAATGATATTCAATCAAGTTAGATGTTTGCAATCAACTATTTTGTCAATTACTTCATTTATGAGTAATAGAGAATAGCGATTTCTTTTGATAATAGCATTAAGCTTTCGATAGTCAACGCAGAATTGTAAATCATCATTTGCTTTCAAAATGAACAGAATGAGTAAGAAATATGAAGCTTTACTAGAAGTTATAAATTCTTTGAAAAGATTCTCGTTCAGATATTTCTTTACTTTCTGAAGCTTGTAGAAAGACATTCAATATGCTCGACAGCGAGATGATGTCACATCACTAGTAAGCTTTATCTTATGATCATATAAATGATGAGACAATAACTTGTCTGCTTGAGCTCAATTAAAGACATTTAGAAAATTCTGATATTTTGATGATAGCTTGACTTTAATATCTTCTAGATTCTGAGTCATTTCATCAATAAAGAAGACGTTTATAACATCTAGTTTGCATTGAGTATTGTAAGTAATTTTCCTATCAATGTCTTTAATGAACATAGCGAAAAGCTTTGTATGATTCTTCTTTGATCATTTTATCAATGTTCAAAAAGAGACGACGTTTATGTTTTGAATCGAGAATGATTCTTTCTGAATGATTGAAACTGAGCGCTTGAGTATCTTAAAGACACTGCTGTGAGCTGCTGAAGAGATTGAAGTTGATCATGATCAACTTAAGTACTTCGTATTTGATGAGATTGAAAAAATCGAAATAGAAGTATTTAATTGATCAGAAAACACGATAGCATCATGATACATGTTCAATAATATTCCGTTTTTATTCATTTAGAGTTTGCTCAATATAGCTTTATGATGCTCAATATCAGCTATCAGCATAGATACAGTCAGTTTCTTATGACTTTCAATTGTAAGATTGAGTAGAATCTTATGAGTAATAGCTTTCTTGAACAGCTTGTCATCATATTCTTGTATTAACTTCTCTTTTGTCAGCAATATAAATTGTATTTTGAGTTTCTGACATACTTTATCAACTAGTTTAGTATGAATCAACATGTAGACAACGAAATCACTATCTATCAAAGATCGTAAACTAAATGAGTTGCTCTGAGAGATAAAAGCTGCATTGATCAGAAACAACTTTTCGAAGTAGTTTTCTTTCAATGAAATTTCATCTAGATTGCACAAAGATATAATCTCTATCTCTTTAATGACTTTTGAAGAGATGACTAGTTTTTTGAATCAAAATCTGACTCAGAGAAAGAACGGTCAAATTTATCTTCGTCATTTAATGCATTGATTCTTGAAGATCGATCAGAACACTTTCTAGAAATATGATCTGACTTGTGACAATGAAAACAATTATCAGTTTGTAGATTTGTATCTTTGACGTTAGTCAAAGTTACGTCACACGATTTTAGATGATTGACTTATCTAGTAGCTTTGACTGATTTATAGAAGATAGTCTTTGAAAGTTCTTTCGCAAAAATGACTTGTTTAGTCGTTCTGATCTTGTTAATTGATTTTTTTTCTTTGATCTTTCTTATAGTTCAATGCTCATTATTCAGATGAATCAGGTAAACATGAATCTCATTAAGAGATTTTAATTAAACTATTTGACTACTTCAAGTCATATGAAGACGAGAGATGATCTTGTCTCGTAAGTCAACTATTAATTGTCTCTCGTGATAGTTTAAATAAGAAGACAAACGTTGAAACACAGAATAGAAATCACTGAATTTGCTAGATTCTTGAGTGAGATTCAAGTATTGTCTTCGAAAGTTAATCTTCTTGTTTGAATCATTGTACAGCTCAGCAAGTTCATTTAACAGATTCTCGATCATCGTATAAAGATTCAATGAATCTTGTTGACGTCAAGCTAGTGTAGCTTTGACTGCTCTTCATTGATTCAAAAATGAATGTAAACTAGAATCGCTTTATCATTGTCAAAGTGATCAACATTGATTTTCAACTTGTCACGAATCTTTTTCTGTCAATCATCTCAGATAAACTCACTTTCATCAGTAAACGTAAATGAATCGAGAAGCTTTTGAAAACGCTTAATAAAGCGAGAAAAGATAGAAAAGAAAGATGTGTCATCTTTAGTCACTTGAAGTTAACTTTGTGCTTCAGTAAGCTTATCTTGAATCTTTATATAATCTTTATTCAGCTGTTTCTTAGCTTGATCGATGTCTTCATATCGATTCTTTCAAATTTCTTCACTAGAAATCTTGTCAAATAGTTCTAATGCTTCAACGTCTAAATCTCGCTGAGTTTGAAAATCATTAAGAACTTTTAGAAATTGATTTGAATCTTCTTTGACTCATCAATCTAGCTGTTCAGCATTCTTAATATCTCAGAGAATCGCAGCATCATCAGCTTCATCAAGAGCAGTGAAATCAGGTATAGATTGACGTTTATTTCGTACGAAGTCGGTTTAAAGATAGGTCGATAACACTGAGCAAGACACATGATGTTTGCGCGAAGTAAGCTTAAACTTATGACACAACGTTTACATCAGAAAAATATGAGCTTACACATTTCATTAGAAAATCAAGAAAATTCAACATGATGACTAGCATACAAATAGAAAGCTCAATGATTAAGTCAAAGTCAAACATGCAAGTTTTAAAGATTCAACTGAACATGAAACTGCAATGAGATGCACATCTTTGACAGATAGAAATGAGTCACATTACAAGAATGCTTACGCTTAATCATTTAGAAGTCTTTACATGAAGAGCAATCTTCACAAAAGCGAAATAAGTATATTCAGCTGTAGTGAGATCAGAAATTGCATTTAAAGCATCAGTTTGACATCAGCATGACAAAGAGAAAGAACTGTCAAACAAGAAATGCAGACTAGAAACTTTGCAAAATCAGACTTTACATTATGTTGCAGAAGCATTCAAAAGAGTAAGCATTAAAACGCTAAAGATCAAAATGTACATAAGTTTGCTGCATGTTCATCTGAACATGCTGCAGAATAAAGTCACATTACGCAGTTGAATCAACGACAGAACGCAAGAGATTAGATGAGCATGTGAACTCATATGTGCTCAACTGATGAAAATTAATCACTTCATCTTTCACTTCTTTGTCATCAAGAAAATAGTGCTTCTGAACACATTTATTCAAGAAGATGCAAGAATGCAGTCTAAATGCAGATGATTCAATCTTTCTACAATGATTTCAATAAGTGATAGCATTGCAATAGTGTTATATCACAAAGATCAATGAAAGCAATGATGAAAAAAATACAAGAAATGCATTGCAGATGTCAATGCAATCTCAGCACAAAGATTTCATTTATTCAACAAGATGATAAAAATGCATGATGATCTTCAGAAGATTGAGAGCATTCTTGCAATTTACATCAGAATCAAACGCATAAATCTTAATATTTATCTGCACTTGAGAAACATTTTGAGCATGAATAGCTCGCGATGCAACTGCGAACGAAGTCATCAGACAGCAAAGCATGTACTCATGCATTGCTTGAACTGAACGCATTTGCAATTAAGAATGCTACGTGATGTTGACTTCTTGAACTAATGATTTTTTTTTTAATTTCTTAATTAAGTGCATGCAGTTTATGACTATAATACTGTCTAAATGCTGTATGTATGCTAAGTTACATGTAATCTGATCAAAGTCGCTGCTTTATATCTTCTCATTGATCAATCACATCGATAGTTTGTGCATACAAACACTCTCGCTTAAACTCTTGCAATTGTACTCTCATTTTTCTTCATTTCTTCGCATTCTTCGCGGTTTTTTTTTTTTATTTCTTCATTAAGTGCATGCAGCCTATGACTATGACACTGTCTAGGCGCTGTATGTATGCTAAGTTACATGTAACCTGGTCAAAGTTGCTGCTTTATATCTTTTCGTTGGTCAATCACATCGATAGTTTGCGCATACAAGCGCTCTCTCTCAACCCTCGTCATCGTACTTTCGTTTTTCTTTGTTCTTTCGCACTCTTCGCGTTCTACTCTTTCGTTTCT
>JAABUK010004810.1_pt1 | contig 21624 bp, 12 predicted proteins | sample 5559141 | NCBI WGS metagenome assembly JAABUK01 (sample SAMN10711869, study PRJNA513367) | rock metagenome | isolation source: Antarctica rocks | place: Antarctica: Victoria Land, Pudding Butte nord | collected 2016-01-03
TATCTATCTTATTATATATTTATAGAAATTTTAATAAGAATAAGTATAAGGTTATTATTAATTATAAATACTTATATATCTATCTAAATTATTATAAAGTATATATATAAATTAATTATTATAATATTATAATAACTCTAATAAATATAATATCCTTTAATAGTTATATCTTAAAACCTAGATATTAACCTTATTAATAGATTATTAATATTATAATCTTTATATATAATTATTAAGGGCTTCCCTTATATTCTTATATTAATTAATAAGTTATTATTACCTTAATTAAGATTATTATTAATAGATAGTTAAAGGTTTTAATTAAAATCTTATTTTAATAAGATATTTATTCTAACCTTAATCTTAATTATTTTATAAGAGATTAAAGTTGAATATTAAGGCCCTAAATAAATCTTTATAAATAAACCTTATAAATTTATTAAATAAGCTTTAAATATCCTTATAATAGATATTAAAAAATAGCTTATTTATTACTACTTAATAATACTCCCTTAATAGCCTTAATATTAATATATCTCCTTCCTACTAAGCCTTATACCTAAATATAATAGTAGTTTTAAATAAATATATAACCTCTCCTATTTTAAAGGATACTTAATTAATAATTATATAATTATATAATTATAATAGCTTAAAATATATCTTATTTAATAATATTATTAATATCCTAATTGAAATAGGCCTAAGGATAATCCTTATTAAAAGAGATCTCTTAGATATATTTAAGTATATATTTATTATCCTATTAAATTAATAGCTATTAAGTTTCTTATTTATAAATATATTTTATAAAGAATAGTTTTTATTATTTAAATTATATACTATCCTCTTTATTTTTAACTTATTTATTAAAGTACTTAATTAGATCTTAATTATAGTTTTATATTAAAGTATAATTATTTATTATCTAAATAACTTCCTTATTATCTTATCCCTTAATATATATATAAAATTATATAAATAATAATTTAATATACTTTATAAATAACTTAGACTTATAATTAATTATAAGAAAGATATAGAAGGGATAATAGCTAATTTCCTAAGCCTAAAAATTAATATTATTAAGATATAAGCTTAACTCCCTAATAATAAGTTAAAAAGAGGAGAAGTCCTATTATAAATCCTATTAAATAAGATCTCTATCCCTAGATTTAAACTTAACTTATTAATTAATTTCTCATTATTTACTATTAAAATTATTATTTTAAATAGAGCCTTTTTAAGATATCTTTATAATACTTTAAGTAAATAAGGTTCTTATATTTATATTAATAATAATATAAAGTAGGACTTATAATAATAAAAGATCTTCTTATTTATATAAAATAAGATCTTATTAATTTATATTATTATTATTTATATATCTTATTATCTTTAAACTAACGCCTTTAAGACTATTAATATAAGAGGCTTTTTATTAGATCTTCTAATTTAGGCCTTAAATATTAAATAAGTCTTTAATATTAAAATCTTAAATTATTATACTAAAAAAGATATCTAATTTAAAGAGATAAGAGCTATTTATATTATCCTTAATTATTAAATATTTAATATTACTAATAAAGTACTCTATATTTTTAATAATAATTAAATTATATATTATAATTTTATTAAGCTATCTATTTATAGATTAATTATAACTCCTTTATAAGATATTATTATACTATTAACCTAATATAATATCTTTATTATTAAGGTTAAATAAATCTATTTATATAAAAACTACCTAATAAATATACTTTCTTAAATATAATATAATAAAATTATTAATATATACCTTTAATTATAAAGTCTTACTAGCCCCCTTTAATATTAAGTTATAATTTATTAAAAGATTAATATAAAGTTATATACCTTATAAAGGCTATTACTTAATATCTATAATAAGATTTAATACTTAAAATATATAATACTTAAAAAATATTAAGAAACTTATATATTAAATATTATATATTAGCTAGTTATTAACCCTTATTTCCTACCTCTTTATACTCCTTAATTAACTAGGTTAATATACTAAGTAATAACTAGGTATAGATATTAATAATTAAGTTATACCTTATTAATCTAAGATTAATATATATTAATATAAGATATAATAATAATAATATCTTTTATTACCTCTTATTAAAACGCGTTATTAATAGTATCTATTAAATAAAAGGTAAGAAAGACTCCCTTAAATATTAATTAATTATAAAGGATATCCTATTATATATCCTATTAATATTTAATTAATTAATATTATTTAAGGTTATAATATATACCTCCTTTTATCTTACCTTTACTAGTTTCTTATATATTAGCAAATTCATATAAAATATTAATAATCTAGATAAGAAGTTTATATATTATTTTATAATAAGACGCTTAGTAGTCTTATATAAAGATTATATTAAATTTATCCTCTTATCCTTTAAAATAGACCTCTTTTAGAAAGGGGTAATACTTATTATACTTACTTTACTATCTATTTAGGATATTTCTTATATATCCTTTAAATCCTCTCTTCTACCTAGATTACCTATTTATAAAATAATTGATTACTAAGGTCCTTTAAGAGACTATTAAGTTATTAGGATATAATAGCTACTACTTAGACTACTCCTTCTATTAGGAGGTTATTACATAAGTAAGAGAATTTAGCCTTAATAATAATAAGATCTAGCTATTTAAATAATAAAAATTAAACTTATATTACTTATATATTATAATAAATACTAATTATATATTAAATACCTCTTAAAGGTATTAATAAAAGTATTTAAATAATTAATAAATTACTTTATATATAACCTTATCCTTTACCTTCTTTTATAACTCTATTTTAGCTAGGTCTTAGGAGGCTTTTAAGTACTAGAGTTACTCTAGAAGGCTTTATACTTATTATATATAAATTAATAGTAATAGACTAGTTATTTAGTAGTTAAATAATAGGATATCTATATATTAATATTATTAATAAGGTACCTTATTATATAATAGATATTTATAACTTATAATAATATATTTATAATAATATCTATAAAAGGTAATATAATAAGCTAGTTTAGCTAAGGATTAATATAAGGGATTAATTATTAATTAGGAGAACTTAAATAATATTAATACTATTTATTTATTAAATTCTATTTATATTTTCTATCTTTTTAGACTTTAAATTATATATATTTAATTACTTCTACTATTCTACCTTAGGACTATTATATATATATATAACTAGGCTTACTTATCCTAGGATTATATTACCTAGATATAAGGGATTTTTAGATACTAGAGCTACTTTAAAAGGCCTTAGACTTATTATATATAAGCTAATAGTAGTAGACTAGTCGCTTAGCGGCTAAATAATAGGATATCTATATATACATTATATATACCCCGAACTTAGGATTAGGAATTACCGTTTTCGATCGGGAAAGGGAGCAAGGCCGCTTTAGAGGGAGCAGCGAGGGAGTAGGGGTAAGCAGCGAGGGAGCACCGGGGGAGCACGAGGGAGTACCGGGGGAGTAAGAGGGAGCACCGGGGAGCAAGAGGGAGCACTTAGGGGTAGTGTAGGGGCAGTGCAGGGGCAGTACAGGGGCGTAGCAGGTGGGAGCCTGAACTGGCTGCGATGAGTCGGCTTCAGTTGCCTACATTATTCTCTGAAAAATAACAGGCTGCCTGCTGCATAGCCTGTTGCCTAGACTCAACCATGGTCAAGTCCTACTGCCTAGGCTCATTCAGCTCACACTGTATTTACAGAGCTTCCTCTTGCCTCCCACATGAAAAGTAAGACGGAATTACTTTGTCCTAGCTGGGTATTTTCAGCACGTGTATATGCTTATCTCTCGCCGGTCTTCCATCTTTTTTTCACATCTCTCTTAGTTGCCTCTCCTGCATCGGCTTTGTTCTAGCACCGCTGATCCAGTTTATGAATTTCGCATGACTCTAATGCCGCATCTGTGCTCGACGGATGATGAGTCGGGTACGCATTTGGCAGTACAGCGGCAAATGAGAGATCATTTGAACTCCAGGTAGTCACCGTGATTTCTGGTTGAGCAAAGATTGCCCCAGCGAACCTCTCACGCATAATAAGAGTGAAATTTGGTGCTTATAACCAAAAGACGCTGGAAGCCAGCGAAGGGTACTCTTTTTACCTTCGACCTAGCAGGTCTGCTAATAAATTAAGAGGGGTTACTTAAGGCATAACATTAAAGGTACGGCGACGTATTACCCTTACCAATACCTAACGATAAGCGATACTCATGAGAATGACTGGGGGGTGACTTGAACCGCTATGCGGAGTTCCTGCTGATCACTTGGCCTCGAGAATCCGTACAGCCTCTTTCGCTGCTACTGTCTCTACCTCTACTCTATTCTAACCCTGAACACTACATATCTCTTTCTCGCCAACGAAAAGCTTACACCAATACCATCCTTTCCTAAAGATAAGGTTCTCTTCGCCTGCGTTCACTAGCTCTTTAACTGGGATAGCGATATAATCATCTACCTTTTCGATCCACACCCGATACCTTACCTTTTCATTTCTAGCAAGAACTCCCAGCTCCTCCTTCGGATGCCAGATCCGAGCTTCCCTCTTTAACGCCATTTCCACCCAACCCAAGATTCCAAACCTTCGTAAGAGTGCCTCACAAATTTTCAAGTCACCACTCGTATCTATATACACTGCGCCCAGCACCGCCTCGATCATGTCGCTGAAAACCTTTTCCGGCGCGAATGCCGCGAAAGCTTGCCATGAGTAGACAAGGTTATGACTGAACGCGGCATCGATAGCCTTTTCTAAGGCTGCAAAGCGATCGCATGTGGCATTAAGGGCGGAAATTAGGGCGGGAATAGGCGCATATCGAAGGAACTGAGGCAGAGAGATTGGCCTCGCGCTGGGAACGAGCAGAGGCGCCTCGTTTGGGTCAGGTGTTGCAATTTCCGCAATGGGAATTAAAACGTTTATTGAGAGAGAACGGAACGCAAGGAAAGAAGCGTTGACGGCAGTGGCACGAAGAGTGTACATGCGCTGGGGTTAGAGAGCTTTTTGTGACCGGTCCCCATAGGAAAAGATGGTTGTCGTGACGAGGTAGTCGAGGATTGCGTCGCCAAGATACTCGAGGCGTTGGTACGAAGGAGTGCTGGGGATGGAGAGGTGTGAAGGATGAGTGACAGCCTCGAGTAAAAGGCGCTTGCACACAAAGGTGTAGCCGATGAGGGTTTCAAGAACAGTAAAGTTTGAAGGGGTCGTCAATAATTGTGGGGAATCGCATGCGGCGCGTAGAAGCATCTTGTTCCGCTCGGCAAGCGGGAGCCAGGACACTTCAGGGAGGAATATCCTGAGACAAGAGAGCGCCTTGGTGAAGCTACCATCGAGGAACGCCGCGCCGACGAGGGCTTCAACAACATCAGCGAGGGTTTTGGTAGATAGTTTACGGTGTTGAATTGTCTGTGGGACTTCAAGTCGCATATTGCTCAGAGGCTTCCATTTCTTACTAGTAAATACTTTGGTCAGAATGTATTTATCTAATGCGGTCCCCTGTGCCGCCATAGCCAACCGCCCGTTCGAGACTATGTAATCCTTTGCCCGGGAAAGATATCCTTCATGCCAGGTCTGATGATCAGCCATTAGCGTAGTCGAGGTCAGCATCTTAAGAATGCTATCACCAAGAAATTCCAGTCGTTGGTAATCACCGTCCTCTCTGGCGGCTGGGGCACATATGGCAGGAAAAACAGCAGCTTGACGAGAGAATCTAATCGGCGCCAGGAGGCCATTGAGCAGATGGTCTGTCAAGAGCGCGTTCTCCACATGGTGCATGATCGAGGGTATATACCTTGCGAATTGGGCATAGATTAGTGGCATACGGTCAATTCGAGAATCGTCCGGATCGAGGAAAATAAAGTCATCCTTCTTTTCCATTACGTCTGCAGGGACCCTATGCAGGAAGTCTGTTCTTCTAAGGAACTTCTTGACTTTGAGACGCATCTCGGCCAAAGACCCTTGCCCTATCTGGTCGGCTCCATGGAAAATATAGGCCTTACCCGATTTGGAGTGATCTCGGACAATGCCTACCGCTGCAGCGTCTTCCACGCCTGAAAGGATGTCGTTGGAATCATGCGTACCTCGCACATGCTCCAGCCAGCTTTGCGGATCATCCACGTCTTTGCCTGGCGCAAAAAGTAACGGGAACGCACCATCAGCCTCTTTCATTCTGGTAGGGAAGACCGAAGTCAATAGGACTTTCGTAATTTCGTTCGCGGTTGCGACGCTGACTTCGTCCTTGACTCGCCGTACTCCTTCGCCAATCTCTACGCGCAGTAGGGTTCCGGTATTCATATATAATGTCAAATCGAAGAGTTAGGGCAGCCGGCATGGGGAAGTCATCTTCATTCGCATAATTTCCGTGACCCCAGATAGAATCCTAATGGTTAATAAATATACCGTCTTGGTTAACTGCTACGCAGCGGCTACGGCTGGCCAAGGATTGAACTTTACATTAACAGCAGTAACAGCAGGTCTCTTCGTAACCTCAGCATAAGCTTTAGCAGCATCTTCATCGTAATTGGGTAATGGCAGCAGGTTATCGTTGATTAGACCAACGCGATAAAGCCTAATGTAGGCCTCAAATACAGCATCCATTCGAGCCCATCTTTCAGTAGACTACAAGCCCGTACTGCGGAATTCTCAGGCCGATGAATCAACACTGTTAGGAAGTATCACTCTGCATGTAACGCTCCCGTTTGCCGTGTGATCAAAGGTAAAGATCGGGGCAAAAACGGTATAAGGGGTTGCGGGCAAGGTGTTACAAAAGTAATAGAGATATTATAAGGCATCTCGAAGAGTAATCTTCGCACTGCACATTGACAATCAGATTAGATTAAAGACCAGGGTCGATGGACATTTACCCAGTTGACTCAATTAAAAATTCCCAATGGCCATCTTCGGCAGCTTCCAATTTCTCAATCCCTTCTAAATGCCTCATGTCGTCTATGTATTTCTCTTTCATCTCTGCTTCGAGGGTTTGCCACTCGAGAAGTGCCTTCTCTTGCCCCTGCGGGAACATAATAACAAACTTGGACTTTTTGCTCCTTGCCCTTCCTCTTCTCTAGATGAAAGACTTTAAGTTCGGCGGCTGTTTGAAGTATATCACGATGTTGCAAGCAGTAATGTCTATGCCTTCCTCACAGACGCTGGTCGCGATAATCAAATTCTTCGTCCCGTTTCGTAGGTCATTTAATGTTTCTTTCTGGTCACTGATGTTGATGAGATCACTGAGATTTGAAGCACGAGCCTGGTTGTTCGATGTACTAATAAACGTTCCGATCCGGAGGATATCCTTGAGCACGGGATGCGTCGTCAACAGTACAGATAACAATTTCATAGCGGCGCGAGTCTTCACGAAGATAATACCTGCAGATCCAGGAGACATCTCATGGGCTAGCAATCCTATGAGCTGGCGGGCCTTAGGCGAAAGACGGCGGTCTTGTAAATTCAAGTACATATCGATTACAGGGATAGAAAGAGACATAAAGAGTTTATTTAGGTAGACCTTTTCACCTTCGTTCATTTCCTCGAGGATGCTGAATGCAGCTTGCCGTTGAGCCTGAAATCTGTGTATACACAGACAGATATAGAGCTCCGACGTCCATGGGCCAAGTTCGTTATTTACTTCAATAGCCATACGGATAAATCGCTTCATCTAATCCTGATAGTATGTCTTGCGACTCAAGCGAACCTTAAAGTACTTCTCGACATCTTCGCTTCGGAGACTGGCCACATACGGATCCTGTTCTATGTCAAGATTCGAGTACAATTAAGAAAGCTTTTAAAGCAGACGCGGGGGTAGGGTTTATTCTTCAGGGTGGACTAGAATAGCTATCTCAGGTCCGTGGACAAATTTTTATAGCTCTTCGCGGTTTTATTTTGGTGTCTTACTAATAGCGCTAAGGTTCTGCTCTATTGTTCTGGCTCAAGTCAGCTATAACGAGGCATCGTTCTCGCAATCACCTACTGCAATCCGTCCTCTTTCTTTCTTACAACGGGGCTGGTAGTCAACCCTAGGATATTTGGAAGCTCTCGTTGCCCCTCCCGCCTCTTTGCGTGATAGAAATCCTGCATGATCTTATTCGCCGGATGACTCCGCACGCAGTGATGGGCCTCGTCAAAAACGAGAAGGGCAATCGTTTCCATATGCACGAAGCCATGGATCAATGCATCCAGGAGCACTTGATGAGTACACACGATAATATTCATGTTTCTTAGGGCATCATCCCACATGCCTTACTCGCTCCACCGATTAATCCCATTATTACCAGAGAGTAGTCTACTCTAGAAAGACGGGAGCTAAGTGGAAATAACATTATACTATTACTCCGCGAGTACCACTATCGGGCAGAGAAACCAGATAAGCTAGTAGAGGCTCTTAGCAGCCAGCCAAGGAATTCGGAGAGGATTTAAAGTACCTTTTCTGGCGTACCATACTCGAGTTCCGCCGCGATTCGTAAAATAGCTCTATAACTAAGTTAGACGCACTATCAAGACAGTTATAGCGTAAAGACTACGGGAGAACATATATATTTATCTTACCCGAACCTATATCTATCTAATACTTATTAGGAGTTAACCTTAGAATAATTTACTAGTGATTACCTTATAGCGATAATAATATTTCTTCTTAGGCTCTCCTCTAGCATCTTAAGCTGGTATACTCGTGGAAGAAGTATCCTGTCGTTATTATTACTAAGAGCGGTACCTATAGTTAATTACACGTAAGTGATATCTATACTCCGTAGGATGTAAATAATAAAGGTAAGTAAAAGTACTTAGCTCATTAATAGTATATCAACGGAACGAAGCTATATAATAAAGGTTATAGGTTATCAAGGGGTATACCCGATTACCCCGCTCGGCAAGTTTAACTTATCTTCCCCTTACGTAAATTAGAGCCTAATTATGATATTTCTTTCCATTAACTCTTATAATTTCCTCACGACTAGAACTTTCACCTGAAACTTGCACTGGAATGTCAGGCCGAGATCGAGGTAACTGGGGCCGCGGTAACCACGGTGGTTACGATAATCATGGAAGAGGTAGTAGAGGTAGAGGAGGAGACGGTCCAGGGTTTTAAGGCGGGCGAGGGGGAGGATAAGGTAAAGGGGCTACGGTAGAGGTTTTCTCGTTAATCTTCCTTGCTATATCAATAAAGGTTCCGATTAACTTGACTGTACTAGGACTCCGGATCGTTCCATCCCTCCTCCTAGTACCTAAGTTATAAAAGTCGAGGATCTCTTCTAGAAGAGCCTTTCTCCTAGCGGGTTACTCGGCATTAGGGGCCTTTAAATAGATGCGAAGTTTCCTTACCAGCCTAGGTACGGTACTAGAGGGTAAAAGGTTATATTATAGGTGAATTATTTTAAAATGATTCTTAGCCTAGATCTCCTCCTCTATTACTATAATGTTACCGTATAGCCTACTATAGTAAGGAAAAAGTTAAGTTAGATCATTAAACTATTACTGAAACTCCCGGACTATAGTAAATTTCACGATGATATAGTTATTGATTTCAAGTCTACTCTTATCTCCTAGCGGAGGCTTAGCCCTGATATAGCCGAGCTAATAATTCAATACTAAGCGGAGGGTAAGGATAAGCTACGAGCTAACGCATAGACTTATCAGCTACGCGTCGAAGAAATAGGAACCCTTACCGTCTCCGAGCTTACAGACTATTTAACTTCTATCAACGTGAACCCGGCTTATACGGACAAGCTGCCTGTATTATAAGCTCTTAATATTTTTTTAGGTTATCATACAAAGTCCTCTCCTGCAGTTACCACGGTTAGGAGTAGTAAAAGCTTCTCTCTAACTAAAGACTCTCGGAAATAGGATCTTAAAGCCGGGCTAACCGCTCTCAGAGGATTTTTCTTAAGTGTTTAAGTCGTAACCTACCGCATCCTTATTAACGTTAACGTTAGTCATAGTACCTTTTATAATACTATACCGTTAGATCAGTTAATCCAGAAGTACAGCTTAGTATATTAATTTAACCGAGTAAAGCTATAGTCCTTTCTCAAGGGAGTACGAGTTAGGGTAATCTACCTTAGGAAAAAGAAAAATAAAGCCGGCGATTCTATTATAAGAGTTAAAACCATCTTTAGGCTTATAAATAAAAATGACGGTTACGATCTAGATTATCTACCGCGTGTGCAGAGTTTTAGTATAGGACCGAAGGATGTAGAGTTCTTCCTTAATAATTCCTCTGGAGCGCCGTCAAGTTCATTAATAGGTTAAGCCGCTAGGACGCCAGGTAGTAAGAAGAAGGATAAGGATAAGAAGGACGGCGAGTCTAACTAGGGGCTAGGCCAGATTATCCTCGGAGGCGGCAGGTATATCACCGTCTACGAGTTCTTTAGAAGCGGTACTTATTTTATTACTACTTAGCTCTATTCTCTTCTAATTAGAAGAGTAGTCCACGGCCGGTTGATTACGAACCTAAATCTGCCCGTTATCAATATTAGAAATAGGGAGAATCCGAGTTATCTCCCGGCTGAGGTTTATATAGTAATGCCTAGACAGAACTTATAGTTAAAGCTTAATCCCGCGTAAACGCAATAGATAATCCGATTCGCCGTCCGCAAGCCCTAGGAGAATGCAAACTCTATAACCTAAGAAGGTATCTATACTATCAGCCTTTTATCACAGGCAAATGTCAATCTAGTAAGATCTTTATCCGGGGCTATGATAGCCGATTACTCGATGTAGGCTAATGCGATCAAGATCGTTTTAATATATCGTTGACCGCGAATTTGATTATAGTCCTAGGCCGTGTCTTAACCGAATCTAAGATTAAATATAAATAAGATAAATCACCTTTTATTCGAGGTGGAAGCTAGAACATGCAAGATATTAAATTCAATACTAGAGGAATATTATAGAATTAATCCTACTTAATGATTTCTATAGGTAGCTTGCCGGATGTATTCGATTAAGCTAGCCTATAATCTACGGTAGCCTAGTTCTATAAAGCTCTCTAAGATATAGGTATCACGGCTACTATACTAACGCTAGGATCGAGAATTGTAGTTAATACTCCCGATAACCTACGAATTAAGACTGTACTCAAGAATATTACTAGTAATCTAAGGTAGACTAGGCTTATACTTATTATCCTACTAACCGTAAATACACTCTTATATAATCGAGTCAAGTATATTAGCGATATTAAGGTTAGCGTCTATATAGTCTACGTAGTTAGTTCTAAATTTATTAAGTTATAATCCTAGTACTTTATAAATATCGCTCTTAAGTTCAATCTTAAGCTTAGTAGTATTAATTAGTTAGTTAATAATACGCGACTTAGTATTATTAATAAAGATAAGACTATAGTTATTAATATAGACGTAACCTACCCGTCTCCTAGTTCCGTATTAAATACACTAAGTGTAGCCGGCATAATTACTAGCGTTAATAAATAGCTTAGATAATAGCCGGCGGACCTTCATATTCAGGAATCTCATAGAGAGATAGTATCTAAGCTCGACTCCATACTTAAATCCCATCTTCATCTCTAGAAGACGCAGGGAAAGCATAGAGTCTTCCCCGATAATATCCTTATCTACCGTGATAGCGTTTCCGAAGGCCAGTACGCAACTATTATCGATACCGAGCTCCCGCTCTTACGCAAGGCTTGCGCCGAGCTATATCTACCTCCGGATACGAAGAAGGGTCTCCCGTATATTACTATAATTATAGTCGGTAAACGCCACTATACTCGGTTCTATCCTACGACTGCTAGCGACGCCGACCGCTCCTCTAATCCTAAAAACGGTACCGTAGTCGACCGCGGCGTCACTGAGGCCCGCAACTAGGACTTCTTCCTGCAGTCCCACACCGCGCTCTAAGGTACCGCCCAGCCCGCCTACTACTATATCGTGCTCGACGAAATCTTTACCAAGCGGAAAGTTCCACCTCCCTTCCAGAACATCGCTGACGTGCTTGAAGATCTAATATACAGCATATACTATCTTTTTAGTCGCGCCACTAAAGCTATTAATATTTACCCGCCTGCTTACTATATAGATATTATATATGAAAGGGCTAGATACTATCTTAGTAGGCTTTTTAATACTATTACGCCCTCGGGAACTCCAGCGCAAAGTGTATTAGGCGATAAAGGATATCTAGAGGCAAGGACGGAAGACGTGCTAATTCATCCTAACTTAAGGAACACGATGTTTTACATCTAATGATATGGCGGAGAATAGCAGTAGACGGTTTTCAGGGAAGTAGTTTCTGGATATTCACTTCTGATCCAAAAGCTTATGAATCTCCGTGGGCTACGGACGATTTCGCCACTGTTCTATGCAAATATGAAGCTAAAGTCGATTAAGTACATCCTAGTCCAGGAGCTTGAAGATGATTAATATGAAGATGTATATATACTAAGAGCTAAATAGGATATAAAAGATGTGAAAGAATAATCGATTACTCTTAATTTCATCCGGTTATTTATTCCACAGGCTATAATAAGCCTCCTAAGCTACGAAGTTTTCTACTGAAAGTATTAATATTTGCAAGACTTAACTTATCGAAAAAAATGTAAATAGTTATCAAGATCATCGTCTTTATCTTTACTACTTATAATCTCTTTTGTCTTTCCCCGTATCAAAACCGATTCATTGGATTCATAATTCTCGCTAATCGGTCGTCCTACCTACTTTACCTTTAGATTAGGCGGTAGAGCGTTCCAGTAATCCTCACCCTGTTTCCGGATCTATAACAGTCCTATCGTAATACGACGAACTTCCACCTTACGACTTTCGGACTACTTGATAAAACCTATAAGCTGGCGGAGGATTTTATTAAACTGATAAAGAAGTTCTCTATTTCATTTTTCCTATTCGTAGATACTATCGCCTAAATCTTGAACTTGAATATCATTAAATTATCCTAAGTTATAATAGGCGATAATGAATTTCGGTGTCTAGCTAACCTATAAGCGTGGATACACCTCCTCTATATCGATCTCGCGGCGGGTAGAGCGGGTTTTCAGGTCGAAAATTGCGGTTTACGGGACTTCATAGCTAGTAGACCTAACTATCAGATTAATAGTCTCGTTCAGAACTTTCTCGCCTATCGTAACCGATTCTACTACGTGTAATAATGATGGCAGTCCGTTATCTTTAGAAAGTCCCGATGAATTAGCTAAGGTTAGAAGCTACTAGCTCTTATAATATACATGATCTTTGAGGTAACTATCGCTCTCGCAGCGTACTAGGTATCTTAATCCGCCGAAGACATACTATATAAGGCGTTAGTAGGATACTAAGTTTTTCACGTCCGCTTCCTAACTTATATATGCTTCTGGAAACGTATAGCCGTATCCGCGGACTCCCTTAATCGGCTCCGTTAGTGAATTTTCCTTTCGAACTAGGAATATCGTATTTCCAACCACTTCAATATAGAATCGGAATGTTCTCTTACTTGAATTCGCAAATCTAATCAAATTTCCTATAGTATTCCCACATCCTACCACGTCAATCGCGGCGGTATTAAAATCAGGATGCAAGGCGAAAACAGCCTGAATAGCCGGTTTAGTAGGGAAGTATAGATAGCGAGTAGCATTTAGGTCCCTTAGATACGTGTCCTTATCTTCTTCAAGATTCGGACGATCCTTTGGCGGACTCTAAGCAGGTGGTACGCCTTGATAAGATTAGCTATAACGGTCTAGCTTTGAACATCTCTATTACGTACTAACCGGGGACTAGGATTATTACCTTTTACCTATTCAACTAATTATAGGACGCTACGTACTGGTAATCTATAATCGTGAGAGTCGTATCTTCAAAGCGGACCGATGATTATAGTTTAGTAAGGGTGATTATCCTAAGCAAATCGCCTATTAGCTATCCTTTAAGAGAATCACGAGTTAGGGCATTCCTGCCACCACGAGCCTTAGACCTCCATGTCGTCCTACTTCCTTGAACTATGGTTCTCCCTCGGCTTCTTTCATTACCTCGGTCGACTCTCCCGTAGCCTCTCCAGCCTGTCCGGCCTGTTCCGTGTCTCCTACCTCCTCTTCCTCTCTGAAAAGAGTAATCATCGATGTTAAAGTCAGGTTCATTATAAGATTCAGCTATTGTCAAATCACTTTAGGATAAAGGAGTTACGAGGGTTAAAGGAAATCGACTTAATATATCTGTTATAGCCATGAATACATCGATACGTAATCTTATCTGATTTGCTAGGCTACCCTACTTCACGTATCTTCAATGACTAAGCAGATCTTGAACAGAATTACGGGGACTTGTTATCTCGTCTCTGGCTGAGAAATAACTCCCGTGGCTACTATTAAGGCTCAAGACTATAGCTTTAGATTCCGCTTTGCTTTAGGCCTTATGTCATCCAATTTTCCACCACGGCAAGATCATTTCAGAGGTGGCAGGCTGAGAAGTTTTTTCGGCAGAGTGTTAGCGGGAGAACAGGCTCTTAAGAGCTTCCAAAATGCTAAGCTCTTCATCGAAGCTATTTACGACCAGCCTGACCCAGTGAAATGCGTTGAGAGGCTGATTAGTAGTCCGAAAGGGCTATCTACGTTATAATCAGCTCTGCGCTTAGACGTATCATCTAACTTCCTTAATACTTCTACTACATCTCTCCTTCGCTACATCCAGGATCCTGAGTTGAAAGTCGTTTATAGAGGCGAGTTTCTTTAATAACTCATCCTTACCGTTACTAATCCTCCGATCTTCTAGGACGCTTTCGTGAAAGCGCAGAAAACGGGCTACCTGAAAGACGAAGCTTTATAGTGTTTCTTATAGCTCCTCTTATAACTCATCTCTCTCTCCCTGAATAAGGCTCTAACCTACTACGGCGTTACCAGGGATCCTGTAATCTAGAAGGTGTTCCTCGAATACTCGCAACTAGAGGTACGGAATACCGGACAGAAAATCAAGCATATTCTCGACGCAGTCACAAATCCTAAACATGTGGACGGCGAAGGCCTAGGCGGTCAACATGATAATAATTTTTTAGATATCAGGCAGATCACCATGCTACCTATCCTAGATGAGCTGGCGTCGACCGAACCTCTATACCTCCGTCGGGCCACAGAAATAGATAAGTGCCCTAAATCAGGGCGGCTTGCGATATATATTAATAACTAATTCCGTCTCCTTCGCGAGGATATACTCCGAGACCTACGGGAAGAGCTTTAAGTTACTATTAGCTCGAGAAAGGGTCACCGGAAGGGATTACTTATCAACGGTTTAGTAATTAATAGTATCGAGTGCGATAAGCGCCAGTCATAGTCATTACGATTGTAATACCTGAATAACTTGTCTTAATTACCAAATTTAGAATATAATCTGCGAAAGAAATTTATCATCAAGAATCACAAATTTCTAAAGCATTAATCTTAAGCCTGCCTTATCGCTAACGGACAAATAGTTACATTAATAACTATCAGTAGAAATGAAGACCTATTAGTATATAATCCGCCGTTTCTATTATTATAATTCACTAGATCCGAAAGTTCTACTACTAGAGCTCTCCTTAGCTTGAAATTAGCGAAGTCTGTTTAGTTAATCCAGTTGAATATAGTAATATTTACGTATAAACCTATTCTAGGATAGCTTCAAAATACTAGGCACCTATCGCTAAGAGACGAAATCTTGTACTAGAACCTAGGGAAAGCTTTACGAAGCCCCCTATTACTGGAATCTTAGTCTATCGTTAACTTAGTTACTATAGTTCGGAGTAATCCTTCGTGCGACCTTTAGTAAGCCTTAGGACTACTAAAGCTAATACGACTAGATCTATCCTAGGTTAAGTACTTCATGGCAAGTCTAACGCAGCGTTTAAGCTTAGTGTAAGGACCTCTAGGTTAGATTAGCTTACTATTCTCTTCGTTATCTAGGCTGACTTTAGTAGGGACTAGTAAGTCTTTTATTAGCGCCTTAATTACAAAAGCAATCTATCGATTTTTATCGCAGAAGATTTTAGTTATATACTACACGAATCACGTATTAGACTAGTTCCTGGAAGACCTCTTAAAGGTAGGTATACCCGGCGATAGCATCGTTCGTCTTAGTTCTACCGCAAAGTCAAGTATAGTAACCTAACCTCTAGTCCTATCAGCGCAGCAAAGCGATTTCAGATTAATGAAAGACGACTGGGATATTATCAACCTGCGGCAGGATAAGGTATCAGAGTAGGCCGATCGGCTTCGCAATGCCTTTTCGGATTATCAGGCAAAGGCTGTGTCGAAATCCGATCTGCTAGATTACCTCGAATTCGATTCGGAAACCCCGGAGTTCTATGAAGCCTTTATATTACCCGATGAGACTAATAACATGATAAGAGTCGGTAAGAAGGATAAAGCAATAGACAGATTTTACTTAATTAACCGTTAGGCCCGTGGCTAGGACGCGGGACCTTATTCTGGCGCCCAGGCCGGATTTCCGACGATCTGGCAAATGACTCATCCTGAGAGAACGGCGGCGCTGCAAAGGTAGAAGATAGACATCCTTAAAGAGCGCGTTTCGAGGATTTCCAGCCGTGGGAAGCAGTTTAGCGAGATACTAGCCAATATTAACGCGCTATTTAACGAGAAGAACAGGCGGATCATTTAGGGAAAGCGAATCATCGGTTACACTACTACTACCGCGGCTAAGTATATATAAAACATTTAGTCTACTTCGCCTAATATACTTTTGATTAAGGAAGCTAGGGAAATCCTAGAAAGCTATATCTTAATAGCCCTTAGACCTAAAACTAAGTAAGTAATTCTAATTAGAGATTATAAGTAGCTTCGACCGAAGACTTATTATAACCTAAGTATAGAAAAAGGAGATAGATATAATCTAAATCACTTACTATTTAAGAGACTTATTCTCTAGGGATTCCCTGTTACGACTAGCTAGACCAAGTAGTACGTGTTATACTATGGTAGGTATTCCGAGGAACAGTTACCTGCATGATAGCTTCCTTAGCAGGCGAGTAGTACTTACTCTACTCGGTAGCGAGTAGAGCGAGTACCAGTTATCCTACTCGATAGCGAGCATGGCGAGTATACCTCTTGGCACGGATTTCCTATATCTATATAGATAGCGATGTTTCCTAAGTAGATAGGAGCTCGGTACTTAACTCATGTTATGATTCTAGTAATCTCCTAGGCACTGAATATAATACCTTGTACTAGACCTATTTAGAATAAGCCTGCTTACCCTACTTCCTTAACACTCCTCTTCACGAGAACTAATCATAGGTCTATCCTATTCACGGATGAAGTGAACCGTAATACTTTGAGTACCCTTAGAATAAGTACCTTAGAAAGTAGAGACCCCCCCCTAAGCGTCTAGAGTTCACGACGCCTAATCATAGATAGTAAGGATAGACCTAAGGTCGCTAGACCCGACTTATTCTACGGTGAAAGAGAAAAGCTTAAAGACTAGCTTATATAGCTTCAGCTCTACTTTACCTTTAACGGATAGACCTTACTAACGGCATAGTAGCCGGCCTTCGCTATCACGTATATAAGAGGACGAGCTTAGAAGTAGGTTTATCCTTTACTTAAGAAGTACCTTAAGGATAAAGACAATCCAGATAATTAGTATATCTAGAACTAGATAGAAAGCTTTATACGATTTCGTGTTAAGATACGACGAGTCTTTAGTCCTTTAAACGAAAACTAAGTGGCTATACGAGTTATTCAGTACTTATCTCAGAAAAAGTCTATTACTAAGTATTCTACTCAGTTTCAGTAGTATATAATAAAGATAGACTGGGATAATAACGTACTAATAATGATATACCGCCGCGGATTAAAGTTTAATATTAAAGAAGAACTTATACGAACTAGAGTATAGATCGATGATCTTGATACTCTAATAGCAGAGGCTATAGAGGTTAACGACAAGCTCTACGAATTAGTAATAGAGAAATGATATGATAGTAGAACCTCCGGAATAGGATAATTAGGAATCTTCGCTAGCGATAGACTAGGAAGACGATAGTATTAATAATGCGACCCGTATAGATATATACCAATGGAACTGGACTTCACTTAGAAATAAGACAAGGGAAAATTTAGGGGTAAGAAGTAGCTTAAAAGGGGTAAGAAAGTAGTAACCTATTATAGCTATAGTAAACCGGGCCACTTCGCTAGAGACTATCGGTTAAAGAACATAGTACCGCGACCGCAGTTGAATATACTAAGAAGAGTTCCATGTAACGAACCTTCTAAGGATCCAGAGAACTACGACTTAACCCACGAGTAGATAGAGGTAGAGAAACTACTAAAGGAAGTTATGAAGGGAGAACGCTATTTTAAATTCGTACGAAAAGTATACTAATTCATTAAGAATCTAAAAGACTATAGAATATCATCCTAAGATATTAATATAAGAACCACGAGGTATCTTATCTTAATAGGACGAGAGGACTTAGAACTTAAAGAAGTTCTTAAAGACCTAGTTATTAATATCTAGATAAAAGTAGACTAATTATAATAATAACTCTAAGACATCTAAGAGAAGAAGATAGAATAGGAATCTTCAGATAACGGCGAGGTTCTGAAGTACAGCTCAGAATATAGATAAGAAAGTTAAGAGAGCTCGGAGGAAGAAGCGCCACGCTATAGACTTAACGGGGATGCTCCGGATAACTCTCTATCTTATACCACCGTATCATAAGGATTAAATAAAGGAAAACACTCAGAGAAAACGTATCACGAAGAAAAGCTATACGTTAAAGATTACTGATTTGACTCAGTATACCTAGAACACGGTGTCATGCATTAGATAGCCTGCGCTGACGACTACTATAAGTACTACTCACAAGTTCGAATGGAGCTAGGAAGGTAGGTAGTAGGTACGTCTTACAAACGAATAATCTGGAGAGATTACACGAGCGATAGTTATAACTAGCACTTAGCCAGCAAACGACTTAACGTATAGTTTCCAGGATCTATCGCAGACTAGTATGATAGTGTAAAGAAACAACTAATGCACAGCCTAAATAAAGAATATTACCACTTATTAGAATAGTATACTTGCATGCATGATAGATACCAAAAGCACATGGAAATCAAGAAGATATACGGTTTTCTTCCTAAATAGGGAAAAGAGTAATCTCTTATATTACGGGGAGACATAAGTAGATTAACATACTAACCCTAAAATAATTCCTGTGTACTACTTAGTACGATATATATATGAATATACCGGTACTAATTAATAGTCAACGAACTATTATAATAATAGATTCTGGAGTAACTAGTAACTTCGCTTCTCGAGACTTAGTACGGTCACTAGGCCTACTAACTCGAAGAAAGAAAGAATAGTACGACTTATAGATAGCCGACGGGTTAACGCTATTAATAGGAAGGATAGACGAGGAAACATACTCGCTACCTATGATAATTCGACGCTATTATAAGGAACTAACCTTCGATATAGTTAAGATAGCCACTTATTATATCATTTTAGGAATGCCTTAATTAAAGAAGTATAATCCAGTAATTAACTAGAAGAAAGGAGTACTTATATTTACGAATACTAGAGACGTTACTAGTATAGAACCTATACGCCAATAGAGGATAGCGATAGATAAGAAACAGAACCGAAGACTAGTCGAAGCTTATTACGCTTCAGTTTCAAAGAAGGACGACCTCGGACGAGGGTTTAACTTAGCGTATACTGATAAGGGTTAGCTAGACAACTAAGCTAGAGTTATTAAGGGAAAAGACGAACCTCCTAATATCTTATAAGAGTATAAGAAATAGATATATCTCTTTATAGAAGAGATAATAGTAAAAGCTTTACCTATATACTAATCTTAGGATTATGAGATTAAACTCGAACTAGGAAAGGAACTAATATTTGGACTAATCTATATATTATTAGAAAAGGAACTTACTATACTACGCGGGTATATTAATAAGAACCTTAAGAAGGGATTTATTTAAGAATCTAAATTACTAGCAGGTTATCTAATCCTCTTTATACTAAAGAAGGATAGGACTCTTAGGCTATACGTCGACTATCGGAAGTTAAATAATATTACTATTAAGAATCGATATCCTTTACTAAACATCAGCGAGCTGTAGGATAGACTCTCTTATATAAAGATATTTACTAAGCTTAACTTACAAGGAGCTTATAACCTGATCCGAATAAAAGAAGGAGAAGAATGGAAAACTATATTCAGGACTTAATATAGATATTACGAGTACCTAGTTATGCTATTTAGACTTATTAACGTACTAGTAACCTGCTAAGTACTAGTTAATAATATTATTTAAGCTTATTTAAATCGTACTATGATCGCTTACCTCGATGACATCTTAATCTACTCTAAGATTAAGGAAGAATATATCTAGTATATATAGGACATTTTAATCTACCTATTATAAGCCAGATTACTCCTTAAGCTAGAGAAGTACAAATTCCATAAGGAATTAGTGGAATTCCTAGGATTTATAGTAAGTACCACAGGTATTCGTATAAGCCCTAAGAAAATTAAGGCCATAGTAGAATAGCCTATACTATACGATATAAAATTAGTTTAGAGCTTCTTAGGATTTACGAACTTTAATAGAAGGTTCATTGAAGGATATTCAAAAATAGCCCTACTACTCACAGATATTACTAAGAAAGAAAAAGGATTTCAATAGGAAATAAGTTAATAGAAAGCATTCACGATATTAAAAAAAGCCTATTAAAATCCACTAGTACTCTATACCTTTCGAGTAAACGAACCTACTCGTATTGAAATAGATACCTTGGATCTTGTAATCGGCGCTTATTTATATTAAGAGAAGGATGGCAAATGGTACCTAATCGCCTACTACTCACGAAAGATGTCGGTAGCAGAATAGAACTACGACATCTACGACAAGGAACTATTAGCAGTAGTATACGCACTTCAGAATTAGAGAGTATATACTAAGAGTTATTTAGAACTTACTATCTTTACGGACTATAAGAACCTCTTAAACTTTACTATAATTAAGGAGTTAAACCGAAGATAAATCCGTTAGTTAGAATTACTAGGATAGTATAAATTCAAGATACTATACACCCTAGGAAAGGATAATAGTCGAGCGGACGCCTTAAGTAGGCGTACGGATCATATAGAATCCAAGGACATCATAGAGAAGCTAATTCTTAAACAAGAAAAAGACGGATCGCTAGTACTAATATAGAGTTTAGCAGTAACTATGCGAATTACGGTCCAGGATATTACGCTAATCCTAAAGGAAGGCTATATTAATGATAAACTAGTATTATAGCTAAGGATTCAGTAATTAGGATAAGGACTACTCTAGTATAAAGGGAGGACATACTTACCTAAGAGATATATTAAAGAAGTAATCCGGGATCACTATAATAATCCTTTATTAGGATATCCAGGAATCTCTAAGACGGTGGAGCTCTTATAATAAGAATATACGACGCCACGACTACGTACGTACGTTGAGAAATACATTAAGGAATGTATTTAATACTAGTAGAATAAGTCTATACGTCACGCCAAATATAGGCAAATACAATTTGCACTAGTTCCAGATATACTATAGAAGGATGTAACGATAGACTTCGTCGTTAAACTATTAA
>JAABUK010004812.1_pt1 | contig 21617 bp, 17 predicted proteins | sample 5559141 | NCBI WGS metagenome assembly JAABUK01 (sample SAMN10711869, study PRJNA513367) | rock metagenome | isolation source: Antarctica rocks | place: Antarctica: Victoria Land, Pudding Butte nord | collected 2016-01-03
GCGAAGTACCGCCGGATCGCGGCCCGCCGCGGACCGGTCAAGGCGGTCGTCGCCGTCGAGCACGCGATGCTCATCGCGATCTGGCACATGATCACCAACGGAGACTTCTACAGCGATCCGGGCGGCGACTTCTACACCCGTCGCAACCCCGACAAGACCAAACAACGGGCCCTGGAACAGCTCCGACAGATGGGCTACGCGGTCACCCTCAACCCCCTGCAGGAAGCCGGGTAGTGAGGAATCTTCGCGTCAGGGGACGGCGGATTTCGGCGATCACCGCAACAGCAGGTCGCCACTAAGTTCGATCGGTTTCTTTACGCTAGCCGTCTCGGGGTCGGCCGTTGAGTTCCTGGGCGACCCAGTCGAGGTCGGCGGTGCTGTGGACGCCGAGGTCGCTCCCCTTCGGGAAGTATTGGCGTGGCAGTCCATTGAACGATCTTAGGTTTGTCAAGCCGCCGTGGGTCCCGTGATCGCAGGGGTGAGGGCCGGGCGTGTGGCGGCTTGGATCCGGCGACCAGCGTTCTCGAGGCGATCCTGAGATTTCCCTCGCCCGAGCGTTCGCAGTCCACGCGGTTGTTGTCGAGAGCTGGCGAAGCTACGCGGCGGCCTCAAAGACGGAGTGGCCGTCGTCCCAGTAGCTGTCGAAGACGTGCTGATACACCGCGTCGCACTTCTGTGCGTAGAGCTGCCGCGTGAACTTTTCCGGAAGGCGGTCGAGGGTTTCCTCAACGGCGACGCGAACCGCGGCGCGTGTGGCCTGCTCCTTGCGCCAGTCGAGGACGAGCTTGTCGCGCTTCAAGATGCCGAGCAGCTCTTCCGCGACCGCCTTCACCTGCGTGCGGTCGCCGTCGGTTAGGTCCGGTGCAGGGCGCATCAGGAGGTCGAAGACCGCGAGCTGTTCCTCCGTCAGGCCCTCGGCTAGACACCGCGCCTCTTCGTCGGAGAGGGTCTTGCCAAACTTTAGAAGCTCTTGGAAGAACGTCTCCGTGTTCATGCTGCCGGCGTTGTAGTCGGCGACTAGCTGCTCGAAGCGCTCGACCAAGTCGACGCGGGACGGGTTAAGCCGCACCAGTGCGGCGATCCGCGCCGACAGCAGGGTGCGTAGGCGCTGTGCCGCGGTACGAGGGCGACCTTGCTTAAATGCGTCCTCCAGGCCGTTCCAGTCGACCGCGCCGAGGTCGAACAGCGCTTCCGCGTCAGCATGCGGGATGACGTATGCCTCGGCGGCGACAGACTTGTCGAGGAGTCGCTGTACCTCACCGACGACGCCGGAAACATCGGGACGCTCCGTGTACGCCGAGATGCCGTCGGCAAGAAACTTCGAAACGGCACGTATGCGGCTGAACTCATTGGCTACCGCGTCGGGTAGGACCGCCTTAAAGAGCCGGTCGACCAGGGCCGCTCGCGAGAGAAATGCGACCTTCTCGTCGTCGCCTACCATAAGCATCTCGACCGTGTGTTTTCCTGCGGCGACAAGCTCGAAGCCCTTGAGACGACCCAGCGCGTCGAGGTCGACGTCACGTTCAGCGGCAAAGGCGCGGAGGTCAGCAGCAGCGGCTCGAAGAGCGTCGACCAGCGCGCCCTTCTCCTCGACGGGAACCTCGCCGGGCTTCCCGCCTACGGCGTAAATGGCGAGCGCCTTCTGTAGATTGCTGAAGACATCGACATACGCAACGATCAACCCATTGTTCTTGGCGGGGAACACGCGGTTGGCACGCGTGATGGTCTGCATCAGCGTGTGGTTGCGCAGCGGCTTGTCTAGGTAGATTGTTGAGAGCGACGGCACATTGAAGCCAGTCGTCCACATCGAACAGACGAACGCGATACGCAACCGGTCATTCGGATCCTTGAACTTCTCTTCCAGCTTTTCCTCGACCATCCGCTTACGGTGCGGCCTGATTTCGAGACCACGGGCCGACATCTCAGCAATCTCGTTCTGGGACTGAGAGATGACCACGGCCATGTCAGTCGTACGAATCACGTCGATCTCGCGGTCGAGCAGCTCGCGCTGTTCGGCAGATAAATCCAGGTCCAGCAGGTTCTGCTGATTGCGCACCAGCCGTTGGGACCAGAACCGCTGCACCTTCTCGTAGGTGCGCACGGCCGTAACCTTGTCGATCGAAACGACCATCGCCTTGCCGGCGAAGCCTCGGCCCAGGAAGTGTTCGACAATGTCTCTGGCTACGGCGTCGAGCCGGTCGTCTCGCGTGATGAGTTCGTACTGCTGGCCAAGCATGCGCCCGAGCTTGCGCTCCTGCTCTTCGTCGAGGTCCGCCTCCTCAACGATGGCCATGAGTTCTCCACTAAAAGTGGGGTTCGCGATGGCAAGCTGCGGGATGCGGTTTTCATAGTACAGAGGCACTGTTGCGTGGTCCGCCGCCGACGCCGCGAAGTTGTAGACCGACACGTAATCACCAAAAACGTCACGTGTGCGCTCTTCGCCAGCGATGAGTGGCGTACCCGTAAAGCCGAGGAAGCTGGCGTTCGGTAAGGCATTGCGCATGTTCAACGCGAGTGTGTCGTACTGCGTGCGGTGCGCCTCGTCGGTGATGACGATGACGTCATTACGATCTGAGAGGACCGGATGGGCCTGGCCCTTCTCGGTGCGAAACTTATGTATAAGGGTGAAGACATAGCGGTGATCCTCACCGAGCAACTGACGAAGGTGGCCCGAACTCGTTGCGCGCAAGTGCTTCTCTGTGAGCACCCCTGCGTAGAGGAACTCCTTGTACGCCTGCTCGTCTAGGTCGTCGCGATCGGTGACGATGACGAAGGACCAGTTGCCCGGCAGCTTGCGCAACACCTTCTGCGAGAAGAAAAGCATCGACATCGTCTTGCCCGAACCTTGCGTGTGCCAGAAGACACCGAGCTTGCCCCACTCATCTTCGGGTGCGTCGCGCAACTCCTCCATGCGGGACAACGCGTTGTTGACGCCGAGGTACTGATGGTTGCGGGCCAGCAGCTTGACCAATCCGACCTTCGGTAGCTCTTGGAACGCGATAAAGTTCTCGACGATGTCGAGCAGCCGGTCTTTGGTGCACATGCCTCGGAGGACAGTTTCTAGCGACACGGAGCCTTGTTCACCCTCCGAGTCGATCTTCTTCCACTCCGAGAAGAAGTCCCAGGTAGCCGTGATGCTGCCCACCTTCGTCTCCGCTCCGTTTGACAGAACGATGAAGCCGTTCGGTGTGAACAGGTCCGGGATGGCGTCACGGTAATCTCGGAGATTGTCGTCGTACGCGTGCTTAAGGTTGCGGTGTGACGCCTTCAGTTCGATGAACACAAGCGGGATGCCGTTAACGAAGCCAATGAGGTCCGTGCGCCGCCGGTAGAGGTCGGAGTGAACCCAGAGCTGCGAGACGAGCAGGAAGTCGTTGTTGTCGGGGTTCTCCCAGTCGACGACGTTCAGCTTCTCGGGCAGTGTCGTGCCGTCCGACTGCCGGACCGCGACCTCGACTCGGTCCCTCAGGAGGTGGTAGATCTCTTGGTTGGCGCCGACGACCTGCATGACGGTGCGGGGCCTGATGATCTCTTGGACTGCCTGCTCGACCGTCTCGCTTTGGACACCAGGGTTCAGGCGCTCGATCGCGCTGCGCAAGCGGCGCCTCAGAAATACCTCCGACTTGTTGTCGCGCCCAAGGGTTCCGTCCGGCCCCAGCGTCTCGTGGTAAGCGTTGACTGCCTTCCATCCGAGGTCCACGAATAGCTTGATGGCAGGCTGTTCCACAAGCTGATCTTCGGTGTAGCGATTTGGCGGACTCACGCTGCGTCCCTGTCGACAGCAATCTCCAAGTCGGTTACATCTAGTTCCCCTGAGATCAGACGGGGTAGCAGGATATTGCGCACGGTGTAGAGCTTGGAGTTGGCGTTGAAGGTAGAATGGGACACTTCGAATAGTGGACTAACCTGATTGGCAAAAGCGTCGAGAACACGTGGTGCCGGCACCGGACAGTAGTAGTTGTCGAAGCAGCTCTCCTTGACGCGCTGACGTCCCGTGGCACCGGACATGCTTTTGATCGCATGTGCGCGGAAGTCGTCGCTGCGCGCGAGGAGATACACGTACTCGGGACACAGAAGCAGGGACCGTAGGACAATGAACTCGGTGGAGCCGCTCGCGACCGCGCCGTCTAAGCACTGAACAAATGCCGTCTTGCCGTTTTCCAAGCAGGGCGTGATGCGAGCGAGTAGCGTGTCGCCATCCCGGAACCTTGCCCCGGTCGCTCCAGCGCGCTGCTCGATTGGAGTGATGTGCATGCCCGTCTCCGATAGGCTTGCCATCGGAACGAAAGGCCGGACGGCTGAGCGATCAACCGACAGCTTCGGGTTGATAGTTATCGCCTCAGATGCGGGTAGCCAACGCCACCCGCTGGGAATCGGCCCTTGAGGTGATTCAACGAGTGCTGCTGCGGTCTCGTGGCCCGGAAAGCGAAACTCAACGAACCACTCGCGATAGATGCGGCTGGCCAGCTCCTCAACCAACTTGATCCGTCGATTGTTGTTCTCGATCAGCTCGTCGTAGGCGGATAGAATGCTACCTATCTTGTGCTGAACAGCGAGTGGTGGCAGCTCTGGTAGCTCCATGGCGCGGATGTCAGCCATATTTAAGTGGGGAACGGTTGCTCCGGTCGCAACTCCGAGCATCCATTTGCGCAATTGAGGTCCAGACAGTAGATAGTTTAAATACTGTGCATTGATCCTCGTTGGGTCGGGGCGAAGCAATACGGTTCTTTGCCCTAGCACTGGCTCGACGCCGTGTGGAACGATGCCAACGTTTCCAACAGGTGCTTCGCGTGCGAGAATTAGGTCGCCCGGCCTTGGGACCGCACGTTTCGTCCATACGCGATAATTGTCAACGGTGATGCGCTGCGCCCTGTCCATGACTAGCCTGCCGATACCGATGTCAGGCGTACGAACCAGGGGATGCTCGCCACCCATTACGGGAGGCGCGGTCTTGTGCTCACAGTCGACAATGAGCGCGCAAACCGAGTCGAGGGTCTGTCTCACTTCAGCAGCTCGCCGATGTTCACGGCAATCCGCTGTCGCAATTCCTGCGCGTCGGCGTTCAGTCTCTCCAACTCCTCGCCTAACTCCTCTAGCCGCGCTCTGAAGTTGACACCGTCGTCGCGCGTCGATGCTGAGCCGACGTACCTGCCAGGGTTGAGGCTCCATCCCTGCTTCTCTATCTGGTCCAAAGAGACCGCCGCACATAGTCCCGGAACGTCCTTATAGCTGCCGTTCTGGAACGCCGAGGACAGCAAACCCTCCGACCCCGCCACTGTCTCCTTCTTATCGTTACGGTAGAGCCGAACTATGTTCGCCAAGAATTCGACCTGTTGAGGTGTCCAATCGCGATGTGCGCGGTCGATCTGTCGAAACACATTGCGTGCGTCAATAAAAAGGACTTGGTTTCCGCGATCTGTCTCGACCTTGCCTCTATCGAGGAACCAAAGTGTCACCGGAAGTGCCACCGTGTAGAAGAAGTTTGGTCCCACCGCCACAACGACGTCGACCGCCTTGCTGGCTAACAAGCGCCTGCGTATCTCAAGTTCTGTGCTACCAGCATCCCCCGCGGAGCTCGCCATCACGAAGCCTGCCCGTCCACGTTCGTTCAACGCTGCGTAGAAATTCTGTATCCAAATGTAATTGCCGTTATCGGCCTTTGGCACGCCGAATGGCAATCGCCGGTCGCCGGCCAGCTTAGCCTTATCGATCTTGTTGACATTAAAGGGTGGATTCGCCATCACAAAGTCGAATTGGCCAACTGAATTGAACGGGTCATCGTAGTAGGTGTTGGCTCGGCTGACCTTGCCTTCGAGGCCGTGAACCGCGAGGTTCATCTTGCACAGGCGGATTGTCTCGTCGACGCGCTCCTGGCCGTAGATCGAAAGGCGTCCCGCCTCGCCGTTGCGGTGCTCGTCAACGAAACGGGCGCTTTGCACGAACATCCCGCCCGACCCGCACGCCGGGTCAAGTATCTTCCCGTTGAAGGGTTCAAGGATTTCCACGATTAGCCGGACGATCGACGTCGGCGTGAAGTACTCACCCCCCTTGGCGCCTTCCGCAACCGCGAACTTTCCGAGGAAATACTCGTATACTTTCCCGAATGCATCTCCTTCAACGTCGCCCAGCATGGCGTTGACGGACCGGAGCAAGCTTACAAGCGTGTCGTTTGTCAGCGCCTGGTAGGTACGCGGAAGCACACCTTTAAGAGCCGGGTTTTCCGCCTCAATGGCGGCCATGGCGTCGTTGATCGCCCTGCCGAGGTTGTCCCCCTCTTTGAGAGTCAGGAGATTGATGAACCGTGCCTGCTCACGCAGGTAGAGGACACCTCGCGCCTGGAAGTTGGCCTTGCCGACGGTTCGGCGCCCCGTAGTGCTGCCGACCATCTCCGCTTCGGCTTGCATAAACCGACTGTCGGCAAACTTCAGGAAGATGAGCCCGAGGACGGGTATCGAGTACTCGGCGGCCTTGAGGTGCGAGTTGGCTCGCAACTCGTCTGCGGTTTCCCACAGTCGATTGGCGATGTCGTAGATGTCGACCATCGGGGGCGCCTTCGGCTTTGCCATCAAGAGACCCTCAGCTCGGGTGACGTCGGACTCGTTATACTCCTGAGCATTGTGCCGTAGAAGCAAGCGAGGTGGCTGCAGAAGTCGAGGTTGTCTCACCGAGAGTCAGGAACAGGGTGTGCTTGGGCCTCCCGGCAGCCCCCAATGGGGTACCCCGTCGGGGCCCGTGGTCGAGGTGGAGCACTCGTAGCGACGCCGGCCGATCGAGCTTGAGACCGGGGAGACGAGTCGCATGTCGGCCGGCAACGTCCACGGCCCCAGCATGAGGGCCTCGCACTACCGGTGGTCGTGAAGACGCTCGTGTTCAATCGGCTGTGACGTCGTGGTGGCAGCTCCGGTGCTTCTTCGCGTCTTCTGTACCGCCGCCCACGGGGTGCGTAAGCCGCCCAAGCCTGCCCCTTCTGACCATTAGCGCGCCCCCGGTCAAAGAAGCGCCAACTCCCTCTCGTGGGTCCGACCGCTTCTCAACCAGGCGCACCCCTTGCCTCCGTGTCGCGCAGCGTGAAAGATGCCGCTGATCGCCCCGGCTTGTGAGGAGCGAAAGATGCGTCGCCGCCGACAGGTTGCCAGCTGGTCCGCCTGCTGTAGTTGCCCCAGCGGACTGCTGCTCTAACGACGTTGGCGACTAGCGTCTTGATGGAACGTACGCGAGCTCGAAGACCTCCTCGCAGGTGATCACCCGCTCACCGGCGGGGATCGCCGCGGCCAGGCAGTTAAGGAGCGTCGTCTTGCCAGCTTGGGTGCCGCCCGAGACGATCACGTTGAGGCCGGCGGTGATCGCCGCCTCGAGGAACGTCGCCGCGGCGGTGGTCAGCGTGCCCAGCCCGATAAGGGCGTCGAGAGTGTTGGCCCGCAGTACGAACTTGCGGATGTTGACGGCCCAGTGCAGCCGGGTGATGTCGGGAATCACCACATGCAGCCGCGAGCCGTCGGGCAGCATCGCGTCGACGAACGGCGTGGACAAATCGATCCTTCGCCCGGACGACTTCAGCATGCGCTCGACCAGGTCCTGCACCTGCGCGGACGTCAGGATCGTCGTCGTCAGCTCGCTGCGCCCGCGGCGAGCGACAAAGACCCGGCCGGGACCGTTGACCCAGACCTCCTCGATCTGCGGATCGTCGAGGAAGCGTTGCAGCGGGCCGAAACCGGCGACCGCGTCATGGACGGCTTTGGCGATATGCCCGCGGTCGCCCAACGACGGCAGCCGAGCAGTCAGCGAGCGGTGTTCGTACTCGCTGAGCACGTCGTCGATCAGCGCCCGGACCGCGGCCGGATCGCGGGCGGGGTCAAAGCCGCGACGGCGGATCAGCTCGCGGACCTCCGCGTCGATCATCTCGGTCGCCGTCATGCCCGATGCTCCCCCCGTGACGCTCCCCGGTGGGGGCGTCAAGCGGCGCGAACATAACCTCCGGTCGTACGAGGAGCAACGCGCATCCGGGCCAGGTGTGGATAACCCGGGAAAGCTCACGCTTCGAGAGTGCGACCGGCCGGTGCGTAGGCGCAGCAGCGACTGTGGCGCCTTGACCGCACGCAGGAGCGGACCTAGCCTGACAGCCCACCGCACTGCCCCGCCCCAAGGAGCCGAGGAGGACCGCCACGAATCGGACGGTTCGGGGCGGCGCGGACACAGCCGGGTGTCGCAGATGACGTCACCGACCCCGCTGCTGGAGATGCGCGGCATCATCAAGGAATTTCCCGGCGTCCGGGCCCTGGACGGGGTCGACCTTGACGTCCGCGCCGGCGAGGTCCACTGCCTGCTGGGCCAGAACGGCGCCGGGAAGTCCACCCTGATCAAGGTGCTGTCCGGGGCCCACCAGCCCGACGCCGGGACCCTGTGGTGGGAGGGGTCGCAGGTGTCGCTGCCGTCCCCGACGGCAGCGCTGAGACGCGGTGTCGCCACCATCTATCAGGAGCTCGACCTTGTCGACGGGCTGTCGGTGGCGGAGAACATCTACCTCGGCCACGAGCTGTCCCGAGGCGGATACACGCGACGCGGGCAATTGCGCAGCCACACCCGCGCGCTGATGTCCCGCCTGGGCCACGCCGAGATCCCGGCCGGGCGGGAGGTCGGCCGCTTGTCGGCCGCTGGCAAGCAGATCGTCAGCATGGCCCGTGCGCTGTCGCACGATGCTCGGGTACTGGTGATGGACGAGCCCTCGGCCGTGCTCGCCCATGACGAGGTCGTCAATCTCTTCCGGGTCATCCGCGACCTCACGGCATCGGGTGTGGCGGTCGTCTACATCTCCCACCGCCTCGACGAGATCCGCCAGATCGGCGACCGGGTGACGGTGCTCAAGGACGGGCGTACCGTCGCCACCGGCCTGCCGGCCAAGACGACCCCGACCCGCCAGGTGGTGACCCTCATGACCGGGCGCGACGTGGAGTTCCCCTTCCCGCCGCGCGGCGCGAGGGTGGCCGACGATGCCGCCGATGTCCTCGCCGTCAAGGGCCTGACCCGGCCGGGCGAGTTCGAGGACGTGACGTTCTCCGTGCGGGCCGGGGAGATCGTCGGCCTGGCCGGCCTGGTCGGCTCCGGGCGCTCGGAGATCCTCGAGACCGTGTACGGAGCCCGCCGGTCGCGCGCCGGCACCGTCACCCTGGCCGGTCGCCGGATGCGCCCCGGAGCGTTGCCGACCGGAGTGGCCGCCGGGATGGGGCTAGCGCCGGAGGAACGCAAGAGCATGGCGCTGTTCCTGCACGAGAGCGTGGCGACGAACATCACCGCGGCGTCCCTGCGGCGCTATTCGCGGCTGGGCTTCCTGGACCGGCGGCGGGAGTACGCCGACGCCGCCAAGCAGGTCGAGGCGCTCGATGTCCGCCCGCACGACGCCCGCCGCGGCGTCGTCACCCTGTCCGGCGGCAACCAGCAGAAGGCGGTGGTCGCCCGGTGGCTGTTGCACGGGTGCCGCCTGCTCCTGCTGGACGAGCCGACCCGCGGCGTCGACGTGGGCGCCCGGGCGGAGCTCTACGCGCTGATCCGGCAGCTGGCCGATTCCGGCGTCGGCGTGCTGCTGGTCTCCAGCGAGGTTCCGGAGGTGCTCGGTCTGTCCGATCGCGTGCTGGTGATCCGTGAGGGTCGAATCGTCCACGAGGCCCCGGCCGACTCGATCGACGAGTCGACCGTGCTGGACCTGGTCATGGAAGGCAGTGCGGTGTGAGCGAGCAGACCAGCGAACAGGTGCAGGAGCAGGAGCGGGTCGAACGCAGCGCCGCCGCGACCGTTCGTGGTGGGCGCGGCAAAGCCCTGGCCCGGGTGTCCGAGGTGCGCAATCTGGGGTTGATTGGCGTGCTGATCGTCCTTGTCGTCCTCGGGGCCGTGACGCAGCCGACCTTCCTGACCAAGGCCAACTTCCTGACGATCCTCACCCAGGGCTCCGACATCGGAGTAGTGACGATCGGGATGACCTTCGTGATCATCGGCGGGGGCATCGACCTGTCGGTCGGCGCGCTGCTGGCCCTGGCCTCGGTGTGGGCGACGACCGTGGCCACCCAGGCCTACGGCCCCTGGGTCATGGTGCTGTGCGCCCTATTGGTCGGCATGGCCTTCGGACTGGTCAACGGCCTGCTCATCGCCTACGGCCGCCTGGTGCCTTTCATTGCGACCTTGGCGATGATGGCGACCGCGCGGGGCCTGGCCGAGCGCATCTCCAACAAACAGAGCCAACTGGTCACCCAGAACGCCATCAGCGATATCGCCACGCAGAAGCCGCTAGGCGTACCACTGCTGGTCTGGATATTCGCCGCGGTGGCGCTGGCCGGGTGGGTAGTGCTCAATCGCACCACGTACGGCCGGCGCACCTTCGCCGTCGGCGGCAACAGCGAGGCGTCCCGGCTGGCCGGCATCAATGTGAGGTTGCACGTCGCGTCGCTGTACGTGCTGTCCGGGCTGTGCTGCGGGATCGCCGCGATCATGCTGGCCAGCGAGACCACGACCGGGTCGAGCACCCACGGCGATCTCTACGAGCTCAACGCCATCGCCGCCGTCATCATCGGCGGCACCCTGCTGACCGGCGGCCGGGGCAGCCTGGTGGGCTCCGTGCTCGGCGTCCTGGTCTTCATGACTATCAGCGACATCTTCGTCCTCAACAATCTGCAGACCGAAGTCCAGAACATCGCCAAGGGCGTCATCATCGTGATCGCCGTCCTGCTGCAGCGGCGCGGCCGGGCCGAGCTGCATACGTAGCCTTCCACCATCGACACCTATCAGAAGGAGCACCACATGACCGATTCAGCCGCCGGCCTCAACCGCCGCGGATTCCTGCTGGGCGCCGCGGGGGTCGGCGCCGGGGCCGTCCTGACGGCCTGTACGAGCAACAGCACGGCCAAGAAGACGACCGGCACGACGACGCCGACCACGACCACCACGGGCGCGGGTGGCGCGGCCAGCGGGAACGACACCCCCGGAAAAATGGTCACCATCGGCTTCTCGGCGCCGGCCGCAGACCACGGCTGGACGGGCGCGATCGCCAAGAATGCGACCGCCGAGGCGGCAAAGTATTCCGACGTCAAGCTCGAGTCGGTCCAGCCGACCAACGACGTCACCGCCCAGATCGCAGCCATCAAGACCCTGATCAACAAGAAGGTCGACGTCATCGTCCTGCTGCCCAACGACGGCAAGCAACTGACCTCCATCGGCCTGCAGTCGATGCAGGCCGGCATTCCGGTGGTCAACCTCGACCGGGTCTTCGACACCCCGCGGGCCTCACGTATCTGGATCGGCGGCGACAACTACGGTATGGGTGTCAGTGCCGGCACGTACGTCGGGGAAACGCTCAAGAAGAAGGGCGTCAGCAATCCGGTGATCGGTGAGATCGCCGGCATCGACAGCCTGCCGCTCACCCAGCAGCGCAGCCAGGGCTTCAAGGACGCATTGCAGACCTTCGGCTACAGGGTCGGTCCGCGCCAGGCGGCGCAGTTCACCGTGCAGTCGGGCCAGTCGGTGACGGCCAGCATGTTGCAGGCCACCAAGCACTTCGACGCCCTCTGGAATCACGACGACGACCAGGGGATCGGCGTGCTGGCCGCCATCAAGCAGGCCGGGCGCAAGGAATTCTTCATGGTCGGCGGCGCCGGCTCGGCCAACGCCATGCGCCTGATCAAGGACGACAGCAGCGTGCTGAAGGCGACCGTGCTCTACCCGCCGACCATGGCCTCCTCGGCGATCAAGCTGGCCCGGCTGATCGGGCATGCCAAGGGCTTGGGTGACCTGGTGCAGCAGGAGGTCCCCGCCTCCATCACGCTGTATTCCGCGACGGTGACAAAGGACAACGTCGACCAGTACTTGCCGCAGGGATTCGAGTCCTGAGCCGGTCCATCGACAACGACGGGTTCGCATTGTGACGACAGTTTCCCGGCCGACGCTGGGCGTCGGGATGGTCGGCTATGCATTCATGGGTGCCGCCCATTCCCAGGCCTGGCGGACGGTGGACCGCGTATTCGACCTGCCGATGGCGCCGGCCATGGTGGCGCTGTGCGGCCGGGACGCCGACGCCGCAGGCGCCGCCGCAAACCGGTTCGGCTGGGGCGCGGCGGAGACCGACTGGCGACAGCTGATCGCCCGCCCGGACATCGACCTCGTCGACATCTGCACCCCCGGCGATACCCACCTCGACATCGCGATCGCCGCATTGGCGGCCGGCAAGCACGTCCTGTGCGAGAAGCCGCTGGCGAACACCGTTGCCGAGGCCGACGCGATGGTGGCCGCGGCCGATCACGCGCGGGCGCAGGGTGTCCGCTCGATGGTCGCCTTCAACTACCGCCGGGTTCCGGCGCTGGCGCTGGCCCGGTCGCTGCTCGAGTCGGGGCGGATCGGGACGGTGCGCCACGTCCGTGCTGTCTACCTCCAGGACTGGATCGTCAACCCGGAATTCCCCCTGGTGTGGCGGTTGCAAAAGGAGAAGGCGGGCTCGGGTGCCCTCGGCGACATCGGAGCGCACATCGTCGACCTCGCGCAGTTCCTCCTCGACGATCATCTGACCGGGGTGTCGGGATTGACCGAGACGTTCATCAAGGAACGGCCGATCGCGCAGTCGTCCGGCGGTCTGAGCGCCAGCGCCAGCGGCGGCGCGGAGCGCGGCCCGGTGACGGTCGACGACACCGCACTGTTCCTGGGGCGCTTCGCCGGCGGTGCGGTGGCAACCTTCGAGGCGACCCGCTTCGCCACCGGCCGCAAGAATGCCATGCAGATCGAGGTGAATGGCTCCGCCGGCAGCCTGGCCTTCGACTTCGAGTCGATGAACGAGCTCTGCTTCTACGACGGCACGGAAGACGCGGCGACGGCGGGCTTCCGGCGGATCCTGGTCACCGAGCCGGACCATCCGTACCTGTCCGCCTGGTGGCCGCCCGGCCATCTGATCGGGTACGAGCACAGCTTCACCCACGAGCTGCGCGACCTCGTCGAAGCAATCGGCACCGGCCAGGATCCGACCCCGTCCTTCGCCGACGGCCTGCAGGTACAACGCGTGCTGGCCGCGGTCGAGAGCAGCGCCGCGGACGAGTCCCGCTGGCAATACATCGCCGGCTGACCGCCGACCCCACCACTGCAAGGAGCTGCACATGCCACGACCAGTCACCCTGTTCACCGGGCAATGGGCCGACCTTCCGTTCGAAGACGTCGCCCGGCTCGCCTCGGACTGGGGCTACGACGGGCTGGAAATCGCCTGCTGGGGTGACCATTTCGAGGTCGACAAGGCGCTGTCCGACGACAGTTACGTCCAGGGTCGGCTGGATCTGCTGGCGAAGTACAACCTCAAGGTGTGGGCGATCTCTAACCATCTGGTCGGCCAGGCGGTCTGCGACCACCCGATCGACGAGCGACACCAAGGCATTCTGCCCAAACGCCTATGGGGTGACGGAGAGCCTGAGGGCGTCCGCCAGCGCGCCGCGCAGGAGATGAAGGACACCGCGCGGGCCGCGGCGAAGCTGGGGGTCTCGACGGTGGTGGGCTTCACCGGCTCATCCATCTGGCACACGCTGGCGATGTTCCCGCCGGTGCCGCCGGCCATGATCGAACGCGGGTACGACGACTTCGCGACGCGTTGGAATCCTATTCTCGACGTATTTGACGAGGTGGGCGTGCGCTTCGCCCACGAGGTCCACCCGAGTGAGATCGCCTACGACTACTGGACGACCGTACGAACGCTCGAGGCGATCGGACACCGGGAGGCATTCGGGCTCAACTTCGATCCCAGCCACTTCGTCTGGCAGGATCTCGACCCGGTCGGCTTCCTGTGGGACTTCCGGGATCGCATCTATCACGTCGACTGCAAGGAATCGGTCAAGCAGCTCAACGGGCGCAACGGCCGACTCGGGTCCCACCTGGCGTGGGCCGACCCGCGTCGCGGCTGGGATTTTGTCTCCACCGGCCACGGCGACGTGCCGTGGGAGCCGGTGTTCCGGATGCTGAACTCGATCAGCTACAACGGGCCGATCTCGATCGAATGGGAGGACGCCGGGATGGACCGCCTGGTCGGCGGACCTGATGCGCTGGCCTTCATCCGGGCCCTGACGCTGATCGAGCCGCCGGCGGCGGCCTTCGACGCGGCCTTCAGCTCCGGCGACTGATGCCGCGAGGCGGCGCACCCCAGCCCCGGCAGGTGGTGGTGGTCGGCGCGAGCGTCGCCGGCCTCTTCGCCGCCGCGGCCGCGGCCGACGCCGGCCACCAGGTGACGATGCTCGAGCGCGACCCGCTTAACGATGCGAGCTCCCGGCCCGGCGTACCGCAGGGCGAGCAGCCGCACGTCTTCCTCTACCGGGGGCTGCTGGCCGTCGAAGCACTGCTGCCGGGCCTCCGAGCAGAGCTGGTCCGGCTCGGTGCCGTCGCGTTTGACACCGGTCATCTGCCGTGGCTCACCGAAGACGGCTGGCTCCCCTGCGGCCAGCCCGCGTTCGAGGTGCTGTCGATGACCCGGCCCCTGTTCGAGCACGCCGTCCGCCGCAGGGTCGCCGAGCTGCCCGGCGTCACCATCCGCAGCTCGTGCCGGGCCACCGGCCTGTGCCGCTTGGCAGACCGGTGGCAGGTGGAGCTGGCCGACGCCCCGCCGGTGCCGGCCGATCTGGTGATCGACGCTTCAGGCCGGAGCTCGCGCCTGCCCACCTGGCTGGCCGCAGCCGGCGTCTCGGCCGCCCCGACGGCAGAGGTCGATGCGGGGGTCGGCTATTCGACCCGCAGGTACGCCGCTGACCCGGCCACGCTCAGCGCGGTTGGGCTGATCATCCAGCAGTCGCCGGCCACAATGGCCGGTGGCTTGGCTCTCCCCGTCGAGGGCGGGCACTGGTTGGTGGCAGCCATCGGCTGTGCCGATCACCGGCCCCCGCGCGACGTCAACGGTTTCACCGCCTTCCTCACCGCGTTGCCTGACTCCGCGCTGGCCGACCTGATCGCCCGAGGCCAGCCGCTCACCGCCGTCACGGTGCACCGGCAGACCGGCAATCGCCGCCACCACTACGAGAAGGTCACGGGCTGGCCGGACGGTTTGCTGGTCATCGGCGACGCCCTGTGCGCGTTCAATCCAATCTACGGACAGGGCATCACCGTTGCGGCGCTGGAGGCATTGCGCTTACGGGACGCCCTGGCCGGCCCGTGGCGCGCGGGCTACTCCCGGCGGCTGCTCAAGCAGTTCGCCTCCGTGGTGGCGCTGCCGTGGGCCATCGCCACCAGTGAAGACCTGCGCTACCCGACCAGCGAAGGCCGTCAGACGCTGCCGCAAGCAGTGTTGGGGCGCTGGAACGGCCGGCTGATCGCCTTGGCAACGCATGGCGACGAGCGGGCACATGCCGTCCTGGCCCGCGTCTATCACCTGATGGGGCCGCCGGCACTTCTCTTTCAGCCGTACCTGATCCGGGCCGCGCTGCGGGCCCGGATCAGCGGGTACGGCCCGCCGACGCCACGGCCCGGCCGGCTCGACGCGCTGGGCGTGCGCTAAGCCCTGTCGGCGACCGTCAGAAGCCCAGGCCGGGCCGCAGGCTCGGTCGGCCCTGCGCCTGCCCGAGCCGCGGGTAGCCCAGCACGTCCTCGACCGTGCCCAGCAGGCCGTACAGGTCGTGCTCGTCGGCATCGGTGCGGCCGGGGGTGATATATGGAGACACCACGATGGTGGGGATGCGGCAGGAGGCCTGCTGGCTGTAGACGGCCTGGCTGGTGCAATCGACGCCCGTCTGACTGGGTCCGTTTCCCTCGTCCCAGGTCACCAGGATCAGCGTCCGGCCGGCCAGGTAGCTCGGCAGGCTCACCAGCCGGCCCAGCAGGTCGGAGATCCACTGGTCCCCGCTGGCTACCCGCTGTGAGAGGCCGGTGGGGCAGCCCTGCAGCCAGTGCATGTCGTGGCACAGGTTGGGGCTGATCCAGGAGAACGTCGGCAGGGAGTCGTTGGTGAGAGCCTGGTCGAGAGCGCTCGCCGAGGGCACGTCATTGCTGCGGCAGGTATCGACCGGCCGGCGCAGATCGGTGTACCAGTACGCCGGGTTGTGGCCCCGCTTGTAGAAGCCACTGGCAGCACCGCACGGCGCGGCCATGGATTCCTCGTACGACTTCCAGATGTCCGAGGCCGCCTGCGCCTGGTGAAAGATATTGTCGTTAGCCGAATGCTGACCGAGCTTTGTGGCCGCTCCGCTGGTGGCCGCCATGTAATTGGGCTGTGACGGATGGGTGGCGGCGTGCATCGAGGTTTCCGACCCGCACGAGGCGGCCAGGCCGTGCAAGTATGGCGCCTGGCCGGTCTGCTGGAAGTCGCGATAACTGAGATTCTCGTCCATGACAATAACGACGTGAGAGTAATGCGGGGGGCTGGCCGCCTGGTAGCTCAGCGTGCCGCACGGACCACTGGCCGACGCGGCCGGCAAGCCGGACCCGCCGGCCAGGGTGGCCGCCAGCAGAGCGGACGCCGCCATCACCGTCTGCCAGCACGGGCGCGACCGGCGGCGTGCCATCAGGAGAAACCGACCACGTGATGCGGCACGTAGAGCTCCTCGAGCAGCTCTACCTCGGCCTCGCTCAGCCGCAGCGACACGCCGGCCACCGCATCGTCAAGGTGGTGAGGCTTCGTGGCGCCGACGATGGGGGCCGTCACCACTCCCTTGCCGGCAAGCCACGCGAGCGCGATCTGCGCCCGGGACACCCCGCGCTGAGCGGCGATCCCGCCCACCCGGTCTACGATCCGGCGGTCGCTCTCCCCGGCGTCGTCGTACAACGTCGCGGCGAAGGAGTCGGTGCTGGACCGCTCAGTCATCGCGTCCCACTCCCGAGCGAGGCGCCCGCGCGCCAGCGGGCTCCACGGCACAACGGCGATACCCTCGGCCTCGCAGAGCGGCAGCATCTCCCGTTCCTCCTCGCGGTTGAGCAGGTTGTAGTGGTTTTGCATGGAAACGAAACGGGTCCAGCCGTGGCTGTCAGCCACGTGCAGGGCGCGGCTGAACTGCCAGGCCCACATTGACGACGCGCCAAGGTAACGTGCCTTGCCGGCCTGCACCACCTCGTGCAGCGCGGCCAGCGTCTCCTCGATCGGGGTGTGCGGGTCCCAGCGGTGAATCTGGTAAAGGTCGACGTAATCGGTGCCCAGCCGCCGAAGGCTGTTGTCGATCTCGGCCAAGATCGCCTTGCGGGATAAGCCGGCACCATTCGGTCCGTCGTGCATCCGGCCGTTGACCTTGGTGGCGATAACCACCTCGTCGCGCCTGGTGAGTTCTTTTAGCGCGCGACCTACGATTTCCTCACTGGTGCCGTCAGAATAGACATTCGCAGTGTCGAAGAAGTTCACCCCCAGCTCGACGGCCCGGGCGATGAACGGCCGTGCCTGATCGGCGTCCAGCGACCAGGGATGCCCCCCACGCTCCGGCACGCCGTAGCTCATGCAGCCCAGGCATAGTGCCGACACTTCGAGTCCGGTCCGGCCAAGCCGTACGTAGGTCATCTCGCTCATGCTGACAAGCTAGTAGGCGGCCCGGAGGCCACCGCCTGCGCCGAGCACCCCACGTCGCACAGAAGACGTCGCACCCACGATGAGGAGACCGGCCGTGACCTCGACGCAGGGTCGAGGCGGCGCCGGCTGGTCCGAGCGCACCCCAGCGCCGGTCCTGGTCGTGGGCGCGATCGTCTCGGTCCAGTGCGGCAGTGCCTTGGCTCGTACGCTGTTCCACGTCGCCGGTGCCGCCGGCCTCACCTTCATGCGCCTTGGTCTGTCCGCTGCCCTTCTGCTGATCGCTCTGCGGCCCCGGCCGTGGCAGTGGTCGCCGGTCGCCCGCCGGGCAGCGATCCTGCTCGGCGCCACCATGGCGGCGATGAATCTGACGTTCTATCTGGCGATCAGGTCCGTGCCGCTCGGGGTGGCGGTCACGGTGGAATTCACCGGGCCGCTTCTGGTGGCGCTGGCGCAGACCCGCCGGTTGCGCGACCTCGGCTGGGCGCTGCTGGCCCTCGCCGGAGTGCTGCTGCTCGGCGCCGGCAGCGGCACCGCCCCGGTGTCCGGCCTGGCACTTGCCTTGCTGGCCGGGCTGTTCTGGGGTGCCTACATCCTGGCCAGCGCCCGGGTCGGGCGCCTCTTGCCGGGCACCGGTGGTCTGGCCGTCGCCCTGGGCGTTGCCGGACTTCTGACCCTGCCGTTTGGTGCGGCCGGCGTGGGCCGGGCGCTGGGGCAACCGTCGGTGCTGCTCGGCGGGCTGGCAGTGGCCGTGCTCTCCTCACTCATCCCCTATAGCTGCGAGCTAGCTGCGCTGCGCCGGCTGCCGACCCGGATCTTCGGCGTACTGATGAGCCTGGAGCCCGCCGTCGCAGCCCTGGCCGGACTGCTGGTACTGGGCCAAGCCCTGGCCCCGCGGGAGGTGGCAGCCCTGGTGATGGTGAGCCTGGCCAGCACCGGGATCACGCTGGGCGCCGTCGGCCTGGCACCTCCCGGTGGCACGGGCGTTTGAGGCAAACTATGTCGGGTACCGATGTACTTGCCGAGGCCGACGTGGCTTCGCACGAGACAAAGGAGCAGGGCTATGGGTGTCATCGCCTGGATCGTGTTGGGGGCCATCGCCGGTTTGATCGCCGAGAAGGCGACCGGAGAGCGCACCGGTCTGGTGGTCGCGGCAGTCGTCGGGGTCGTAGGCGCTCTGCTCGGCGGATTCATCGCCAAGGTGCTGTTCCACGTGCACTCGCTCAACTCGTTCTTCAACCTGAGCACGTGGGTGACGGCAATCCTGGGTGCGGTCCTGCTCTGCCTGATTCTGCGGGCAGTCAGCGGCGGGCGGGTCGCCACCCGGCGGTAGCCCCATCTGCAAGGCTGCGCGGTAGGCGACGAGGAGGCCGGCTGTGGTGTTGACCGACGAGCACTACACCGGCCTCCTTGCTGTGCGCAGCAGCCTGAGCCACTTCCACCAGCTCGGCGAGCGCGAAGCCCGACTGGTCGGGCTCACCCATGTCCAGCACCATGCGCTGCTGGCGATCCGCGCCCACCCGCAGGCGGGCGGGCCAATGATCGCCGATATCGCCCGGGCGCTCGCGGTTCGCAGCCACAGCGCGGTCGAAGTGGTCAGCCGCCTGGTCGCGGCCGAACTGCTCGAACGTCACCGCGACAGCGACGACGGCCGGATCGTGCGGCTCCGGCTGATCGGGGACGCACCCGAACGGCTGAGCCGGCTCAGCGAGCCGCACCTAGAGCGCCTCCGGCAACTGACGACGCGGGGGGCCGGACTGCTGCAGGCCTAGCCCGGCCACGGACGAACGGTCGGCATGCGCCCCGCGACGCGGCGAGGGGATCCAGGTGGCACCCAGGGTCGCGTGGCGCCGGGACTTACGTGGCGCCGGGACTTACGTGGCGCCGGGACTTACGTGGCGCCGGCGTCAGGTGTCGAGCTGCGCGGGGTGCGTCGTGGCGTGCCCTTCACGGGCGTCGCTCCGGCCTGGCGCCCGCCAGCCCGTGGGCCTGCCGCCTGCCTGGTCGAGCGCTTGGCCGGTGCCCGCTTCGCCGCCGGCGACGTTGCGGGCTTCGGCGACGTTGTCGGCGGCGGCGGCGCCGTGGCGCGGTCTGGGATCTCCTCGGCTGCCGCAGCGGGGCCCGAGGCCGACTCGACGCTGGCCAGCTTGGCGGCCCGTTTCTGCGCTGCCAGCCGGTGCGCAGTCAGCTCCCGCTGGGCCACCTGCCGGTCCCGGCGCGCCGACTTGGCCAGCTTCTGAGCCAGAGTCAGCTCGCTGCTCAGCCGCTTGACGTACTGCTTCGCGCCCTTCAGCGACGCCTTCAGGTCGGCCAGAACCTGCGCTGTCTGCTCGTCGGCATGGATGGCATCGGCCAGGCGTGCCTCGTCCATCTCGACAGCGACGGTTGCCCGCTCCGCCTTGGCCCGATGGCGCTTCAGCCGCTGAGTCGCCGCTTGATTGTCCGGGGGCATCCGCGTCATCCTTCCGACTGCTCGCTCGGACGGGGGCGAGATGAAACACCGTACAAGCCGGGTGACCCGGCTGACCGGAGCCCGGGGCGGGCGCGCCGGGCCAGCCCGATGGCGGTGGCATAGACCTCGTCGGTGCGGGCCAGGGCCTCGGTCCAGGCGAGCGACGGCGTGGTGAGGCGGTTATGCGCGGCTATGGCAGCCCGCTCGGCCGGATCGGTCGCCAGCCGAAGAAGCGCCGTCACCATGCCCGCGTCGCTGTCGGCCAGCAACCCCTCCCGCCCATCGGTGACGAACTCTGAGATGCCGCCCTGCCTGCGCGCCACCACCGGTACGCCGGCACAGCGCGCCTCCAGAGCCGCGATGCCGAAGGTTTCCAGCGTCGCCGGAGCGATGAACACGTCCGCCCGCCCCAGCAGTGAGCGGATCTCGTGGCGGGGCCAGTGGCCGGGCAGGCTGACCCAATCGGCCATCGCATGCCGGTCGAGATAGCGCAGCAGGGGTGCTCGCTGCGAGCCCTCGCCGACGATCACGGCACGCAGGCCGATGGCCGGGTCCAGCCGGCGCCGGGCCTCGCGCAGCATGTGGACCAGGGCTACCGCTCGCTTGCGCCGGGCCAGCCGCATGACTGCCGCTACGACGACCTCGTCAGCGGAGCGCTCGCGGGGCTCCACCCGCCAGTACGAGGGGTCGATGCCGTTCGGCAGGATATGTACCGGCCGGTCCGGCCCGACCAGCCGGCGAAGTGGCTGCGCCGCGACACCGCTGACGGCGGTGAAGGCGGCTGGCCACTGCGACCAGTGCAGCGCAGCGTCGAGCGCGTGGAACAGCGGCTCGGCCCGATCCGCCAGCGAGTGCACCGTCACCACGAGCGGCACCACGGCTGCAGCCGCTGCGGCGGCAACGGCGAAGGACAGTGGCGAGGCCAGACTCATGTGGGCATGGACTACGTCGTAGCGCCCGCGCCGGATGACCCGGCGGCCGACCGCGAGCCCACTGGGGTGATAGGTCCAGGGCGGGACAGCATGCTCGGTCACCCGGTGGACACGTACGCCGTCCTCGGCCACAGGGTGGCGGTCGCGACGGTCGATCCGGGAGCAGGTGACGACTTCGACGTCGTGGCCGGCGGCGTGCTGGCCAGCAGCCAGATCACGTACGTGCAGCTCGATTCCGCCCTGCCGCGGGAGGTAGAAGTCACTCACATGGGCGATCCTCACGCCGACCGCCGTCGCCGCCGGCGACCACCGACAATGAGGACGTGCCGTACACCGTCGTCGCCTTCCACGCCCACCCTGACGACGAGGCGCTGCTCACCGGGGGCACGCTGGCCCGGGCCGCCGCGGAGGGACATCGGGTGGTTCTGGTCGTTGCCACCGACGGCGGGGCCGGCGCCAGCTCGGCGCGGATCCGGCGGCAGGGCGCGCTCGGCGAACGTCGCAGGACTGAGCTGGCTCAGGCTGCCCGCGCCCTGGGAGTGGCCCGGATCGTCTGGTTGGGTTTTGACGATTCCGGCTCGCCCGAAGCGCCGAGCGGGGCCCCGCGAGCGTTCGCCACGGCCGACCTGGACGAGGCAGCTCGGGCCTTGGCCGGCGTGCTGACCGAGGAGCGAGCCGACCTGATGCTCGGCTACGACGCAGCCGGCGGATACGGCCACCCCGATCACGTCGCCGTCCACCGGGTGGGTCGGCG
>JAABUK010004815.1_pt1 | contig 21614 bp, 23 predicted proteins | sample 5559141 | NCBI WGS metagenome assembly JAABUK01 (sample SAMN10711869, study PRJNA513367) | rock metagenome | isolation source: Antarctica rocks | place: Antarctica: Victoria Land, Pudding Butte nord | collected 2016-01-03
GTGCCCGATAGGCACGGATCGACGCGGCGACGTCGTCGGTCATGGACGGTCAGGCGCCGATCTCGACGAGCTTCTCGAAGAAGAACTCGTGCTTGAGGAACGACACGTCATACTCCTGACCGGCGACCGGCGGCAGCAGTTGCGCGGCCTGGATCATCCGCCAGCCGTCGAGAAGCGCGGCGAGGCCGGTGGTGTAGGGCGGCTCGTCGCTGTCACCCATCGTCGGGTGGGTGGCGCCGGTGCCGTCGTAGTTGGACCATCCGACGACCGGGTCGTCGAGGGCGGAGCTGGCCAGGTACAGCACGAGGACCTGCTGGCGCAGGGTGCTCGAACTGGTGGGGGCGGCCGTGGGAACGGTGCTGGTCACTGTGGTGTCTCCTAAAGATCCGGGGTCGTTCTCGACAGCTGGGCGGACGGAACCAGACGGACCGGACGGGTCGGGAAAGCTCAGCGGAAGTGGCCGGCGCCGTGTACGCCGACATTGCCCAGGCGGGCGTCGGTCGCACCGACGGCCACCACGCGGGGGCGGATGTCCAGGCGGGTCAGGTAATAGTCGAGGTCGGCGATGTCATTGCCGGTCAGGTTGCGCCACAGCCGGGCGCGGTTGACGACCTCGAGCCGGCCGGTTGCGTTCTCATACCAGGGGAACCGCGCGCTCAGTTCCTTGGTCACGGCGGCATCGTCGATGTCGTCGGTGTTCCACAACCGGAGCTGTCGAACGGTGGGGTTGAAGCGGATCTTGAACATGTAACGCTTCACGTCGGAGTCGTTGCGACGGCCGCCGTGCCAGATGCCGTGGTGCAGGAACACGACGGTCCCGGCCGGGCAGGTGAGACGGGTCTGGCCGCGGAGGTTCTGGTAGCGGCCGATGTCGCTCTCGTTCGTGCGACGCAGGTGGCTGCCGGGCACTGAGAGGGTGCCGCCCTGCTCCAGGGTGACCGCCTTCGGGTAGTACATGAGCTGCATGTCGAAGGCGTCGGTGCGGGTGTCGATGATCGCGTCGCCGTGCATCTTCTGCGCCTCGCCTTCGTGCGGCTGCCGGACGTGCACGGCGTGGTGGTCGATGTTCGGGTTCGGGCCGACGAGGCTCTGGATGGCACCGGCGACGGCCGGCAGGTCGATCAGTTCACGGACGAACGAGCCGAGCGGGAACACCTCGTTCAGCGGGGTGCCGTACGGGTAAGCGGGCAGGCCGGCGTCGAGGACGTCGATGGCGCGGGTGTTCAGGTCGTCGGGGACGACGCCTTCGAGGATGAACGCTCCGTGGGAGACGAAGTGCGCCATCTCCACGGACGTCAGGAGGTTCTTGCGGTCGACCAGGGCGGTCATGGTTTCTCCAACCGGGGAAGATGTTCGGTGGTTTTGCCGGGAACGTGTTCGGTGGCTTGGTAGAGCCTGCTCGGGCACCGGGCAACGGCGGCGTGCCCGCGAGTCGCAATAGACGCAATCTCGACGTGACGAGCAACACGTAGTTTTCAAGCTTAGGCACGTCCGGAGGCGGAGGGGCTGGTCAACTCTCAACGTTCACTGGTAGATATTCACCATGTTCAACGACGCGCCGACGGCCGTGACCGGATCCGGCTTCGTCGGGATCGACGTGGCCGAACCGCCGGTTGTGGCGGGTCTCGGCGTCGGCCTGCACGGTGTGACCCGGCTCTACGACCGGTACAACCTCCGCGACCTCTGGTCGCTGCACCTCTACAGCTACGCCGGGGGTCGTTGACCAACCCGATGTTGGTGAGGAAGACGAAGGCGGCGAGGACGTCGTAGTGCCAGTACGACGGGTAGCCGAGCTTCTGCCAGCGTTGGTTGATGACCTGCCCGGCCGCTGGTGGGTGTGGCTGCCGCCGACTCGGGGTACCCGACACAGCGGCTGGAAGTGCTCGGTTCCCCGCCGCCGGCCCGTACGATCTCGCCTGGCCTGTGCATTGTCTCCAGACGTGCCATCGACGACGACAGAACGTTTCATACTCTGGATTCGTCTGGAGATGCCGAGGTCGACCCCTCTAACCTACGTCAGCGGCGCCGCGACGAGGATGGCGCTGACGACGAGCCGCAGTTCTGAGTGCATCGGGCGCCACAGCTGCTCGTTCGAGCAGAGGGGGTTCGTTGTGGCGGTGATCGAAGCTCGGGAGCTGGTGAAGGAATTCTCGCGGCCCGAGGTTGCACCTGGCCGGTTCAGTGGCCTCAGACGCATGTTCTCGACACGCAAGCGTGTTACTCGAGCGGTCGATGGCGTGAGCTTCGACATTGAGCGGGGTGAGCTGGTCGGCTACCTCGGTCCGAACGGTGCGGGCAAGTCAACGACAATCAAGATGCTCACCGGCATCTTGACGCCCTCATCAGGCATCTGCCGCGTCGGAGGTACCCAACCATCGCGTGATCGCGTGGCGAACGCACCCAACATCGGCGTGGTCTTCGGGCAACGCTCGCAGCTCTGGTACGACCTGCCGCTGCGCGACTCGTTCGAAGTGCTGGCCGACCTCTACGACATCGATCAACGGGATTACCGGCAGCGAATGGGTGTTTTCACCGAAATGCTCGCGCTCACCGACTTCCTCGACACCCCAGCGCGCTCACTATCCCTCGGGCAGCGGATGCGCGGCGATCTCGTGGCCGCGATGCTCCATGCTCCGTCACTGCTCTTCCTCGATGAGCCCACTGTCGGTCTCGATGTCGTCGCAAAGACGCGCATGCTGGAGTTCATCGCCGAGACCAATCGCAGCGCCCACACGACGATCGTCCTGACGACCCATGACATGGAAGACGTCGAACGGCTATGCCGTCGAATCATCGTCATCGACAATGGCCGCGTCATCTACGACGGCGACCTGGCCGCACTCAAGGCGCGGTACATGCCGCACCGCTTCCTCGTGTTGACACTCGATGAAGTCATCGAGCCCGGGCCATGCCCGATACCGCTCGACGGGACGCAGCGGCTGCTGGAGTCCGCCCACGTCGCCGGCGTCGAGCGGGTCGTGATCGCCTCCAGTCACCACGTCGCCGGGAACTACCAGCGTGCCGACGCGGATGCGGTCGAGGACGGTCGGCCGGTCCTGTCCGCCGGCATTCGACCCCGGCCGGACACGTACTACGGCGTCTCGAAGGCCGCGATGGAAGCCCTCGGCAGCCTCTACGCGGACCAGTTCGGGATGCACATCGTCGCCATCCGCATCGGCACGACCGCGAAGCCGCCGCTGCGGGGACGGCAGAACCTCATCTGGATCTCCTACCGCGACCTGGCCGCGACGACCGAAGCCGCGTTGGGTGATCTCTCCGCGCCGGCTCAGCCCGGGTTCGCGGTGTGGCGGGGCGTGTCACGCAACACCGGTAGCTCGCTGGCGCACGAGCCGGCGTCATCGGCCGGATTTGCTGCGCTCGATGACGCCTCGACGGTGCCGTCCGCACCCCTGGCGGACGAGCCGGCGCGGCTCGGCGGGACGTGGACGCAGCTCGCGCTCGGCCAACGGCCCTGACCCGTGCAGCCGCGCTGGTTGCCGTCGGGAGAGACCGACGATGTGCACGCCGAGTTCCGGATCACGTGGGATCAGCCTGCTGACACGGGCGTTGCCGAGGTGCGGGTCGTCGGAGCCTCTCGCTATCGGGTGTTCGTTGACGGTGAGCTGGTCGGCGACGGACCGGTCCGCTTCGCGCCGGGCCACTCGCGCTACCAGACCTGGTTGGTGCCGGTCATCCCTGGACCGCACGTCCTCACTACGCACGTGCACAGCTTCGGGGTCGAGACCCGCATGCTGGCAGCGATTCCAGGCTTCCTCGCGATGTCGGTCGTGGCCGGCGGAGTCGAGCTTCCACTCTGTTGGGAGTGTCGACGCTCGACCGCGTATCGCCAGACCGGGCGACGGGTCAGTCCGCTGTTCGGTCCGCTCGAATGGGCTGATCCTCCAGTAGACGGTGCCTGGCAGGAGCCGGTCGTTGCGGAACGTGACCTCGGAATGGTGCGTCCACTGGTCGGGGCGCCCACCTGGACCTCACCGTCAAGCGCGCTGCAACCGACCGGGGCCGGTTGGTTCGCCGATCGCTTCACCGGCTACGACCTCGACGACCCGGCCGTGCAGGTGATGCTCGCCGACCTCGACCTCGGCGTCGATCGTCAGCATGCCGACGGACGCTGGGCGCGCTACGACCTCGGCCGCACCCGACTCGGCACACCGCAGATCGTCGTCCGTGCAGCCGGTGACGGTGTCGTCGTCGTGGCCGGCTCGCCCGTTCTGATCGACGGCCGGGTCGCGCCGGTCGTCCCGCTGAGCACCGGACCGACCGCCCTCGTCAGCCGGTTCGCCGTCGGGGCGGGGAAACACGTCGTCGAGGCGCTGAGCCCGCTCGGCGTTCAGCATCTCGAGGTCCGCGCCTACGCCACGTCTGGCGCCGAGGTGGAGATCGCCGAAGCCCGCTGGCGTTCCCACGAACAGCTCGGTCCGCCGGTCGGCGCGCTACACACCGGCGACGAGGTCCTCGACCGGATCTGGCTGACGGGCGTCGAGACCGTGCGGGCGTGTTCCGACGACGTCCTCGTCGACACGCCGACCCGCGAGCGCGGACAGTGGCTCGGCGACATTGCGGCCTGCGGACTCGAGTCGGTCTCCGTCCTCTACGGGGACGTCAGCTACGTCGGTCGCACTTTGTCGATGGCCGCGGATTGCGCGGCTGAGCACGACGGGATCGTTCCCGGGCTGTTCCCCGGGCAACGGGCCGAGGTCGCCACCTTCGCGGCCCAATGGGTGAGCGCTCTCCGCCGTTTCCACGAGTGTGGTGGCAGCCTCGACGTGATCGCCGACTGCCGACCGGCCGCATCCTCCACCCTGACCGCCCTGCTCGATCGCCTTGGCGCTGATGGCTCGACCGACGGACTGCCGTGGTGCTTCGTCGACTGGGGACACGCGGCGGCACCGAAGGACCTGGCGACACTCCTCATCATCCGCCGAGCTGTCGTCGACCACGTCGCTCTGACGACCCGGCTCGGCGCCGACGACCTGTACACATGGCAGGCCCGGGATGATCATCTCAGCACCTTGATAGAGGGACTCAGAGCTCAACAGGGGCTTGGGTTTCATGCAATCGCGCTCGCCCTGCGCGATGGCCTCGTCAAGACCGAGGACGTCGCGGCTGCGGCCGACAGGCTGGAACGGCACCTCGCGGCATCGTTCCCGTACGACCCACACGGCGTCCGACAGCGTGATCCGTCGGTGCGGTCGCCGGCCATCGCGACGCCGTACTTCGCCAACGTCTCGCTGGTCGCGTTGATCCGCGCCGGGCGCGCCGAATTCGTCGCCGAGTACTGGCGACGTTGCTGGGGATGGATGCTCGACCAGGGCGCGACGACGTGGTGGGAGGTCTTCGACGACCGTTGGAGCCGCTGCCACCTGTGGAGTGCGGCACCGACCTGGCAGATGTCGCGGCACCTGCTCGGGCTCTCACCACGCTTCGACCGGGGTACGGGCCATTTCGACCTGGCACCAGTTGCCCTTACCGACCGGCCGCTCGTCACGGGCACGGTTCCGCTACCGGGCGGCGGAGTGATCGGGGTCGCGTGGAATCACGGACCGACCGCGTCCCGACTCCGCGTGGAGAGCCCGATCCCACTCGTCCTGACCGGCCCGGACAGCCGGCACGAGCTACGCCCAGGCGCGTCCGAGCTCACGCTGCAGCTGGAATCCGTCGCCGAGGCATCGGCGTCACGCTCCTGGGTCCTGCCTCGCTCGGATTTGGAAACGTAGACGCCTCGAAGTCAGAAACGGCCGACCGCTCCTTATCGTGCGACCGGACCACTCGCGCACCTGCCCTCGGGCACGTTCACCGCCAACGCGGCCTGGCTGGTGCTCGCAGTGATCGCGTTCAACCTGACCCGCGCCGCCGCGACCATCACCGGCCCAGGCCTGGCCAAGGCAACGACACCAACGATCCGACGCAAGCTGATCACCATCCCGGCCCGAGTCGCGTCCTCCGGCCACCGGATCACCCTGCACCTGCCCACGGCCTGGCCCTGGGAATCCGCCTGGACCGACCTGTTCATCCGCGTCTGCGGACCACCGCCGGCACCCACGACCTGACCACCCCGCCGGAAACGGCACGACCCGCACAACCACCGTGGAACCACCCGGCAGACAGGCCGGGCGAACATCCACGCCCCCAACCGCCCCACCACGACCGCGACCACCACGACCGCTCAAGCGCTGCTCATCGGTGGATTCTCAATGAGTTTGTCAAGCGGTTCGGAGCACCGGTGGCGCGGTCTCAAAGACGCGGTTGTCGCGCAGTAGAGCCCAGAGGACGTCGACACGGCGGCGAGCCAGCGCGATGAGTGCCTGGACGTGCTTGAGGCCCTCTCCGCGCTTCTTGAGGTAGAAGTCTCGGTTGGGTCCTTCGCGCATCATGGAGGCCTGCGCGGAGAGGTAGAACACGCGACGCAGCTTGCGTGAGTAGCGCGCCGGTCGATGTAGATTCCCCGTTCGTCTGCCCGAGTCGCGCGGGACGGGAACGAGCCCGCCGGCCGAGGCAAGACGGCCGGCGTTCGCGTAGCCGCTCAGGTTCTGGGCCGCCGCGATGAGCTCGGCGCCAAGGATCGGACCCATCCCGGGCAGGGACTCGATGATGGCGGCCTGGGGGTGGTCGCGAAACGTCGTGGCGATCCGCGTCTCTAGGTCGTTGATCCGCGTGTCGATGGCGAGAAGCTGGGCAGCGAGGTCGGCCACGATGTCAGCGGCGACGTCCTGTCCGGGCACGACTGTCTGCTGGGACTTGGCCGCCGCCACGGCCGCGGTGGCGATCTTGACGGCGTTGCGGACGTTGCGCTTGACCAGCCAGGCCTGAACCCGCGTGGCGCCTCGGGAACGGATTGCACAGGGAGCCTGATAACCGGTCAGAAGCACCAGAGGTCCACGGCTGTGGGCGTAGTCGAACGCGCGCTCCAGGGCAGGGAAGTAGCCCGACAGCACGTCACGCAACCGGTTGACCAACCGGACCCGGTCACCGACCAGGTCCGTGCGGTGCGCCACCAGTAGTCGCAGCTCAGTTACCAGTGCAGAAGCGACCTCGACCTCCTGCAGGTCCCCGCGATGCCGGGCCGTCTCGGCGATCACGTAGGCATCGCGCGCGTCGGTCTTGGCTTCGCCGCGGTAAGCGGTCGCCATCTGATTGACCGTGCGACCCGGCGCGTACTTCACCTGCTGACCGTGAGCGGCCAGCAGCGCAAGGAGAAGCCCGGACATGGTGCCCGTGACATCGACCGCCCAGACCACCTGACCGGCACGCGTCAACACAGCACCGATCGCCTCGAGGATGGGGCCTTCGTCGTTGACCACCTTCGATGACCACACAGTGCGGCCAGCCTCGTCGATCAGGCAGACCCAGTGGTGGCCCTTTCCGACATCGACACCCGCCCAGCCGTGCGGAACTGGATGACTCATCATCTCGCTTCTCCCTTCAGGCCATGGACAACTCCATCGGCCCGAAGGACTCCCCGCTGACAGATCCCTAAACAGCGATCAGGACGCGCATCTCAATCAGCAGCCGAGGCGCCCCGGAGGGCCGGGCGGCCAATCCATCGGAGCCACGAAACGGCAATCAAGGCTCAGCCACACCCGATCCTCCCGGGCCACTTAAGACCTTAGGGATCGAGGTTAAAGCACAACGAGGCCGGGTCGTTCACCAGGAGCGTCAGCGGGCGCAGGCGCACGAGCGCTGAATCGGGTGGGTCGCGGCCGGCGACTGGCCGGTCCGCAGCAGCCACCACCACCAGACCGCCGGCACCGACGACGCCGGCCACTGCTGCCAGCACGGCCGCGAGCATGTTCACCGGCCGGCCCGGTCGCTGGCTGCGTCGCCGGTCGTGGCCACGAGGTGGAGCTGGTTCTCGATGTGTCGGGCGGTGCGGGCCAGGTCGGTGGGTGGGGCGTCGGCCAGCCAGGTTTGGGTGAACCCTTGCACGACTTGGTCGGGGCTGGCCTGACCCCCGGCAAGCCGGCCGACGGGCGAACCCGGGTTCCCGCGGCGGAGATCCGCCGCAAACTTGCGCGGTTTTGACCCTGCTGGCCTCGACCGGTCTCGTCGTGTGCACTTGCTTGACAACGAGACACGGCCGGGCAAACGATCGATTCCAGACCTCGGGGATGGATGACCCGCTCCTTCTCGGCGACGATTGAGATCTGCACATGCGTGCGTACGTCATGGAATCGCCCGGTCGAGGCCGGTTGACCGAACTGGCCGACCCCGAGATCGGCGACTACGACGCCATGGTTCGCACGGTCGCCTGCGGAATCTGCTCGAGCACCGACCGCATGCTCCGGCGCGGAACGTTCGCGAACGTCGCGTACCCGAGCATTCTCGGCCACGAGGCCGTCGGCCGGATCGTGGAACTCGGACCTCACGTGCGACATCTGCGGATTGGGGACCTGGTCACGAGGCCCAGCGCGTACCAACCCGACCGTTCGCCGATCAACATGCACTGGGGTGGCATGTCCGAACTCGGCGTCGTCACCGACCACCGAGCCTGGCACGAGGACCACCAGGACCTTCCACAGCCGGCAAGGTCGAATCAGGTGTATTTCGACGGGTCCATCGATCCCGAGGTCATCGCCCTGAGCATCAGTTTGAGCGAGACCTTCAGCGTCATCGTCCGAGAGAATGTCCTGCGCAAGAACGTCGCCGTGGTCGGCACCGGCATCGCCGGGCTGTCGTTCATTCGTTACGCGAAACTGCTCGGCGCCGCACGGGTGGTGGCGATCGGACGACGACCGGAACGGCTGGCACTTGCGGAACGTCTCGGCGCCGATGCTGTCGCCAGCTCGCTCGACGACGGACCCGAGCGGGCAGCCTCGGTTACCGGCGGACTCGACATGGTCTTCGAGTCGTCAGGAGACGCGACCATGATCGGCCGCGCACACGGGTGGCTGCGGCGGGGCGCGCGGACCCTCGTCTACAGCGCGCCGGACACACCGTCATCGATCGACCTGTGGGGCGGCCCGCGCGACGCCGCACTGATCGTCGCCAGCACCGACGAGACGGCGGTCCTCCCTCAGGTGGTCGGGCTCACGGCCGCCGGCGTGATCGATCGGGAACTGTTCGTCTCCCACCACTATCCGTTCGCCGACATTGACCGTGCCTTCGCCGACGTCGACGTGCACCGCGACGTCGTCAAGGCAATGCTCACGTTCCCGCCGTCATGACCACCTTTGAGGTGCGGCCGACAGGACGGGGAGAAACGCCCGGGCATTCGTAACCGACGTGCGGACGTTCAGCTGCATGCGCGCCGCTGAACAGGTGATTCGAGCTCTCAGGAATGCCATCTCCCGCACGATGACTGGCCGTTTCGGGTCAATCACCGAGCGGCGCAGTCCAATTCATTGACAGTCATATTGTTTACGCAGAACGGTGAAAGGTGCGAACCGAGAGCACGCGGTCCACCGGCGCAGCCGATCACGTCGCGCCCCGGTCATCTGAGGGAGACCACCATGGCACGCACGTCACCATCCGGCCCCATGCCGCGCGCAGATCGGCCCCAGAATGCGGGACCATCTGCGTCGAGCCGTCGTGATCTTTTGCGTAACGCCCTCGCCGTCGGACTTGGCGCGACGACACTCCCCGCGTTCCTCGCGGCATGCGGCGGAGCCGCGGACAAGCCGACGCCGCCCGCCTCCAACGATGCCGGCCGCCCGGCCGCCACCGCTGCCCCGGCCACCACTGGTGTGAACTATCCGACCGGCTACAAAGGCCCCCGCGCCAGTCGGAAGGCTCCGTTCGGGGACGGCAAGACGACGTTCAAGATCGTCGTCCCCGAGGATGCTGTGACCGTCGGCGACTGGAACAAGAACGACTTCAGCGCCTGGTTCGAACAGCGCACCGGAGTCAAGGTGGAGTACCAGACTGTCCCGACGACGAACAACGACATGACGAAGATCAACGCGATGATCGGAGCAAAGGACCTCCCCGACGCCTTCCTCAACATCCCCTTCACCCGCGACCAGATCTCGGCCTACGGCGTCCAGGGCGTCTTCGTCGCGATCGACGATCACGTCGACAAGTACGCCATCGAGCTCAAAGCGGCGATGGCCGACGCCCCGGACCTGAAGCAGTTGTCGAAAGGCACTGACGGAAGGATGTACGTGTTCCCGTCGGTCAACGACTGCCGCCAATGCAAGGTGAGCCCGGGCCGCGCGTGGGTCAACCAAAAGTTCATCGAGGCCGCAGACACCAAGATCCCCGAGACGGCCGACGACTTCCGGGCGATGCTCAAGGCATTCAAGAACATGATGCCAGCGGGCATGGCGACACGGTCCCCTTCGCCGCGGGCGCAACCAGCGCCATCGACCGCTGGGTGATGAACGCGTTCCTCTACAACCCAGGCGAGCCCTGGTTGCGGCTCGACCAGGGCAAGGTCGCATTCGTCGCGAACAAGTCCGAGTGGCGTCAGGGTCTGCAGTTCCTGCGGACGCTCTATGACGACGGGACGCTCACCCCCGACGTGTTCACGATGACCGACGAATCCCTGCAGAAACTGGGGAACAACCCCGGCCACGCCCGAATCGGAGTGGCGCGCACCTACTACTGGGGGATCTTCATGGATATCGTCACCCAGCCAGACGCGCGCTGGCACGACTACGTCCCGGTGCCTGCGCTTAAGGGACCAGCTGGGGTTCAGAACGCCGCCTGGGACTACTACCAACCTTTCCTGCTCAACAGTTTCGTGATCACGTCCAGGTGTTCTGATCCCGCCGCAATGGTTCAGTGGGCGGACTACCAGATGGAACTCGAGGCGACCATGCGGAGCGCGTGGGGGCACAAGGACTCCGATTGGCAGTGGACGCCGAAGGGGGTTAAGAGCATCGAAGGCCGCCAAGCGCTCTGGCGGCAGGACGTGGGTGGCTCCGAGGCCTCGGTGCCGGTCGGCCACGGTTGGAACCAGCACGCGGTGATGTACCGGTCGAACGACTCCGGCTCGGCGAGGAGGCCGACCCGAAGAACCCGTCGTTCGCGACGATCCTCGACCGGGACACCCTCGGTCCCTACTACGAACCGTTTCAACAGCCGAAAGAATGGCAACTGCCACCGCTGGTCTTCGACGAGGATGTCGCGGCCAGCAATGCCGATACCGCAGTCGCGATCTCCGCGCACGTCAAACAATCGATGGCCGAGTTCGCGATCGCGAAGCTCGACATCAACGACGACACGGTGTGGAAAAGCTACGTAGACAAGATCGACAAGATGGGCCTCGCGCAGTACCTGTCCAACTATCAACAGGCGTACGACAGCAGGCCGACAGCCTGAGCTGCTCGATCCTTCGACGACACTGGAATGGTGAATCACAGTGAGTGAAAGCGATGTTCGACCGCGAATGAGCGGGCTCGCCCTGGTGGGAAGGGAAGACGGTCGGTTCGCCCTCGAGGAGATCGTCACCGCACCGATCGGCCCGACTGATGTCGGCGTCCGGACCTCCTGGTCGGGTGTCAGTATCGGCACCGAGTTCGCGGCGCTGACCGGCAAGCTCGACTACGGCCCGTTCCCGATCACCACCGGCTACATGGGTGTCGGGATCATCGAGCAGATCGGCGCGGACGTGACCGGTTTCAGCGTCGGCGACCGCATCTACTACGGCCGCAACAACGAGCTCCGCACGCGCGGAGGTGACGAACAGATCACCTGCGCCTCCGGCGTGCACGCATCGGTCGCCGTCGTCGACCCGCTCGGGTCAGGGATGGGTGGCGCCCTCGTGCCGGAGGGGATTCCCGACGACGTCGCGAGCATGTTCGTCATCCCTGCGGTCGGGCTGTTGGGCGTCGACATGGCGGCGGTGAACGTTGGTGCGAGTGTGGTCGTGATCGGGGCCGGGATGGTCGGGCTTTCGGTTGTTGCGGCCGCATCGGCACGCGGGGCGAACGTCATCTCGATCGACGTGCGCGATCAGCCGCTCGAGGTTGCGCACCGGCTGGGTGCGGGCCACGTCATCAACAGTTCGACGGCTGACGTCGAGGCCGAGGTCAAGCGTCTTGTCGGCGACGCGGGCGCCGACTTCGTGTTCGAGGCCACCGGCCACCCGTCCCTGATCGACCTCGGCATCAACTTGTGTCGTACACAGGGATGCTTCGTTTGGCAGGGGAATTACGGCAAGGGGCAGATCTCGTTCGAGTTCCTGCATGCCCACATGCGCCGGATCCGGATGGTGTTCCCGTGCGGTGACGGCGGTCGGCCGTTCGAGGAGGCGGTGATGAATTCGCTGGCGCACAAGTGGCTCAGGTGGGAGGAGACGATCACGCATCGGATCGACTCGGCCGACACACCGGGGCTCTATCAGAGGATCCGCGCGGACGGCGCGGGAGACATCCTCGGAGCGACGATCCACTGGAGCTGACGTCATCGTCGACACGCTGGCACGGTCCGGCTCCGTCGCGCTGGTAACGAATGCGGGAGCCATCGCAGCAAGCTCGGACGCGCCAAGACCATTGCGGCTTGGCTCGCGACCTGCCGCCACCGGCCCACCGATGCGTGCACCTCTGCGAGAACGGAAATCGCCTCCGACTCCGTCAGCCGGAAGTGAGGTGCCCCATCCGGTCCGGAGAGTGGGCCCCAATAGAATGGGGCGTAACAGATCCGGATAAATAATTCCACGCAAGAGATGACGCCGCTGCCGAATCAAGCGGCAGAGCAGCGTGATCCCGCAGATAGCGTCGCAGTCGCGGCGATTTCCGATCGCCTCGCCCAAGGCGTCCGCCAAGACAGGCAACTTGCCGCCCTAGACGCAGCCATCGCCAACTTGAGCCAAACCGACGCCACTCCGTACGAGGAAGGCCTAACAACGCTCGGGAAGGCCCTTGGTGCCAACGCGTTCAAACCGGCCGGCGCGGGCCGATGCGACAGCGCGTGGTTGTGGGACCCGGCTGCCTGGATCACCTTCGAAGCAAAAAGCGAGGAGGGGGCCAGCAAGCCGATCCCGCCCTTTGAGCCATACGCCACGGGCCGCCGCACCTTCGGCATCGCGGACGAGCTGCCGTGCCCGGGCGCGAGCGGGGTCGTTATCGGCGCCTTCATGGAGCCAGGGCCCCGCGAGATAGAGCAGCGTCGCGGTAGCCACGCGTGGCGTCTCCTCCGTTGCCAACTGCTCGGGCAGCGGCCTCCATCTTGCTGCTCGCGGCCACCCAGCCGCCTTGATAGGCGAGTTCCCACGCTTCGCCTTCGAGTGGCGCAGCGGCTTGTAGGGCCGTGCTGCCAGGCGGGGCGGTCATCGTCTTGTCGCGGCGAATGTCACCAATCAAGGGTTCGTCGTTATCGCGCCAGCTCTGCTCGTGCTCAAGGAACACCGTGACGTTTTCGATGATTTCTTCCGTGGTTTTACTGAGGCTGTTGAGCCAACCGAACTCGACTTCTGCCTGCAGCTCCGGGTCGAGAGCGTCACGCACTTCCGGACGGCGTAGGTAGCGGGGTCAGATCCGTGCCCCGGACGACGACAACCGCGTAGTCGTTGGGTCCACGTGTACAGCGGCCCCGCGCCTTGGACAACGCGAGTACGAAGCCGCTCAGCTCAGCGAGCGCGGCTCCGGCTTCGGCACGCTCAGCGAGGAACTTCTCCCGCAAGCTTTGCGCGTTCGGCAGACCGTTGAGGACGACTATGCGGCACGCGTCGTCAGGCAGGTCAAGCCCGTCGTAACGATTCGCGAGGCCAAGAACACCGCGGGAAGCGTTCGCGAAGGCGGAGAGGTCATTTTCGCCGTCGTTCTTGCCGAACACGGGGACGCCCGGCCCTGCGAGGTCGGCTGCGGCAGCTCGCGCGTTGTCGACCGTGTCGTGAGACAGGACGATTGCTTTGTCGTCGAGGGCCAACACGTCTCGTGTGAGGGCCATGACATCGTCGGCAGCTGCGACCTCGGGGAACACGAACAAGCGGCGCCCGGAGCGGGGTTGGACGGTGCTAGGCAGGGGAGGCGGACGATGCCCCGACGCCCAAAAGCGCGTTCGCGATCGCTGGACCCAACCGGGGCCGGGCGGGCACGATGGACGACGCGGCGGAAGCCAGCGCTCAACGCGTTCGCCATCACCTTCGCCGACCGATTCTCGGCCGCCGAAACCTACTAATGAACACCGCCAGAAACACCGTTAACGAGATAGACCCTGGCGGGTCACGTCGTTGCGATCCTGGTCCGGCCCGGGTCCGGCCCGGTCCGGAGGGGTCCGGCGCGTCGGTTGTCATGGTTGCCTTCGTGTCGCGGGATGTCGAGCGTGTGGCGGCTGCAGGGATGTCAGGGGCTGCGGGGGTGTCAGGTGCGGGGGTGTCAGGTGCGGGGGTGTCAGGTGCTGCGGGCGACGCGGAAGCCGATGTTTCCGGTGGAGGAGTCGGGGTCGTTGCCGGTGCGGGCTGCCACCCGGTACCGGTTGCAGTACGAGACGTGGCACAGGTGGGACCCGCCGCGTGTCACGCGCGCCGTGCCGTGGTCCGGGCCGGTCGGGTTGGCCGCCGGCGCGGCGTCATGGTCGGTGCCCCACCAGTCGGCACACCACTCCCACACGTTGCCGGCCACGTTGTACAGGCCGAACCCGTTCGGGGCGAAGCTCTCAGCGGGCGCCGTCCCCAGATAGCCGTCCTCGCCGGTGTTCTTCACCGGGAAGCGCCCTTGCCAGACGTTGCAGCGGTGCTCGCCACCTGGAGTCAGCTCCTCGCCCCACGCGTACGTTGCCTGCTCAAGTCCGCCGCGGGCGGCGCGCTCCCACTCCGTCTCGGTCGGCAGGCGCAACCGGACCCACGCGCAGTACGCCAGCGCGTCGTCGTGGTCGACGTGGATGACCGGATGGTCCCAGCGGTCCTCGATGGTGCTGCCCGGGCCCTCGGGGCGGCGCCAGTCCGCGCCGTCGACCCGGCACCACCACGGCGCCGCCTCGGGCCGCTGTGCCCTCTTGCGCAGGTGGGCAGGCAGGAAGGCCGCGAACACGAAGGACCACCCGAACCGCTCCGCCCCGCTCCGGTGCCCGGTCGCGGACACGAACGCAGCGAACTCCCGGTTCGTGACGGTGTGCCGACTGATCTCGAACGCGTCGATGCTCACCTGGCGGACGGGGCCCTCACCGTCGCCGGGGTTGACGTCGGCAGCCTCCGAGCCCATGAGGAACGTCCCGGCCGGGATCGACACCATCGGAGGCAGCACCTCCGCGGACGCCTGGGCGTGCTGACCAGGCATACCCAGACCCACCGATACCGGTGCTGCCCCGCGACCACCACCGGGTGCACAACACGATCCACTCATCGCACTCCTCCCTTCGTCAGTGTTCGTCCAACGACGTGGGCGTCGACAGATCTATCGGTTGACCACCTCGGTGGTGAACCTGTCGCCAAGCGGGTCGCCGACCGTGCTCATCCACTCGGACAGCGCGTGACGAGCCGCGTCACGCTCGCCGGCGTGCTCACGTGACTCAGCCAGGTTGCGCAGCGCGTGCGGGTCGGCCTTGGCGGCGGCCGTCATGGCGGCCCAGCTCAAGCCCATCATGTTCTCAGCCCGGTAGGTCGTCTTGCCGTCCGACCACGCGTTCCAGATGTAGCCCCAGCGGGCGTCCTGGACGCAGCGCATCTCGAAGCGGGACTTCATCGCCGTCTCGTGGAAGACGGAGAAGACCTTGTCCCGGTGTGCCCCTGCCGACCCTGAACCGGTGAGCAGCGGCATGAGGGACTGCCCGTCGACGTCTCCAGGGTGGATGCCCAGCACGTCGCACACCGTCGGGAACAGGTCGAGCATCGAGACGAATGTCCTGCACGACCGAGCCTGGCTCGACCACTCCGGGCCAGCGGACGATGGAGGGGTCAGCGTGCTGCGCAGGTAGCAGTTGGCCTTGGCGAAGGGGAAGGCCATCCCGTTGTCGGACAGGAACAGGACCAGGGTGCGGCCAGCCTGACCGCTTGCGTCCAGGGCGTCCAGGACGGCGGCGACCACGTCGTCCGCGCGACGCGAGGACGCGAGGTACTCCCTGAATTCCTCCCTGACCCCGGGCAGGTCGGGCAGGAAGCCGGGAGGGCGACGTCCGATACGTCGAGCCCGCCGCTGGGATCGGGGTAGGTCGCCCGATGCTCCGCCGACCATCGCTGGTGCTCGTCGATGCTGCCGTGGAAGGGACGGTGCGGGTCGTGTGCGTTGGCCATGAGGAACCACGGTCGACCCTCCGCGCCGGAGAAGAACTCCCGGGCCTGGGCGCCGTAGATCTCTGGGTTGCGGCCGATGCCCAGCTCGGGCATGTCGATGGCCGTGTCCCACCCGAAGCGCTCGATCGGCGTGAGGTGCGTGAGCTTGCCGAGGATCCCGCAGCGGTATCCCTGCTCGGCGAGGAGGGTCGTGAGCAGAGGAACACCGTCTGCGATGGGCTCGAAGCCCTCGGCCCCGTTGCGGTGCGGCCACCGCCCGGTCATGATCGCGGACCTGCTCGGCTGGCAGACCGCCGCGGCCACGTGGGCGCGGCGGAACACCATGCCCTCACCGGCGAGGGCGTCGATGCGCGGGGTGACACCGGGCGGGCCCCCGAAGATCCCGGGGGTGCCGGCGTCCATGTCATCGAGGGTGATGAGCAGAACGTTGACCGGTGGTACGACTGGTGTTGACGACATGGGACTCACCCCCCCGCCGGTCGAGGCTGGCTCAGGTGTGGCTTGTCTCCGTACTCGGCCTGCGCGTTCCACATCGCCCTCTTCAGCTCCTCACGAATGTCTTTGTACTGCGGGTCGGTTGATCCCGGCGGCCCGGTAGTGCACCGTGTCGTAATCCACCTCGAGCTCGCCGGCCAGCATCCGTGATGTGCCCTGAACGCTGTGGCACAACCCGACCGTCTTCAGGCCGTGGCTGGACAGGTACCAGCACGCCATGGCCATCGGATTCGCGTAGTTGATCAGTTGGGCATCCGGGCACAGGTAGAGCATGTCCCCGGCGATCTCCGCGTAGGACTGCACGGACCGTCGAAATCGAAAAACCCCACCGGGCCCGACCGTCTGGTCGACGCCGTACCGGCGTGGAATCCCCACGTCGTCGCGGAACGACTCCACGCCACCCACCTGGAAGGTGATGATCACGTAGTCGGCATCGGCCAGTGCTTCGCGCCGGTCGGTCGTGCTTAGAACCGTCGTCGGGAGCCGATGATGGTCCACGAGCTCACAGGTCGCCGCTGTGGTCACCTCCAACCGCTTGGCATCGATGTCCATCAGGGCCAGGGTGGCGCCCTGCAGGGCAGGAAAACGATGAGGCGCAGCGGGAACACGTACCCACCGGCGCCGAGGATTGCGATCTTGGGCCGGGCCGACGGTAGGCGCCGAGAGGAAGGCAAACCTCCGCCCGGATCGCGCAGGTCTCCGGAATTCTCAGATCGACCCGCCGGTTGGTTCGTGTCGTGTCGGCCAGGTCAGGGGCGTTCTTCGGGGAAGGAGGTGCCCTCGAAGGTCCCGTCCAGGTAGCGCGCCCACGCATGGCGGTCCGGTCCGACAAATGGATAGCTGTCGAAGATGTCGCCGCGACCCTCGATCCGCGGGTCGCCGGTTCGCTTCAGGGTACCTTCCAGGTCGGCCCACAACCGCGCTCGGACCTCGGCGAAGTCCGGATCGGCGGCCAGGTTGGTCATGCACTCGGGGTCCGTCCGGATCGCGTACAGCTCCTGGCTGGGCCGTTTGGCGAAGGCCAGGTCGAAGTACGTGTCGTCCCGACGCCGGTAGTAGAGATCGAGAACCAGGCTCTTTGTCGGTGAGTCGTCGACGTTGGTGAAACCGGTCTGCGGGTTGCCGGCTGGCCAGCGCTCGGGGTGGAAGTTCCGCACGTACAGGTAGTCGGGGGTGCGGACGCAGCGAACCGGGTAGCCCACGTCGTTCTCCCGGCCGAGATCGTGACACTCCCGGCCGAGATAGACCCGGTCGCGGGACGGATCGATCAGCCCGGATGCCGTCGAGGTCAGCAGAGAAACGAGACTCGCGCCCTCCATCTGCTCGTGCCGGGGAAGTCCCGCGGCCTCCAGGAACGTGGGCGCCAGGTCGATGAAGCTGACGAGATCGTCGGAGTATCTGCTGCCGGTCATCGTGTCTGGCCAGCAGATGGCCATCGGCAGGTTGAAGTCCTGCTCGTACATCTGCCCCTTGACCCGGGGAAACGGCATGCCGTTGTCGGAGGTGACGACGACCAGGGTGTTGGCCAACTCACTGGATCGCTCGAGCGCGGCAAGCATCAGACCGAGATGCCGATCGAACCACTCGATCTCGTTCGCGTAGTCGAGTAGATCGCTCCGTACGACCTCGTGGTCCGGCAGGTACTGCGGGACACGTGGCGTGTCGGGTGTCTTGCCGGCCCGAATGCCCTCACCCTCCCGGTACGGACGAGCGCTAGCTGGCTTGAGACCGTTGGGGAACGGTCGGCTGCTGACGCTCGGCGTCGACCTGTTGCACGCGTTGGGCGGAGATGGACTGGGCGACCGGCTGGGGGTCGTCGGCGGGCGGGTCGAAGTCGGTAATGGGTGACTCGACATATGACCGGCAGTCGGCGCACCTGAACACAAGGGTGCCGGGCGCGGCGGGATCGTGACGGAGGAGGTATGTGTAATTAACGCGCTCGGAATCGCAGATCGGGCACACGGATGGCAGGTCCATGGTGGGCACTATGCGGCATCGAGGTGAACAACCGTCCACAGACACGTGCAGCCTGTGGACGGCCCGCCTGGCTCACCTTCACCGTCGGGCTGGCGTGTGCTTGCCAGGCGGACCCAGAGCGGAGGGCGTCATCGCCCTTGCCCCGAACGCGAGACGCTACGTCGAGACCTTGACCTCCGAGCGAACGCCGAATGAACGAGTGACGCCACGTCCGTCGACCAGCCTGCTGGGATTGCCCGGTCGAAGCTTGCGGCCGAGCCGCCACGGCCCGCGTGACGCAGTGCGTGTCACATCGTCGATGGCCTTCGTTCATCTGCCCGTCACCCCTCGGACCTCTGGTCACGGCAGCGTCAGGGTGTGGCGGGATCGCGCCACTGCCGTCTGAGGTGGAGGAAAACCGCATGACACATGATCACGGCCATGGCCTGCACGACCACGGGGTGGCCATAGTCACGGGCCTGACGGCCACACGCACGCTTTCGGTGCCGAGGACGGCCCGCTGACGCCCGCGATGGACGTCAGGGTCGATGACAGTGAGTTGAGCCCGGCCCGGCCCAGCGCGACCGGCGGACGTTCCTGCGTGGAGCGGGTCTGTTGGGCGCCGGGGCGGCTGCAAGCGTGCTGGCCGTCGGGAACGCCGGTGCGGTAGCTGCCGCGCCACTCGCTGCGTCGAACCGGAAGCCACCGAGGGGAGTCTCACCACATCGGCCTCAGGGCACGTGCCTCAAGGCAATGGAGAGCATGCGCGCGGTGGCCTCTGAATCCGCAATCGCGGAGCAGTATTCTGACATAATATAACTTATCGGCGATACGGATCGCTGAGCTGCGACGATGCTGAGCTAGGCGAGATTATGTCAGCGGGCAGCACCGACAGCGGCGTCGGTGAGATCGAGCAGTGAGGCCGGACAGCACCTTCGTGCCAGAGGCGGGGCCGCCGTTGCTGTCTCCGTAGCTGACGAGACGAGTTGGTTGACCGATCATGGTGTCGTCGCGGCGGCGCTGCGAGCTCGCGGGGCGACGGGGGGTCAGACCAGTTTGGCAGTCCGTGAGGGTGTGCAGGAGGCTGACGTTATTGCAGGGCGATGAGGCCGAGGATGCCGACGGCGTAGAGGACGAGGACGGCCAGTGAGTCGATGCCCATGCGGAGTATCTGTTTTTGCGGCCGGAACACCAGGCCGACGAGGTAGACGGCGGTGAGGAGGCCTCCGAGTGCTGTCAGGTAGATGTCGCTGGTCTGCGCCGCCGGCAAGACTGCTTTGCCGCTGATCAGGGTGACGGCGAGGAACAGGACAGGCAGAAACGCGTTGCCGCCGAAGATGTCGCCCATGGCGAGTTGGTAGTCACCGGCGCGCGCGGCGGTCAGCCCGGTGGACAGCTCGGGTAGCGAGGTGGCGGCGGCGAGGACCGTCGCGCCGAACAGCACTCCGGAGAGTCCGAGGTTCCCGAAGAACGCTTCGCCGCTGCGTTCGATGGTGACGCCGGCGATCAAGGTGAGCACGGCCGCGACGCCGAAGACGGTGACCGCGCGGCGCGTGCCCACGCCGCGACCGGTTGCCGTCTTCTCGGTCTGGGTGCGGGAGTGCCCGCGTGGGTGTTGTTGACTGTCGGGCGCCTCACCGCTGTCAGCCCACGGCAGGTGCCTGCCCGGGCCGCCGATCAGGGCCAGACCGACGACCCAGACGATGAAGATGAGCACGGGTGCAGGGGTCAGCCGAGCCAGGATCAGATCGTCGGGAAGCTGGGTGCCGGCGACCACGACGAGGAGCACAGCGATAACGAGCGCGGCCTCGAGTACCAGGCTGAGACTGGCGGCCATGTAGGTGAGCGGCTTACGCGGGCGCACACCGACGGCATCGAGGGCGACGAGCACAACGGTCTGGAGCGCGATGCCGCCGAGGAGGTTGCCGACGGCGACCTCGACGTGCCCCGACAGGGCAGCGCTGACCGTGATGGCGATCTCGGGCAGGTTGGTGGCGATGGCCAGGACGACGACACCGCCGAGCGCGCTGCCCAGGTGCAGCCGCTCCGCCAGGACGTCGGTGTAATTCGACAGCCTGATGCCGGCGAGCCAGATGACGGCGGCTGATGCGACGAAGATGAGGAGCAGAACGAGCGAGGGTAGGGAGGACACGGCTCTCCAACGAGTTTGTGGGATGTGGCGATTCGGTCAGCTGGACCGACGGGATCAGAGCCCGACGCTGCCTTGCATGATGCCGCCGTCGACCACGACGGTGCTCGCGGTGAGGTAGGTGGCCTTTTTGCTGGCCAGGAAGACGATGAGGTCGGCGATCTCGCTGGGCTGTGCCATCCGGCCCAGCGGGATGGCGGCATCGAGTCGTTGTAGTTCGTGTGGATCATTCATGGTGGTGGCGTTGATGGGTGTGGCGACCGCTCCGGGTGCGACGTTGATGATGCGGATGTTGTGGGGTCCGAGCTCGACACCGGCTGTACGGGTGAGCATGCGGAGGCCGCCCTTGGAGACGCAGTAGGCGACGTTGCCGGGCATGGGCCAGTCCTCATGCACTGAGGACACGTTGATGACGAGTCCCCCGCCGCCTTGGGTGATGAACTGTTTCGCGGCGAACTGGGTGCCGAAGAACGCGCTCTTGAGGTTGATGTCCATGACGCGTTGGTAGTCGGTTTCGCTGGTGTCCAGGATCGACGTTCGCGTTTCGATCCCGGCGTTGTTCACCAGGACGTCCAGCCGGCCGAATGTGCTGACCGCGGCCTGGATCATGGCGTGCAGGTCAGCGGTCTGGCTGACGTCAGCGTGTACCCCGACGGCGCGACCCCCGGCAGCGGCGACTTTGTTAATCAACGTGTCGGTGTCATCGGGATGCGCGACGTAGTCGATGACGATGTTCGCGCCCTCGGCGGCCGCGGCCAGCACGATGGCCTCACCGATGCCGCTGTTGCCTCCGGTGACCACGATCGTCGTTCCGTTGAGCAGCATGGTGACCCCTCTCCTTGTGCTTGAGCGTGATGGGCGAATCCGACGACGGGCCTTGGTCTG
>JAABUK010004816.1_pt1 | contig 21613 bp, 19 predicted proteins | sample 5559141 | NCBI WGS metagenome assembly JAABUK01 (sample SAMN10711869, study PRJNA513367) | rock metagenome | isolation source: Antarctica rocks | place: Antarctica: Victoria Land, Pudding Butte nord | collected 2016-01-03
ACATTCTGCGCGATTAATTCATCAATGAACGAATAGTCAGCTGCTTCAGTGTCAATCAATGACTTTAATGAGTAACTAATTTCATTGCTAGATAATACACATTCAGTAGTCAAAGATTTCAAAGCAAAGAAGTCATCTGAGCTGCTCATTGTTGAAGAAATTAACACATCTTTCATCGCGTCTTTGATGAAAGTCACTAGTTTTTTGCCTCATTCTTCGATTTCTCTGTAAATAATTTCTTCTCTTCTTTTGACATGATGATCTCATTGAGGCAAGAAGTGAATGCACAAGATGTTAAAGTACTAGTCTTCAGCTGAGAGCAGTTCTTTGAAAGATGATTCGATACTTTGCAGTTGAAGCAGATGATTGACATTCTTGATCATTCAGGTTCGAGGGTGAAAAAAGTAGCGAGTCGAACATAGCTAGTAGTTGAGGCTGAAGCTGATGTTGACGAAGAAACAAAACGTTTTTTCGAAGCTGCTATCGATTTGACTGTTCATTGCTCGTCATGTAGCTGGTAATTGACTCGTTGTTTGTTATTCACATCTTGAAGAAAGATCTTGAGCTTATCAAGCGAGCTAAACTCTATGAGACAAACTGACAACGTGTTTTGAAGACGATTGTTGATTTTATTCTGAATGTCGTTCATCAGAATGACATCGTCGTAGTTCAGAAAGCTGAATATTCTAGTGAATTCTGAATAGAAAGAGCTGAAAAGCTTGTTGAGCTGCTTCAAAGCGACGTATTTGTGATGACACTTTCAAGTCAGATTCTGATCTTCGTAAATTTCTTTCAGATGTTTCAGTAGCTCTGATAGTGATTGATAGAGTGAGAAAGCATCAACACGATGCTTTGCATAGATTTGCTGATCAGCATCACCTTCTAGTCTGAAAATCACATAGGCAATACGAATCTTTTCAGTAGAGTAATGATTCGCGTTGACATCAAGCTTGTCAGCTATTTTGATGTTTCATGTCTCTCAGATAGAGTCATCTGTTTCAGTGAAGATGAGTGAATTCGAAAGCTTGACGAACTTGTGATGATCGTTTTCGTTATCAGATAGAGTAGAAGATTCTCGTTGAGAGCGAGCTTCTTTCTGATTGACTCGTTGCTCAGCTGACTGAGTATCTTGTAGCTGGCTGATCTTTTTCTCTAGCTCATCGTTTTTATCAAAAGCGACTTCTAGTTGTTTCGCTCTCTTTTTGTGATTGTCTTGTACAAGAAGTCAGTGTTCATTGAGTTGTAGAGTCAAGTCTCGCTGACTTCAAAGCTCATTCAGCATATTGATGACTTCGTCAAGTTGATTGCTGACTCAATGAAACAGTTGTTCTTCAATGTTTATGTTTCATAAAGTGTCAGCTTTCTCAACTTCGACTGAAGCATCGATGAGTAGAAGTGAAACTCTTCTATTGACAGTGCTTTTAAGCAGACGAATTGTTCGAGACTCAACTAACTTGACGTCGCGTGTCATGATGAGAGAAGGTAGAAGTTGTTGAGGTAAAAGTAGATGAGAGATTGATGTTTTGAATTGATGTTTTTTGATGAGTGAAAATTCAAAGAATTTCTTGTGAATTTCAGGTAATAATTGAGTACTTTATTCGAAGAATTTCTTACGAATAGAATGGTGAAAATGAGTGTAGAATCGAAGAATTCCTTGCGATCTAAAATGATGGTGCAAATTTGAAGAATTTCTTGCAAATTTTCCTTACTGAATAGATTGTTTCGTATCATCTATTCGTTGATAACAGAGTAAATGATGAGCATTTATCTAATGTTAGAGACCTGTCTAGAGCGAGTCAGATAGAGATGTCATTTAACTAGAAGATAAATGCTAAGAAAGAAAGATAGCTACAGAAAAGAAGCTGACTACATATGTGTGTTTCTCAGCCGACGCTAGGCTCAATAGAGACTAGTAAAGATGACGAAGCGAGAATAGATCTGACAAGGCTAGAAGGCTGAGCCTGACAAGGCTAGAATCGTGACACAAGATGTCACGTAAGTGAATCGTAGTTCTTGTTGAGATCATGTCTAGAATCTAATCACACTGCAGCGAGATAATGCATAGCTGAGTAGAATGTTTGATCAATAGAGATAGCTTTAACTAGAAAACTAAGAATACAGAAGAAAGAAGACAGTTTCGAGCTGTATCTATAGTAGAATGAACAAAGAAACGAAGTAGTCAATTTGTCAGACGAAGTAGTCGATTTGCTAAAGCTCGAATAGATGAAATGTTTCAGCATATTTTAATTTGAAACATCATTATTTCTTGTTCACATATCAAAATCTCTAGAGTCTATTGACTAGATTCTATTCAACGTCAACATGCTTCGTAACAGTTCTTCGCTTCAAATTCACATGCAATGCATTTGCAAAACATTGAGTTCAAGTTCTTTAAGTCTCTGTGATTTTGAATACAATAAAAGCAAAGATCTATTAGTCATTGAATAAAAACTAATGCATTGATCTCAAACATGTTTAGTCATGTGTGCTTAAAAATGCTGTGATGAAAATCTTTGTTATTGAATTACATATTTAGAAAGAATCTTCATGCTGCTGCTCAAATCACATCTTGAATCAATGTCTTATTTTTTCAATCATTGCTATTTATGCTATTTGCATTTTCTGACATTACAGTCTCATTCTTGACTGTTCAAAAAACATTTACTGAGAAGTTAATCTTCTTCTTGCACTTCTCTGTCACAATTCTTTCGAAATTGATTTTCGAAAAGATAACATAATAGTAGACTTTGTTAGAATTGCTTTGTTGATGTGCATGCTTTGAAACTTGCTTCGCTAATTTGAATTTTTGAGTAAACTTGCAGAGAATGACAAGTTCTGCATGCTGAAGATTCATATTCTCACTCATAATATCTGCAAGATTGATGAGAATGTCTGATTAATCATTCTGCTTAAAATCTTCTGCAAGATCTCTTTTTAGCATGAAAGTAAATTGAGCTAATGCTCTTTGCTTGATCTTGTCATGAAACATTCTTGATGTGTAATTAAGTGTAGAATGTTCTTGAATAAACTATATCATGAGAGTTAGTATCTGATATGAAGAAAATGAGATAACTACTGAAAAAGAAGCACAACATCTTATATCTAAAGCAGAAAAACTCAGAGTGATGATACACTTACTTGTTTCATGATCAAAGTCATCTTGAAAAAAAATGACATAATTAAAGTTGATTTATCAATAAGTTCAGAACTCAGCAAAATCTGCATGATTGTTTGAAGCTTGAAATAATTTTGAACAAGTTCTTGATAAACATTGACTAGAAAGAATGTTGACAGCATTCAATCAATGATTTGATTCATGCAAGCTGTTTGAACATCATTGTTCATAAAATGTATATTTAATTTCTTGTTATTTATGAAAAGTCATGACAAATCATTACACACTTGAAGCATTCTAGCTTTATCAATAATCTTGATAGTTTTCATTTTTCATCTGCAGTTTGAGAAGTGAACTGAATTATTGAGTTTAGCTAAAGAGACATTTGTCGCTTAAAGCGAGATAAAGTCAAAATTTTAGCTGAGCTCATCTGAATGTGATCAGATTTTATGAATAAAATCTGCAATCATTTCATATGTCGTTGAACTGAATCTGCGTTTATTCATATGTCATTGAACTGAATTGCACTTTCGTCACTTTCATCACTTTCATTGCTTTCATTGCTTTCGTTTCTTTCGTTGCATTCAGTCTACTACTCATTTACCTACTCGCTCATTTACTCTTCACTCTACTCACTCATCTACTCATTATTCTACTCGCTCATTTACTCTTCATTCTACTTGCTCATCTACTCATTACTTTACTCACTCACCTACTCTTCATTCTACTCATCTAACTACTCATCACTTTACTCACTCACCTACTCTTCATCTACTCTTCACTTTACTCGTTTAGCTACTCGCTCATTTACTCTTCATTCTACTCGCTCATTTACTCTTCATTTTACTCATCACTTTACTCGCTCATTTACTCTTCATTCTACTCATCATTTTACTCGCTCACTTACTCTTTACTCTACTCGCCTAGCTACTCGCTCATCTACTCATCATTCTACTTTCTATCAAACTTTCTATCAAATGCTCTATCAAACGCTTTATTAAATGCGTTGATCAAGCGCACAAAACATGTTAAACAGTGCTTCAAACAATGCTTTCTACTGAGCTTTTCACTGATCTTTCTACTGATCTTTCGATCGATCTTTCTATTGATCTTTCTACTAGTGAGCTTTCTACTGATCTTTTGATTGAGTCATCTAGTAAGCTTTCTACTGATCTTTCAATCGATCTTTCTATCAATCTTTCTATCAATCTTTCTATCAATCTTTCTATCGATCTTTCTACTGAGCTATCTATTGAGCTATCAACTGAGCTTTTTATCAAACACTTTATCAAACATTCTACATGCTTCAAAATACATGTTGATTGAGCGCATAACATGAATCAAACAATGCTTTCTACATGACTCTCTACATGACTTTCTATCAAGCACTCTTCATGTTTTTCTATCAAGCATTCTCGCTGATCTTTCTACTGATCTTTCAATCAAGTCATCTAGTGAGCTTTTTACTGATCTTTCGATCGATCTTTCTATTGATCTTTCTACTAGTAAGCTTTCTACTGATCTTTTGATCAAGTCATTTACTGATCTTTTTACTACATGACTTTCTACATGACTTTTTACATGACTTCTCATCAAGCTTCGAATTGCTTTGCAATCAAGAATCAAATTTGTTTTCTATCAAGCTTCAAACACGATTCTATCAATCATTCTACATGACTCTTTACTTCTCTAGTTTATTCATTAACTTTCTCATTAACTTTCTCATTGACTTTCTCATTGACTTTCTTGACGCATATATTAAATAGCTATTATTTAGATAGTCAAATCAATCATTAATTATTCAACGTTGCAACTACGTATCAATGCTACAAATGTCAAAATAGTCGTGTTTATTGAATTGAATGATAAAGACGCATATTACGCTCATGAGAATGTTAAAGATGCTAGAAATGTTGAGAATATTGACGCTTTTATGAATATGTCTTAGCTAAAAGTGACGCAAATCTAAAACATGAGATTAAATGAATATTTGAGATATTGATCGCTAAAAGTGCTAAAATCTGTCACTGTCACTCTTTACAAATTGCAAATGTCGTAAATCTCTCGTTCTTCTTTTAAAGTCTAGAATTCTCATCTCACTGCGTCTGTAAATGTTCAAGATTTGTCAAAGTTTGACTCTTTCACTGTTGAATCTGTGCTTAATATTGTTCAATGTACTTTGTAAGAAATTGACACGTAGCTGTTCTTGATATCAGAGCATTTAGTTTCAACAAACAATTGTTGAATCAACGACTTTCTTCATGATGATGAATTAATGCATTGAGCAAAGCTGTTGTGAAGCAATTGACAGCGTTGCGCGCTTCTTGAATCATTTGATTCAACTTGCTATCTCTTTCTTTAACAATGAGTTTGATGAATTCTTTTAAACGTGTGAAATAAAGATTGAAGAGATGATGATTTAAATTATTTCATGAAGATGATGAAGCAATATCAAGAGCATCAATGATATTTGAAGAGTCAACACTGATCAGCATGCTTAACATTAACATAAGTCAGAAGTGTTGTGAAGATCTTTCATCTTTCATCTATTTCAAGTCTTTTCAAGAACTCACTTGCATGTTTTTAACATTATAACTTTCGTCAACATAAGCAAAGTTAACGTGCATAGTATTCATTACAATTTCTTTCTTCATTGTCGTTTTTCTCTTCATTCATTTTTCAATGTGAATGCTTGTAAATTTCTTAAAGATTCACGTGTGATAAATCTCTCAGATTGATACAATTCAGATGAAAGTACTTTCTTTTGAAGATTGTTCATAATGAGTTTCTAGCAGTGAATTTCAACTCATTGATTGTTTGAGATTAAAATTCATCAAAGTCTGAAGCTGATTCTTTATATTTCATAAGTTTACATCATTGAATGATAAAAATTTGTGTAGTGACAGAACTTTGATGTCAAGAACTTTCAAATCAACATACTTGTTGATTGTTGCAAATCACTCATCAATGTTGAAGATTAATACTATAAAGATGTTAAGTTTATTGATAAATTAATTGTGATATAGTTTGCATTCAGACTTGCATGAACATTGAGCGAATCACTTTCGATCGATTTTAGATAGTAAATAAACAGAGTCATTGAGTGCATCTTAAGAACAATGACGTGAGATATTTAATTCTTTCTTTCATTCTTTTCAGATTTCTCTTCACTTCAGTCAGAGCTGCATGCAAAACATGATGATAGTGAGCGCTTCAATGATTTACGATTGAACAACATTAGCTATTTAAGCAACATTAAGAATGAGCGATTGTATCTTGCTTAATCTCATTTCATCTTCGATTAATTCTTCATACAAATCATCAGCATCACTGTTTATGCAAGCGATGATCAAAACTAAATGCAATTGTCAATAAAATATTAACAAGAAAAGATCAAACAACATTCATTTGACGAAATCTTTAATGAATTTAGAAGATATGAATATCAGATGAGTTGATTGAACTCATGATTTCTCTTTGAAATGCTCACAGAGTTGATTATTCTGAGTAGCTAGTACTTTGAGAAAAAGATGAGTTATATCATTCATGTAAAAGAGCAAAAGACTAATTGTTGATTTCAATTCTCTTCATCATTATCTTCATCACTATCACTTCTCTTCAACTGATTGCTTGAATCATTAATGAAAGAAAATGATGCTATTGCAATCATCACATTTGTTTCTGTAATTGAATCTCTTGAATCATTTGCATTCATGTGCTTCAAGATGCTTATGCTTGAGACAGACTCATCATGAAAGAAGATATCATCTGTAAAACTTTTAAACTTGATTCACTTTTGCATAATTCTGCTATTGAAAGAATTTAATTCTGAATCTTTTGCACTATTGATTCATATATGCTGTTGAGATCATGTCTAGAATCTAATCACACTGCAGCGAGATAGTGCATAGCTGAATAGAATGTTTGATCAATAGAGGTAGCTTTAACTAGAAAACTAAGAATACAGAAGAAAGAAGACGATTTCGAGCTGTATCTATAGTAGAGTGAACAAAGAAGCGAAGTAGTTGATTTGTTAGAGCTTGAATAGATGAAATGTTTCAGCATATTTCAATTTGAAACATCGTTGTTTCTTGTTCATATATTGAAATCTCTAGAGTCTATTGACTAGATTCTATTTCATCTCAACATGCTTCGTAACATTATCTTCTTCTTTTTAAAAGTCATGTCTCTATGACTTGTAGTGTAGTTCATAGCATTGACGAAGAGCTCGACGCTCATCTTTCTATCAATCTTTCTATTGATCTTTCAGATCATCGAAATGTCTATTGTAGCAGACTCACTATGAGAAGAGAAGAATGATCATTGTAGCAGACTCACTATTTGACGTAGAAACATGAGGTAGATCGATTCACTGATAGATAAAGCGATGTAAGTAAATAGATCATTGCATTGACAGCATCTTTGTAGCAGACTCACTAGAAGAAGATCGACTAGCTTATTGAAGAGATCAATTCTGATCATGTCATTGAAGCAGACTCACTAGTTGACACAGAAACACGAGATAGATCGATTCACTGATAGATAGAGCGATGTGAGTAGATAAATCATCGCATTGACAGCGTCTTTGTAGCAGACTCACTAGAAGAGAATTAACTAGTTCATCAAAGAGATTGACTATTGACTTGTCTTTGTAACAGACTCTTTAAATTGACCTGAATTTGAATCGAGTTGAATTGAATTTGATGACACAGATTATTTTGACTCGACTGATTCATGAGCTTTTTGAGAAAAGAGAGAAAGAGGTTTGTGATTCTCTAGCAATCAACGATCATATGTTTTCGTTGATTCTATTGATCGAGTGAATCGATGCTACTGAATGAGCGATAGATTCTCTAGCAATTCAACAGTCTTGTCATTGATTTTATTAATCTTCTAATGTTGTTCTGTCTTTCGAAGTCATCGATCATCAAATAAACAAATTTCTTTAAACTTGTTTCATTGTTTGTTGAGTGTCTTGAATGAATATTGATACTTGTATCGTAGAATTAACGAATTCTTAGTTTAATGTTGAAATCATGCCTAGAATCTAATCACATTGCAGCGAGATAGTGCGTAGCTGAATAAAATGTTTGATCAATAGAGATAGCTCTAACTAGGAAACTAAGAATACAGAAGAAAGAAGACGATTTCGAGCTGTATCTATAGTAAAGCGAACAAAGAAACGAAGTAGTCAATTTGTCAGAGCTTGAATAGATGAAATGTTTCAGCATATTTCAATTTGAAACATTGTTGTTTCTTGTTCACATATCGAAATTTCTAGAGTCTATTGACTAAATTCTATTTCATCTCGACATGCTTTGTAACATATGCTTTGATTCATCTGAACAAAGAAGTCAGCGAAAAGCGATAGAAAAAGCGAACATAATGTCATATGCTAATCTTTGATATTTGCAGAATGTATTGATAGCTTTGCATGATGATGATTGAACGAGAAAATCATTGATATCATGATGCTCAAAAGTTGATTAACAGAAGAGAAGATTATTATCATCACTGTTTCTGTTACGAGTGTGTCGAGATTGAATAGAGTTTTCTAGTCAACAAGCTTTAGAAGTTTTGACTCATGTTGAATCTCTAGTCTCAACACTCTATTCTAGCGCTTTCGATACTTGAGCAAATCTGCTTCACTCTCTTTGTTTTGCTCTACTATAGATACAGCTCAAAACTCTCTTTGATTTCTTCTGTATTCTTAATATTCTAGTTATAGCTATCTCTATTGATCAAACATTCTATTCAGCTACGCACTATCTTGCTGCAGTATGATTAGATTCTAGGCATGATCTCAACATTATATTAAGAATTCGTTAATCACATGATATTGATATCAATACTCATTCAAGCTACTCGATGAACAACGAAATGAGTATAAAGAAATTTGTTTTACCTGATGATCAACGTAATCAAAAGACAGAACAACATCAGAAAGTCAATAAAATCAACGACAAGACTGTTTGAATTGCTAGAGAATCTACCGCTCATTAAGTACGCAAAGTTCACTCAATCAATAGAATTAATGATAAAGAATCTTCGTTGATTGCTAGAGAATCAACTCATTCTCATGAAGCAGACAAGTGAAAACAATCTGTTCAATCTCTTTCTCTTTTCGCCTTGAAAGCTCGTGAATCAGACGAGTCAAAACAATCTGTGTTGTCAGATTAATTTAGTGAGTCTGCTATAAATGACGTTCTCGTAGTGAGTCTGCTTCAATGACACTCTTCGTCAATGCAATGACATATCTATTCTCATCGCTTTATCTATCAGTGAATCGATCTACCTCACGTTCATGTGCAACTAGTGAGTCTGCTTCAATGACAAGTCAATAGTCAATCTCTTTGATGAGCAAGTCGACTAGTGAGTCTGCTTCAATGATCACTCTATCTCACATAGTGAGTCTGCTACAATAGACATTTGACAAGTTGATTTGAATCAATAGAAAGATTGATAGAAAGACAGGCATCAAGACTCTACGTCAATGCTATGAACTACACTACAAGTCATAGAAACATGACTTTTAAAAAGAAGAAGATAATGTTACGAGTGTGTTGAAATTAAATAGAGTTTTCTAGTTAACAAGCTCTAGAAGTTTTGACTCATGTTGAATCTCTAGTCTCAACACTCTATTCTAGTGCTTTTGATACTTAAGCAAATCTGCTTCGCTCTCTTTGTTTTGCTCTACTATAGATATAGCTTGAAACTCTCTTTGATTTCTTCTGTATTCTTAATATTCTAGTTATAGCTATCTCTATTGATCAAACATTCTATTCAGCTACGCACTATCTTGCTGCAGTGTGATTAGATTCTAGACATGATTTCAACAGTTTCAAGATTAGAAAAAAGCAAAAGAGACTTTAAGTTGACATATCAAGCTCATTCTGACTTCAGACATTAATCTTGAGAAAATTTTGCAAATGATTTTGCTGTGCAATGATTGCATTGCGCAGATTTCAATTCAAAGCAATGTTGATAATACTTTGAGAAGCTTCATAGAAAATGCAATGTTTATCATCATCAAGAAAGATATCACTTGTCTTAATTGACTGAAGAAATGAGACGAAGATGATGTTTTAAAGCTTGAAAGATGAGTCAGATGTTGCATTGAACAGTTACTCAGCAAGTACTATGTATAACATGAATCATATGTTAAGTTGAGATGAAAAGATCAAAAACTTAAAGTGTTTGAAACTTGATGAAAAATAATGTGATAACACTGTCGATTTTACAGATAACTCAGAGTCAAAGAGACTTGAGTGAGATTAAGATGATGATGCTGATGATTGTACAGAAGATTCAGAGTAAAAGAGACTTGATGAAGATTAATGTAAAGACGTTGATGATTGTGATGAAGATAAAAAGATGAAGATGAGCATGATGAACATTGAAGAAAGTTTTTCAAAGATTAGCTGAATGATCTCAAATTTTCATTGCTTTGCAGAACTTTTCTCTTACTTGTACTTTTTTTATCAACGTTGCTCATGTATGTGACAATCTTCTGACACAAACATCATTCAAAGATAGAAAAATTTATAATTTTAATCTCATTTGTAAATTTTGATTAAAGTCATTTAATCATCTTCTTTCATTTGAATCTTAAAAGTTTGCAAGAATTCAATTCATTCTTGAATGCTTTTGAAAAAAAATCATGTTTCTTCAGCAATGCAATCATTCTGTTAAAAAGATGTTTGATGACATTTTTTTGCAATGAGTACATTGACTTTATGTATTCTTAACTTCAAGATTTAAAGTCAACGTTATAATCAAAGTTAAATTATGAAATTTGAAGAATCATGTTGTTTAAGTTACATGATGAGTAGAAGAACAATCTAAAATGAAATAAGTAATTAAAGATTAATGAGTGATGTTAAAAAAGAGTGAGTCTCGACAAACATCAGTGACAGCAATGATGATAATGTAAAGTGTATTGTTTTATCTACTAGAATGTCGTGACTATATAGAAGCGCAGAGTCTTCTGAGCTAAACTCATTTTGATAGAGTTAGTTACATACAGCTCGCTCAGAAGCAATTCACTTACATACTTTAAAGATTGAAGACTACATTTTAACACTTCTTCTGCTGACAATTCTTCAGATGTGTAGTCAGAACATCTGATCTGCTCATAGATGAATCTTCTTGACTTTCTCATGAGTGAATTTCTTTGACTTTCTCACAGGTGAATTCTCTTGACTTTCTCACAGATGAGTTTTCTTGACTCTTTTACAGATGAGTTGCTTTGACTTTTTCATAAATGTCTTTACTGTAAGTCAAGACATGCTATTGACGACGTAATCACTAGCAAACAGCAATCAGTAGTAGTAAACAGTTGCAATCATGAGACTGATTAACAACTAGCACTTCAATCAAGAAATGAAATTCTTAAATGCAGCAAAATGCTGATGTTGCAGACAAAGAATGAATCATTTAAATAAACATGTTCATCTTAAATTGTAGATCAATTCTGAAGTTGTTTTGTCACAAGCGCGTTAAGAAACAATATTGCATCATGAAATAAATCTCTGAGCTAAATCTAGACTAGACTTTCACATTGCAACAGAATGCAAAGATTCTATCATGTTGTCATATTGTTCTCATAGCATGCTTGTCTTGATGATGTCAATCACTTTCTCAAGACAAAGTCTTTTATATCAATGATTTCATTCAGATGATCTTCAGTATCTTTGCTGTTATCTTTACTGTTTATCAGAAACAGATTCAGACTTCTTCTTTTGTCTTTATTTTATTGAGTTCAGCTTTAGACTTACTCAGATCGCTTTAAACTTTCTTTCTTTCTTTCTTTCTTATGATCATCATGAAGTAAGCAAAGATGATATTATAGATGCTGATTGCAGATGAGATAATGTAATTACAAGTCTTTGTATGAACAAAAAACAAGATTGCAACTAGTCAATGAAGATAAGATGTAGACATGAAATGATGATTGAAACAATCAAAATCAGATCATAAAGTGAGTGAGTGACTTAAAGCATTGCATTCAAATAAACAATGTTATCTGTAGTTTAACAAGAGAATCAAAAACATTCTTAAATAACGCGTCTTTTAATCATGTTTTCAAGAATCTTTCAGCTTCTTCTAGTAAGTAACTGAGAGACTTTGTTGCTTTCTCAAGTATGTGACAAGATCTCAAATAAGACTGATCAAAGATGTTAAAATAGAAAGAAAAGTTGATTCAATAGTCAAAAGAAGATGTATGACTAAATCGATATTGACGAATTAAATGAAAGCTGAATTGATGATTGTTGATTTTTAATACAGTGAATTTGAATTGCTGCTGTATGAAAGTTATAATCTCAATCAAACATGCTTGTATGATAATTGTCAAAGTCAAGTGATAGCTTTCTGCAAGTGTTGAATGCATGTTCATTGAATGTGTTGTAGCAAAGTTGACTGCAGTAAACTTGCAAAGCTGACATGATATTATTGATGCTATATGATAGTCTTTGTAAGATCATCACTGTGTAATGACAAGACATGACTGCTAAACTGATATAGTGTATTCAAAGAAAGATCTTGAGACAGTTGAATTGCTTGAACAGCGTTGAGTTGTAGCATGACTGCTGTGATAGAAAGTTCAATCGCGCGAAACTGAGAGATTGTTAACAAGATAATGAAGTTGAATACTGATCATCTCGTCAGTCTTTCTGTCTCAGCACAGAGTATCATGATACTAGTTTCATACAACTCAGCTGCTGTGCTCTTGATCTGCTGCAATGAAAACTTAATCTCAGATCTGTTTATACTGATCTGAAAACGCAGCTCGTCAAACTGTCTCTTCAGCATGACTTGAGATTAAATTATACTGATCTTTGTATCAGTAAGTACATATTTAATCTGATCTTCGTCAGAAATTCTTGACTTTCTCACACTGATTGCAATCAGAAGTTAATAAAGACACAATTAAATCTATGAACATCTACTACATGAATACACAAGTGAGACAATAAACGTACATTATTCACATTAATTTGAACTCATAATCTGTTAAAAGAAAATGAGTCTCAACAGACATTAATGATAGTGATGATGATAATGTAAAGTGTATTGTTTTATTTACTAGAATGTCGTAATTATATAAAAGCGCAGAGTCTTCTGAGCTAAACTCATCTTGATAAAGCTAGCTATATACAGCTTGCTCAAAGACAACTTGCTTACATACTCTGAAGATTAAAAACTACATTTTAACAAGTGATATGAAATAAAATGAAATGATGAATGTGAAGTGAAAGTTAACTTTAATTTTGTTTGCACAAAACGCGTTTGTATATAAAGAAAATTCATTGACTAAAAGTTAATGATGTGCAATCACATAATTTAAGACAGAATATTTAATACTTTCACAAATCACATCATCAACATCTGACTCAGATTTCACTCAAATTTTACTCAAATATCTTGCTTAAATCTTACTTAAATTTAATACTTTCTATTGAAAGAATAGAGTGAACAGTATCACATATGATGAAATTTATCTAAATTGTAGAGAGAAATCATAGCTGCTTTATCTATATATTGCTAACGTGACTGAGTCGTGACGTGTGATCTTTTTCCTGACGCTAGTTTACAAAGAGCTGCTAGAAATGAGTTTGTCATCGCACTTCTCAACATTCTCACTTGATGCTTGCAAGTTTCTCAGCTTTCACTGCTTTTCAGTTTTAGTTGTTTAATGAATTTCTTGAAGTTCTGTCAAGATAGTGACTTGATCAATTCGTCTGCTATCATATTTTAACTAAAGATGAAGTTCACTGAGATTTAATTCTTCTTGTGCAGATTTCGAATGTGATGATAAGCGATGTCAATGTGCTTTGATCATTCGTGAATATGAGCATTCTTAATCAGCATAAGAATTGCTTGATTATCTTTTTTGAGCTGCGTAAGTGAGACAGATTGATGAGTAATCTTCTCAAGAATATTGACGTGACTGTGATTGATGCTTAAGTATCTTGTCAGATTCATGTTTTTAAGCACTTGACTAATTCATAGACTTTTCTTGACGCAGATTGATAAAGTCATGTACTCTGTCTTGATGATCAATGTGACAACGAGCTTTTACTTTCAACTCATTCAGAAGACTGATTCTTCATCAAGAATGTAAATGTAAATGAGAATTGACTTGTGATCTAGTCTGTCTAAGACGTAGTCTGAGTCAGAGTATTTTACTAACTTCATGCTTTCACTGACTTCGTATGTGATGTCTAGATCAATGATGAAACAAACGTATCACATCAACTTCTTCAAGATGTGTTCATGATGTTCTGCAGAATCGCTGAAATATTGATTTAGTTGATTGAAAGTAAAGATGATGTCAAGTCAAGTGTAAATTGCAGCATACATGAGACTTTTAATGACTTGTTGATACTCATGCTGATTGATTCTCACGTCTTTGAATTCAGCTGAGCAAAAAGCATCATATTCATTCATTGAAAGATCTGTTGTCTTGTGCTTGTCTTACTTCATGTTGAGTCTTTCAAGAATGTCATGAAGATAGTGAGTTTAATTCATTTGTAAGATTCATGTCTTTCTGTTGCAAGTGATTTGAATATTAAGAATTCTCTTCATTTCTCTCAGATTCTTGACTTTGAAAACACATTGAAACTCATGCTTAAATCATTTAATGTTGCTCAATGATTTGCAGATGATGATTATGTTGTCAACATATAGTAGCAACATGATTTCTTTTGATTTATGAATCAGAAGACATGAATCTGCAACGCATTGTACAAAGTTGAGTTCAGACAGCACTGTTACACAGATATCATGTCAGTCTCATGCAGCTTGCTTGAGATTATAAAGATCTTGAAGAACTTTTAAAACACAGTCAGATTTGACTTTCATTTCAGATGAAGAAAACATGTAGATGATTTCTTTGAGAAACGACTCAGTAAATGCATTGTTCACATTGACTTGATGAAGTTTGAGATCTTTCATTGTTGCAATAGCTAGAAAGACTTGCAGAGTGTCAAACTTAATGATTGACGTGAAAGTATTCTTGTAGTCAACTTCATGAATTTAAAAGAAATCTCTGATCACTAGTTTTATCTTCAGTTTGTCAAAAGAATCATCGACGTGCATCTTTGACTTGAAGACTCATTTGCTTGTTACAATGTTGATCTTTTTGAACGACACTTCTTCTTGTCAGATTTCATTAACAATTAATGTCACAAGTTCTGCATTGATTGCTTCTTTTCAAAGTTTTTCTCAAACTGAATTCTGCACTGCATTTTTGTAAATGTTCAACGTAAGAATTCTTACTGTCTTAAAAGAGTTGAATTCATCAACGTTGAATAATGTTCATGACATGCTTGTGTCACAATCACTCTCATCATTGTCAGCTTTCTCTGTAACAAGTCAGATCATCATAGTTTGCAAGATTTTAAATGCGTGATCTTTCAGTTGTTGATCTTCACTGTCTCTTTTTCTTTTGAAATGATTACATGCAGAAATGTTTAAACTGCTGACTTCAACATGCTTAATGCAAAGACTTTTTGAGTGATCTGAACATTCAAGTGAATTTCGCGATCATCTGATGTTTGTGATATAATCTTGAATAATGCATTCAAGTTGATCATGATAGTCTTCAATGCATTAGTTGATTCAAACAAAACATCAATCATAAAAGCATCAAATTTTAAAACGTTAGTTGACACATTATTCTTTGATGATCTTCTTACAGATTTTCGCTCTGAAAGAACATTGAATATCTGTTTGCAAAGTTGCAAGTTCATGTTTTCATTCTTTTCATCTTCAACAAACTTGACAGCATGATTCTTGATGACTTGATTAAGATTTGAGACTCAAAGATGATATTGCTTATCGATGTCTTTCACATATTTCATGAATGCATCAAGTTTATCTCTGTTCATGAATTTGTCTTATCTGTCTTCAATTGATAACAACTTGAGATTAACGTGCAAGTAGCATTTGCATTCTCATACTCATACATGATTAATTGAAAGCTTGATTTCGATGAATGTCTTCTTCAAAGTCGTGAAAGCTTTGTCAATCAAGAATCTCATGATAGTTTGATTTTGCAAATAGACATCTGTTTTTGCAACTTTTGCTTAAAACTCAATGAGAAGTTCAGCATTCTTGATCATGACTTGCATTGAATTTTCAATGATGTGTATAATTCTTTCAACTACTTCATTTTGAATTGACATGTGTAAGACAGTGTATTAAGAAGTAATGTCAACTGATGAGCATCAGCTATTCAAGATGACTTTAAGTTTCATAATGTTGTCGCTGTGTACTGAAAGAAGTTTGACATTGTTGTAAAACTTTACACTGAGTTTTCATTTTTGCAAAGCATTTGATGCATTGAATCATTGCTTCAAAGAAATGCATCAAGTCTTTCTAAAGTGATTATTCATTATCTCTAGAAAGTACAACTTGCTATCAAGAAACAACAATAGTAATTCATAGATGTTTATGAAGATGAAAGTCAAGATACTTGTCTTTCAATTGCTGATGTTGTATTCTCATTTGTTAATGAACTTGATGAGTGCACATATCTCACACACATTCTTGTGACTGTTGTTGATGAGAATAGGTTTTTTCAGAGTGATGATCTTATGAAGTTGATGAAGCTTTGCTGATTCAAGATGAGCAAAACAATGATGTCACAGTTTGTACAACTTGAAGCTTTTGTCATTTGCGAAGCTAAGTTGATCATGATCAACTTTGATCTCGTTCTCATGATGAATCACATTAGTATGAGATGCAGAATGATCTAGATTCATTGAATCATCAAGATTCATTGAATTGTGCATCACTGAAAATGCTGATGAGATGTCACATTGCATAACTGATAGTAATGCAAATTCATCAAGATCATTTGCAATTCTCTTTACTATGTAAATGTTTTCATATTCTAGAGTTTCAATCATTTGCTTCTTTCGCTTATCATGCATATACAGATCTTTATTGTCAAAGCTTTCTTGTAAATCTTTCTTACACATTCTTTTTTCAAAAAGAAGATTCATTTTGAGCTTAGAAACATGAAGAACAAAAAACAGTTTAACTGAGTTTTTGTAATGATCTTGCATGACTGCTGTGTTACAGTGATTGACATACAATTTTCTCTTTTCAACTTTGATGATACATTTCTTAATGCAAATTAAAGACTCACTAAAAAGTTGAAGTTGATCAATCATATGCAAGAAAACATCAGAGTCTGCAACTCAGTTGAATTCAGAAATCTTACTGACAATGTTCTTTGACAGAGCTGCAATATTCTTGCTTTCTTTGTTCTCATTGTTCTCATCATCATCAAAGATTTCAGAGTCGCTTTTCACGTTGTAAACTCTGTGCTTCTTGTATTTGTTCTTCAAAAGTTCAACGAAAGTTTGAAAATCATCAGAATTCTTATGCTTTATTTTGTCTTTGTTTTTGCGTTTCTTCACAAGCTTTTAAGCTGCAGACAAATGAGAGCAATTGACTAAATGATGTTTATTTTCACAGAGAAAACATTTTAGAAATTGATGATGCAATTGATCATTGTCGAAGTTTGAAAAGCATTTGCAACGATGACTGATTTTGCGTTTGTTCTGCTCTTGATCAGTACACTCACATTCATTTCTTCGCTTAACTTATAACGCAGTCTCTGTTGTCTTTAATTGTGCTTTCTTCTCTTGTAGCTTTTGAAGTTCTTTTTCAACGTTTGACTTGTTCTGCGCATCAATGACATCTTGAATGATCATATATTCATCTGATAGTGATTGAAGTAAGACTTGAAAGCAACGTTCTGACTTGAATAAATTGCTCATGTCATTTTGTGTTGCAATGATCTTTCAAGTCAGCTTGACGAGATGTGTTCATGTCTTTTCAATAAAGATATTCGTTGACATTCTGTAGTTGATAAAGTTCATCAAATATTGTCTCTCAATGATTTGTAGCTTCTCTTTGTATTTGTAACTCAAAGCATCTCAAATCTCTTTTACTGATATCTTGTTTGCAATGTGTTCTTGATCATCGATGATGATGCAGATGATCAATCAGTAGTGAGCTTTCACATTGATCTTTTGACTTTCAAAATCAAGAGATTGAATTTCGCTGATGATGTTGATGACATTGTCAAATGTGTTCAAGTCAGACTTATCTTCAATGACAAATCACAAGTCTTTCTCAATGAATCATCTCTTCATGAGAGAAAATCATTGGTCGCAGTTCTCATGAGTGAGAATGAGAACAGATCATCATTTGATGAAGAAGTCATTAAAGTTCATGATGTTGATGTAAACTCAGCTTGTTGTTAAAATCAAAGAATAAAATAAGAATATTAGATAAATTAATGAGTGAAGTGAAGAGAATGTAATCTCATTAATGATGATGAAAATTTTATGCGTTTTTCAACATGTTCAAGTATGTTTATTTGTTCGCTTTCTTGAAAACTTGTAGTAAACTATTGATTTGATGTAAGTGCTTATTTATCTTCTTATGAGATGCGTAGTAAGCTGTTGAATTTCACTGAACTTCTTTAAGTCAATGTACTTATTTGTCTTCTTATGAGACGTGTAGTAAGTGATCATTGATTGCTCATTTGAATAAGTTTCATATTGAGTTGTTGAGCATCAAATGCTTAGAATGTTTTGATCTAATTATGTTGAAAGCTTCTTGCTAATTGAGCTCATAATTTATTGAAAGAATAGAATGAACAGTATCACATATGATGAAATCTATCTAGATTGTAAAGAAAAGTCATAGCTGCTTTATTTATATACTGTTAACGTGATTGAATCGTAACGTGCAATCTTTCTTCTGACGTTAGTCTACAAAGAGTTACTAGAAATGAGTTTATCATTGTACTTTTCAACACTTTCATAAATTAAATCATCAACATTTTGCTTAAATCTGAGTCAAATCTGACTCAGATTTAATACTTTCACAAATCAAATTATCAACATCTGACTCAGATATCTTGCTCAGATCTTGCTCAGATTTAATACTTTTACAAATTAAATCATCAACATCTTGCTCAGATTTGACTCAGATTTAATACTTTCATAAATTAAATCATCAACATCTTGCTTGAATTTGAGTCAAATTTCGCTTAAATTTAATACTTTCACAAATCAAATCATCAAGATTTAGCTCAGATTTGAGTTAAATATCTGAATAAAATTTAAGTAAGAAGATTCTCAAGTCAACAAGTATTAACAAAGCAAATAAATCTGAGTAAGATTTGAGCAAGATTTGAGCAAGAAAGTGTAAATGAGATTCAAGTAATTGAACAAAAGTAAGATCAGAACAAGAAGAATTAATTAAGATTTGCATAAAAACAAAAGTTTTCAACATATAATAAACAAATCAATGAGTCATGATTGCTTTAAGTTACAAATATGTGTATTTTGCTTCATGTCATTGATAATCATCATATTGCTTGTACTCACTGTGTTGCATCATTTGTAATCATGATGTTGCTTGTACATGTATTTTGCTCTTTGTATTTTGCTGCTTGTCAATCATATTCATGCTGCAATCATATCAATGTATTCTGTTTCATGTTGTTTATAATCATTATATTGTAATTGTAATTGTAATTGTAATTCATACATTCTTGTGACATTGATTTAAATTCAACTCATGAGAAACTCTATGCTATTTATATTGAGTGAACAAAACTCTCTGAGAAAGAAAATCACTCGTCATTTATACGACTGCTTCACGCAGTTGAAACAATGAGATTGACACTGTGTTATCAAGTAATGAATCTATAGCTTCTATTCAGCGCATGATGCTTGAGTAAACTCTTGATGAAAGTGTCTGTGCTGTTTGATTATGATGCATCATCTTTGCTCTGCTTTTCATTGACAATATTCTATACAACGATGTTTTGATTCAATTCTTGATTCAAAGATGAAAGACGTTTTCTTTGCACTTGTAATGTTCATAATTGTAATGTACATAAAGCTGTGTTCTCTTACTCAATGATTGTCATTCATTGAGCAGAGAAATATGTGATGAAAGAGAGATGCACATGATGAAAAGATAGAGTGTGATTGTACTGAGTAATTCTTTTCTTCTCTTGATTTGACTTATGTCATGTAGATGTTGAATGAATTGTTAGTATAGACATGCAATCATAATCATTCGATGTTTGACTCTGATCAATGAAAGAGAATGCATTCTGATCGTTCTCTTGAGCTCTCGATTTTCCACGTGAATAGATGAATAACTTGATGTCAAGTAAAGAAGGTGAGCTCAAGCTCTCTCAGTATATCAGCGTGATCAACAAGTCACTACTTCTTCAAGCACTGTAGTCACGTCTTTCAATACTTGAAACGACTATTTTATCTGATATCTTTTCATCAATTACTTGATGACACTGTCGATGTGATGAAGACGTTTCGATATCGACGCAGTCGACGAGTCGCAAATTCTTCAATCACTTGTAGTCACAATTCGCAGACTCTTCATCTGAGTTGTCTTTTTCACTAGTAGTATCTTTTCATCTCTTACTGACATCGACATGTCATTAATCTTCTTCGTAGATTGATTGTGACTGTTAGAAGAAATGTTGTCGCATGAATGAAAACTCTGCATGATGACTTTTCTGATCACGCAACGTTCTAACATTGTTCAAACTGCGTCGAATTGAGATCTCTTGACTCTTTTAACTTCTATTCAAACACAGAATAGAATCAAAAGATTTGTAGTCGACATCATGTACAGATGAATCTCGTTGCCAGTCAATCATCATATTGTCTGTAATCATAAAATCACATCATTTTAATCATGATGTTACTCATATATATGTTTTGTTTTCATGTTTTACTTTTTATGCTTCTTGTATTATGCTTCTTGTATTCTGCTTCTTGTATTCTGCTGTTTATCAATCATATCAATGTATTTTACTTCATGTTGTCTGTAATCATTATATTGTTTATAATCATCATGTTGTTTATAATCATCATGTTATCTGTAATCATAAGATCACATCATTTTAATCATGATATTACTTATACATGTATTTTGCTTTTTATGTTTTGCTTCTTATATTTTGCTTCTTGTATTCTGCTTTTTATATTTTGCTTCTTATGTTCTGCTTCTTATGTTTTGCTTTTTGTGTTTTGCTTTTTATATTTTGCTTCTTATATTTTGCTTCTTGTGTTCTGCTTCTTATGTTTTGCTTCTCATATTTTGCTTCTTGTATTCTGCTTTTTGCATTCTGCTTCTTGTGTTCTACTTCTTGTATTCTACTTCTTGTGTTCTGCTTCTTGTATTCTGCTGCTTGTCACTCATACTCACGCTGCAGTCACACTGATATGTGTATTCTGCTCTGTGTCACTCGTAGTCACTGTGTTGTCTGTACTCACAGTGTCGTGTCGCTCGTAGTCACGATGTCTCATCACTCATCTCATGCTTTCGTTCATATTCAATGTGTCACTCAATACTAGAACAATGCTTCTACACAGTGTAGATTGATCTAAAGATTGTACTACAATTTACATTACTAACTACAATGAACAT
>JAABUK010004817.1_pt1 | contig 21610 bp, 14 predicted proteins | sample 5559141 | NCBI WGS metagenome assembly JAABUK01 (sample SAMN10711869, study PRJNA513367) | rock metagenome | isolation source: Antarctica rocks | place: Antarctica: Victoria Land, Pudding Butte nord | collected 2016-01-03
GCCGTTCTTCCCCGACCTGTCCGACCGCCGATTCGCGACCGAGCTGGCGCTGGTGCACTCTCGGTTCTCCACCAACACGTTCCCATCCTGGCCGCTCTCCCACCCCTACCGGATGATCGCCCACAACGGCGAGATCAACACGGTCAAGGGCAACCGCAACTGGATGCGCGCCCGCGAGAGCCAGCTCAGCAGCGACCTGCTCCCCGGCGACCTGAGCAGGACGTTCCCGGTGTGCACGCCGGGGGCATCGGACTCGGCGTCGTTCGACGAGGTGCTGGAACTGCTGCACCTGGGCGGCCGCTCGCTGCCGCACGCGGTCCTGATGATGATCCCCGAGGCGTGGGAGAACCACACCGAGATGGATCCCGCGCGCCGGGCGTTCTACGAGTTCCACTCCGCGATCATGGAGCCGTGGGACGGTCCCGCCTGCGTGACTTTCACCGACGGCACGGTGATCGGCGCAGTACTGGACCGCAACGGGCTTCGTCCCGGGCGGTATTGGGTGACCGACGACGGGCTGGTGGTCCTGGCGTCCGAGGCGGGCGTGCTCGACCTCGACCCGGCTCATGTCGTGCGCAAGGGCCGGCTGCAGCCGGGGCGGATGTTCCTGGTCGACACCGAGCACGGGCGCCTGGTCGGCGACGACGAGATCAAGGCCTCGCTCGCGGCCGAGCGGCCGTACCAGGAGTGGTTGCACGGCGGGCTGATCGAGCTGGCAGATCTGCCCCCGCGCGAGCACATCATCCATACCAAGGCTTCGGTCGCGCGGCGGCAGCAGACGTTCGGCTACACCCAGGAGGAGCTGCGAATCCTGCTCTCGCCCATGGCGACCACCGGCGCCGAGGCGCTGGGCTCGATGGGCACGGACACCCCGATCGCCGTACTGTCCGAGCGGCCCAGGCTGATCTTCGACTACTTCAGCCAGCTCTTCGCCCAGGTCACCAACCCACCGCTCGATGCCATCCGCGAGGAGCTGGTGACTTCCCTCGGCACGATGATCGGGCCCGAGGTCAACGCGCTCACGGCGACCCCCGCGCACGTACGCCAGGTGGTCCTCCCGTTCCCGGTGATCGACAACGACGAGCTGGCCAAAATCGTCCACGTCAATCTCGACGGCAACCTCCCGGGCTATGACACCCACGTCGCCAAGGGCCTGTATGACGTCCACCAGGGCGACGCGGGCATGCGCGCGCGGCTGGACGAGATCTTCGCCGAGGTGTCGGCGGCCATCGCTGATGGCGCTCGCTTCGTCGTGCTCTCCGACCGCGACTCGGGCCGCGACCTGGCACCCATCCCGTCGCTGCTGCTCACCTCCGCGGTCCACCATCACCTGATCCGGGAGAGGACCCGCACCCAGGTCGGCCTGATCGTCGAGGCCGGCGACGTCCGCGAGGTGCACCACGTCGCGCTGCTCGTCGGCTTCGGCGCGGCTGCGGTGAATCCCTACCTGGCAATGGAGTCGGTGGAGGAACTGGTCCGCTCCGGCGCGTTGACCGGCGTCACCGCCGAGAAGGCCGTCGCCAACCTGATCAAGGCCCTCGGCAAGGGCGTCCTGAAGGTCATGTCCAAGATGGGCATCTCCACCGTCGCCTCTTATCGCGGCGCGCAGGTCTTCGAGGCCATCGGGCTGGCGCACGACGTGGTGGAGCGCTATTTCACCGGCACGACCTCCCAGCTCGGCGGGATCGGCCTGGACGTCATTGCGGCCGAGGTCGCCTCCCGCCATGCGACGGCGTACCCGCCGGAGGGGGTTCGCCTGCCGCACCGCAGCCTGGACGTGGGCGGTGAGTACCAGTGGCGGCGCGAGGGCGAGCCGCACCTGTTCGACCCCGAGACGGTATTCCGGCTGCAGCACTCCACCCGGCAGCGCCGCTACGACGTGTTCAAGCAGTACACCCGCCGCGTCGACGAGCAGGCGGAGCGGCTGATGACGCTGCGCGGCCTGTTCGACTTCAGGCTGGCCGACCGCGAGCCGGTGCCGCTGGACGAGGTCGAGCCGGTGAGTTCGATCGTGCGCCGATTCCAGACCGGCGCGATGAGCTACGGCTCGATCAGCAAGGAAGCGCACGAGACCATGGCCATCGCCATGAACCGGCTCGGCGGCAAGTCCAATACCGGCGAGGGCGGCGAGGACGTCGAGCGGCTGCTCGACCCCGAGCGGCGTTCGGCGATGAAGCAGGTCGCCTCCGGCCGGTTCGGGGTGACCAGCCTCTACCTCACCCACGCCGACGACATCCAGATCAAGATGGCGCAGGGCGCCAAGCCGGGTGAGGGTGGTCAGCTGCCTGGACACAAGGTCTACCCATGGGTGGCGAGCACGCGGCATTCCACGCCGGGTGTGGGTCTGATCTCGCCTCCGCCGCACCACGACATCTACTCGATCGAGGACCTCGCCCAGCTGATCCACGACCTGAAGAACGCCAACCCCGCGGCGCGCATCCACGTCAAGTTGGTGGCCGAGGTCGGCGTGGGCACCGTCGCCGCAGGTGTCAGCAAGGCACATGCCGACGTCGTGCTGATCTCCGGTCACGACGGAGGCACCGGTGCCGCGCCCCTGACCTCGCTCAAGCACGCCGGAGCACCGTGGGAGCTGGGCCTGGCCGAGACCCAGCAGACCCTGGTCCTCAACGGCCTGCGCGAGCGGATCGTGGTCCAGACCGACGGCCAGCTCAAGACCGGCCGCGACGTGATCGTGGCGGCGCTGCTCGGTGCCGAGGAGTTCGGTTTCGCCACCGCCCCGCTCGTCGTCAGCGGCTGCGTGATGATGCGCGTGTGTCACCTCGACACGTGCCCTGTGGGAGTCGCCACGCAGAATCCCGAGCTGCGGCAACGCTTCTCGGGCAAGCCGGAGTTCGTCGAGACCTTCTTCGAGTACATCGCCGAGGAGGTCCGCGAGCACCTCGGGGCATTGGGTCTGCGTTCCCTGGACGAGGCGATCGGGCAGGTGTCGCTGCTCGACACCACTAAGGCCGTCGACCACTGGAAGGCCAGCGGCCTCGACCTCGCACCGATCCTCGCCGACATCGAGCCGAGCGACGGCGCCGCGAGGCACAACGTGTCTGCCCAGGACCACGGGCTCGAAAAGGCCCTGGACCACACGCTGATCGCGCTGAGCGCGGAAGCCCTGCAGCATCAGGCGCCGGTGCGCATCGACCTTCCCGTGCGCAATGTCAACCGAACCGTGGGCACGATGCTCGGTCATGAGGTGACCAAGCTCAGCCCGGAGGGGCTGGCCGACGGCACCATCGACATCTCCCTCACCGGTTCGGCCGGCCAGTCCCTGGGGGCTTTCCTGCCGGCCGGCATCACGATCCGCCTCTACGGCGATGCCAACGACTACGTCGGCAAGGGTTTGTCCGGTGGCCGCCTGGTCGTCCGCCCAGACCGCGCTGCCGCCATGGTGGCGCACCACAACGTCATTGCGGGCAACGTGATCGGCTACGGCGCGACGTCCGGCGAGCTCTACCTGCGCGGCCTGGTCGGCGAGCGGTTCTGCGTCCGCAACTCGGGTGCCCGCGCGGTCGTCGAAGGCGTCGGGGACCACGGCTGCGAGTACATGACCGGGGGTGCCGTCGTCGTCCTGGGCCCGACGGGGCGGAACTTCGCAGCCGGTATGTCCGGTGGCGTCGCCTACGTCTACGACTTGCGGCCGGAACGGGTCAACCCCGAGCTGGTCGACCTGCTGCCGCTGCGGCCCGCCGACGAGCCGGTCGTCCGGCAGATGCTCGGCGCCCACCGTGAGTGGACCGAATCGTCTGTGGCCGCAAAGATGCTCGACGACTGGGACAACGCCAAGTCTCGCTTCACCCTCGTCCTCCCGCGGGACTTCCAGCGGGTCCTCGACGTACGCGAGCAGGCCGGCGCCGAGGGACTGGACCTCGACGGCTCCGAGGTGTGGGAGCGGATCATGGAGGCTTCTCGTGCCTGACCCCCGCGGCTTTCTCAAGGTTCGCGACCGCGAGCTTCCTGTGCGGCGGCCCGTCCCAATCCGTTTGATGGACTGGCACGAGGTCTACGAACCCGCCCCTCAGGGCCAGGTCGAGCGGCAGGCCGCGCGGTGTATGGACTGCGGCATCCCGTTCTGCCACAACGGTTGCCCGTTGGGCAACCTCATCCCGGAGTGGAACGACCTGACCTGGAAGGACGACTGGGGGCAGGCCAGCGAGCGGCTGCACGCCACCAACAACTTCCCGGAGTTCACCGGCCGGCTCTGCCCGGCGCCCTGCGAGACGGCATGCGTGCTCGGGATCAATCAGCCGCCGGTGACCATCAAGCAGATCGAGGTCACGATCGCCGACCGAGCCGCCGCGGACGGCCGGCTCACCCCGCAGCCGCCTGAGCGCCTCTCCGGCAAGACGGTTGCCGTAGTCGGCTCCGGGCCGGCCGGACTCGCCGCGGCCCAGCAGCTGACCCGGGCAGGGCACACCGTCGCTGTCTTCGAGCGGGCCGACCGGCCGGGGGGCCTTCTGCGTTACGGCATACCGGAATTCAAAATGGAGAAGGAGGTGCTCGACCGCCGGATCGCGCAGATGGAGGCCGAGGGCACTCGCTTCCGCAACGGTGTCGACGTCGGGTCCGAGCTCACCGGGCAGCAGCTGCGGGACCGCTACGACGCGGTCGTCCTTGCGGTGGGCGCCACCGTCCCGCGCGACCTCAACGTCACTGGACGCGAGCTGTCCGGCATTGTGCAGGCCATGGACTACCTCCCGCCGGCCAACCGGGTTGCGCTCGGCGAGCAGGCGCAGGGGCAGGTGCTTGCCACCGGCAAGGACGTCGTCATCATCGGCGGCGGCGACACGGGGGCGGACTGCCTCGGCACCGCACTGCGGCAGAAGCCGCGGTCGGTGACGCAGCTGGAAATCATGGCCCGGCCGTCGGACGAACGGCCCGGCGCCCAGCCCTGGCCGACGTACCCGATGTTGTTCCGGGTCGCCAGCGCCCACGAGGAGGGCGGTGAGCGCACCTACGCCATGAACACCAAGGAGATCCTCGGAGACGATGGCGGCCACGTGCGAGCGCTGCGGATCGTCGAGGTCGTCATGGGCGCCAAGGGCTTCGAGGAGGTCGAGGGCACCGAGCGGGAGCTACCGACCCAACTGGTGCTGCTGGCCATGGGTTTCCTGGGCCCCGAGCGGCACGGCGTGGTAGAGCAGCTGGGAGTCGAGCTGGACGAGCGGTCGGCGATCAAGCGCGACCGGTCGTTCATGAGCTCCGTGCCAGGGGTGTTCGTCGCTGGGGACGCCGGCCGAGGGCAGTCGCTGATCGTGTGGGCCATCGCCGAAGGACGTTCGGCCGCGAGCGGCGTGGACGCATACCTCACCGACGCGCCGTCGGCCCTTCCGCGTCCGATCGGACCCAGCGACCGGCCGCTCATTGCGTGAGATGGCGCGGATGGGCCGGCAATCGCGGTCGGGTTGACGCTCTAGGGTTTGCCCATGCGCCGCGCGAAGATCGTCTGCACCCTCGGACCGGCCACTTCGACCTACGACAAGCTGCGGGAACTCGTCGAGGCCGGCATGGACATCGCCCGGCTCAACCTCTCGCACGGTGAGTACGCCGCTCACGAGGACGTCTACCGCTCGATTCGCAAGGCCGGCGACGACACCGGGCGTGCCGTAGGGGTGCTGGTGGACCTGCAGGGTCCCAAGATCCGCACGGGCCGGTTCGCGAAAGGCCCTATCTCGTTGAGCCGTGGCGACCGTTTCACGATCACCGTCGACGACATCGCCGGCGACCAGGAGCGGGTCTCGACCACCTACAAGAACCTGCCCGGTGACGTGCGCCCCGGCGACCGGCTGCTCATCGACGACGGCAAGGTCGCCCTGGTGGCAACGTCGGTGACCGAGACCGACGTCGTGACCGAGGTGGTCGAAGGCGGCATGGTTTCCAACAACAAGGGGATCAACCTGCCGGGCGTGGCGGTCAGCGTCCCGGCCATGTCGGCCAAGGACGAGGCGGACCTGCGGTGGGCGCTCCACCTGACCGCCGACATGATCGCGCTGTCGTTCGTCCGGTCGGCCGCCGACATCGAGGGCGTCCACCGGATCATGGACGAGGAGGGTGTCCGGCTCCCCGTGATCGCCAAGATCGAAAAGCCGGAGGCGGTGGAGAACCTCGCCGACATCATCCGTGTTTTCGACGGTGTGATGGTTGCTCGTGGCGACCTCGGTGTGGAGCTTCCGCTCGAGGAGGTGCCGCTGGTGCAGAAGCGGGCCGTGGAGATCGCCCGGCGCAATGCCAAGCCGGTCATCGTCGCGACCCAGGTCCTGGAGTCGATGATCGAGAACTCCCGGCCTACGCGCGCCGAGGCCAGTGACTGCGCCAACGCCGTGCTGGACGGTGCCGACGCGATCATGCTGTCCGGTGAGACCAGCGTCGGGAAGTGGCCGGTGCAGGCGGTGTCGACGATGGCCCGCATCATCGAGAACACCGAGGAGCACGGACTCGAGCGGATCGCCCCACTGGGCACCCAGCCGCATACTATCGGCGGGGCGGTGACGATGGCGGCGGCGGAGATCGGGGATCTGATCGGCGTCAAGTACCTCGTCACGTTCACGACCTCTGGCGACTCCGCCAAGCGCATCTCCCGGCTGCGGTGCAAGATCCCGATGCTGGCGTTCACGCCGCACCCGAGGACCCGCTCGCAGCTCGCGCTGACCTGGGGAATCGAGACGTTCATCGTCCCGATGGCCCGGCACACCGACCAGATGGTCCGCCAGGTCGACGTGTCACTCCTCGAGGCAGGCCGGTGCAAGCCGGGCGACCTCGTGATCATCTGTGCCGGGTCCCCTCCCGGGATACCGGGCGCCACCAACGCACTTCGCGTCCACCGCATGGGTGACGCGGTCAACGAGGTCGCACCCGCCTACCAGGACCTCGCCGAGGCCGAGACGGCGAACACCTCGTTCTGACCGGCCTGTTGTGGGCCGTCAGTCGCGTTGGCTGCGTCGGGACTTCGCCGTCGGACTGCGCCGGGGCGCCGACGGTATGCTGGCGCCCGCACTGCACTGCACCTGCCGGGGTGGTGGAATGGCAGACACGGAGCACTCAAAATGCTTTGCCCGAAAGGGCGTGCGGGTTCAAGTCCCGCCCTCGGCACCGGCCCTCGAGGTTCCTGAGGCTGGACGAGGCCCCGCGGGAACGCCCGCCGGTGGACCATCGGCACCGGCGCGGTACGGCGGCTGGCTAGGCTGAACCCGTGAGCCTGCATAACGCCCCCGAGCCCCTGCGCCCGAGCACCGCAGCGGTGCCGAAGCCGGTCCCGCTGCCCCGCAAGGCGCCAGCCTCGCCGGCGTCACCTGCGACCACTGAGTCGACCGTCGACCAGGCCATCCCGCAGACCGGTCCCGGTGAGGCGCCTGCGCTGGAGGACGGCCAGCCGGCACCCGTCCGTCTCGTGGTCGCCGAGGACGAGGCCCTGATCCGGCTCGACCTGGCAGAGATGCTGGAGGAGCTCGGCTATCGGGTCGTCGGCCAGGCGAGCGACGGCGAGCAGGCAGTTGCCCTCACCCGCCAACACCAGCCGGACCTGGTGATCATGGACGTGAAGATGCCGGTGCTGGACGGCATCAGCGCGGCGGAGCAGATCGGCAGGGAGCACCTAGCACCAGTGGTCATGCTGACGGCGTTCAGCCAGAAGGAACTGGTCGAGCAGGCCCGCGACGCCGGTGTCATGGCATACATCGTCAAGCCGTTCACGGCCGCCGATCTGGCCCCGGCGATCGACATCGCGCTGTCCCGGTGGTCGGAGTTGCAGGCGCTCGAGCATGAGGTCGCCGACCTCGGCGAGCGGTTCGCGACCCGCAAGGCGGTCGATCGCGCCAAGGGCCAGCTGATGCAGGAGCTGCATATCTCCGAACCGGAGGCATTCCGCTGGATCCAGAAGACCGCAATGGACCGCCGACTCGGTATGCGCCAGGTCGCCGAGGCGGTCATGAAGGGCATACCGACGGCGAGCAGCTGACCGTCAAACCCGCACGTCCGCAGCTCGTCGCAGGCAAGCACGCCTACGGTCTCAGCCGATTTCCCAGGAGTCGTCGTTCAGCTTTCGGTGGCCAGAGCCGGTGCGTAGGGTGTCTGACGGACCGCGTTGGGCACGTCGACAACCCGCGCGGGCCGACCAGCCGCCACGGTCACCGAGGTCGCGTGACATACGCCAGCAGCGATGGAGGGATCGGATGTCCCGCAGCCAGGTCAACGTGCGCAAGGTGGGCCGTGAGCTGGAGCCCCAACTCACCCGGCTCTGGATGGAATCACGCATCGAGGCCGGCGCCTCACCCGACTTGGCCTCCCGCGCCGCCTCCGGCGGCCGCATCGCCAGCGCCCTCAGCCGCAAGGACGTCCGCGCCTACCTCGCTTTCGCCGACGCCGAGCCGATCGGCTACATGGTCCTCTCGCACAGCCCACTGCCCGGGCTCACCGACGCCCCGTGCATCTCGATCGACGACCTGTACACCGCGCAGTCGGCGCGGCGCCACGGCGCGGCGCACGCCCTGCTCAGCGCCGCGGCAGCGTACGCCGAGCGGCAAGGGGCGGACCAGATCTCCAGCTCGGTTCCGGCCCAGGGGCGTGAGGCCAATCGGTTCTTCGCCCGGCTGGGCTTCACGTCATACGTCGTCCGGCGCATCACGACCACGGCTTCCCTGCGGCGCAAACTCGCCGGGGACGCACCTGCTCAGGTCATCACCGAGGTGATCCAGCGACGGCGGTCGCTACGGGCCCGGAGCACCGCCGCAAGCCGCCTGCTCGTCAACGGCTGAGCCGCTCACGGAGCAACCGGCGGAGCAGCCCCTCCTTCAGGGCGCCGCAACTCGCAGCAGGCAGGTGAGCCGCGCGGTGCAGACCCGTCGTCCCGTCGCGTCGTCGATGGCGATCTGGTAGCTCGCGACCGTCCGGCCCTGAGAGAGGGGGGTGGCCGTGCCGGTGACGAAGCCCTCGGTCACCGCCCGGTGATGGGTCGCGTTGATGTCGACCCCCACGGCGATTCGGCCCGTACCGGCGTGCAGCATCGCCGCGATCGATCCCACCGTCTCGGCGAGGGCGACGCTGGCGCCCCCGTGCAGCAGCCCGTAGGGCTGGGTATTGCCGCTCACCGGCATCCGGGCAACGACCCGGTCTGGCGCGGCCGACAGCAGCTCGATCTGCATCCGCTCGATCAGGGTGCCGCGCATCGACTCGCGCAGGGCATCGAGCGCATGGAGCGCATCGAGTCCAGCCTGCGGAACTGCGCCGGCATCTTCCGCGGCATCGCCGGTGTCGCCTGTGTAGCCGGGGGTGCCGGCGGCAGAATCCTCGTCGCCCACCATCACTCCTGTCGCTCGTTCGGTCGCCCTCCAGGCTGTTGGCTGCCGCCCACCCGAACCGGCTCTTTCTGTCGGACTGCCCGGACCGGCGCCCGGACCCGCCCGGACCCGTCCGGATCCCGTTCGGATGCCGTTCGGATGCCGCTCGGCATGTCGGACGGTGGCCCTAGGCTGCCATGCGTGAGCCGACTCCTGCTGCTTGACGGCCACTCACTGGCCTACCGCGCCTTCTTCGCGCTGCCCAGCGAGAACTTCTCGACGACGACCGGACAGACGACCAACGCCGTATACGGCTTCACCGCCATGCTGATCAACGTGCTTCGCGACGAGGAGCCGACCCACGTTGGGGTGGCGTTCGACGTCTCACGGCAGACCTTCCGGATGGAGCAGTACTCCGACTACAAGGCCGGCCGCTCCGCCACTCCGCAGGAGTTTTCCGGGCAGATCCCCCTGCTGAAGGAGGTGCTGCGTGCGCTGCGCATCCCCTACCTGGAGGCGGAGGGGTTCGAGGCGGACGACATCATCGCCACCTTGACCACGGCCGCAGAAGCCCAGGCCATGCAGGTGCTGATCTGCTCCGGTGACCGTGACGCCATCCAGCTGGTCAGCGACCAGGTGACGCTGCTCTACCCCGTCCGGGGCGTCTCCGAACTCACCCGCATGACGCCCGAGGCGGTGCTCGCGCGATACGGCGTGCCACCGGAGCGGTACAGCGACCTTGCCGCGTTGGTGGGGGAGTCCTCGGACAACCTGCCGGGGGTGCCCGGGGTGGGGCCGAAGACGGCGGCCAAGTGGATCAACCAGTACGGCGACCTCGAGGGCGTCGTCGCCCACGTCGACCAGATCACCGGCAAGGTCGGCGACGCGGTCCGCGAGAACCTCGACGGCGTGTTGCGCAACCGCCGGCTCAACCAGCTCGTCAGCGACGTACCCCTGACCCTGGGGATCCACGACCTGGCCCGGCAGTCGTGGGACCGGGAGGAGGTCCACACGGTCTTCGACGGACTCGAGTTCCGGGTGCTACGCGAGCGGCTTTTCGCCACGCTCGAGGCGGTGGTGCAGGAGGCCGACCAGGGTTTCGACGTCGACGGGTCGGTGCTGGCGGTCGACGCGGTCGCCGAGTGGCTCGACAAGCATGCCGATGTCGGCAGCCGGGTCGGCCTGCACGTCGTCGGGTCGTGGGCGCGGGGGTCCGGAGACGCGCAGGCTCTGGCGGTGGCCACAGGCACGGGCGCGGCGGCATACATCGACCTGACCGCGCTCGACCCGCCGGCAGAGGCCGCAGTCGCGGCGTGGCTCGCCGACGGGGGGCGACCGAAGGCGCTGCACGACGCCAAGGGGCCGATGCAGGCGCTGGGGGCGCGGGGGCTCCCGGTGGCCGGCGTGAGCAGCGACACGGCCCTGGCGGCATACCTGGTGCGCCCCGACCAGCGGTCCTACGACCTGGCCGACCTGGTCCTGCGCAACCTCAACCGCGAGCTGCGCGCCGACTCCGCACCGAGCGGCCAGGGCGTGCTGGACTTCAACCCCGACGGCGACGCCGAGGCCGACGACGCGATGGTGCGGGCGCGGGCGGTGCTCGACCTGGCCGATGTGCTGGACACCCAGCTCCAGGCGACCGGCGGAGCGGCGCTGATCAGCCAGATCGAGCTGCCGCTGGTCGATGTCCTGGCCCGCATGGAACGCTCCGGCATCGCCGTCGACCTGGAGCAGCTGCGCGAGCTGGAGGGCCACTTCGCCGATCAGGTGGGCCAGGCCGAGGATGACGCCTACGAAGCGATCGGCGGCACCCGGATCAACCTCGGGTCGCCGAAGCAGCTGCAGGTGGTGTTGTTCGAGACGCTGGGCATGCCCAAGACCAAGCGGACCAAGACCGGCTGGACGACCGACGCGGACGCGTTGACCGACCTTTTCGCCAAGACCGACCACCCGTTCCTGGAGGCGCTGCTCAGACATCGGGACGCTTCTCGACTGCGGCAGACCGTCGAGGGGTTGATCAAGTCGGTGGCCGACGACGGGCGGATCCACACGACGTACCAGCAGACGATTGCCGCGACAGGCCGGCTGTCCTCGACCGACCCCAACCTGCAGAACATTCCGATCCGCACCGACGAGGGACGCCGGATCCGCTCGGTGTTCGTTGTCGGGGAGGGCTATGAGTCGCTGATGTCAGCGGACTACAGCCAGATCGAGATGCGGATCATGGCTCACCTCTCGGCTGACGCCGCGCTGATCGAGGCCTTCCGCAGCGGCGAGGACCTGCATCGCTACGTCGGCTCACGGGTGTTCGGCGTGCCGCCGGCAGAGGTCACGACGGCGATGCGCTCGAAGGTCAAGGCGATGTCCTACGGCCTCGCGTATGGGCTGTCGGCGTTCGGGCTGTCCAAGCAACTCGGCATCGCCACTGACGAGGCCAGGACGCTGATGGAGGAGTATTTCGCTCGGTTCGGTGGCGTCCGGGACTACTTGCACGACGTCGTGGAGGAAGCGCGCCGCACCGGTTACACCGAGACGATGCTCGGCCGTCGGCGCTACCTGCCCGACCTGACCTCGGACAACCGGCAGCGCCGGGAGATGGCCGAGCGGATGGCGCTCAATGCGCCGATCCAGGGCTCCGCGGCGGACATCATCAAGCTGGCGATGCTTCGGGTCGATGAGGCCCTGCACACCGCGGGCGCCCGGTCGCGGACCCTCTTGCAAGTGCACGACGAACTCGTCGTCGAGATCGCGCCTGGAGAGCGGGCATCGGTCGAAGAACTTGTCCGCCGCGAGATGGGCTCGGCGGTGCAGATGGACGTGCCGCTCGACGTCAGCGTCGGTGTCGGGTTGTCCTGGCACGACGCCGACCACTGACCGACACTGATCCGGCCACTGACCGGCATAGATGGAGGGGCGCGGACCCGCACTGGAGGTGCAGTGAGGGGCACTGCCCGCACCGGTTGGAGCAGGCAGTGCCCCTCACTGCACCTTTCAGCGGGTCTGAGCGATCCGGGCGCTCCGGCGCCTGGCTGCGGCCACCAGTCCGGTTCCGCTCACCAGGAGCAGGGACGCGAGACCGAGCAGCGGGGCCGGGTCCGAGCCGGTGAACGCCAGTCCGCCACCGCCCGATCCTCCGCCGCCACCGGGAGCGGGAGGCGCTGCCGGTGTAACGGTGAAGGTGATCCGGTCGGTAGCGGTGTTACCGGCCGCATCGGTGGCCCGGGCCAGCACGGTGTGCGGTCCGGCGGTGAGAGTGGCACTCGTGTAGGCGAACCGCCCCGATGCGTCCGTGCGGACGGTGACCGGGCGGCGCCCGTCGATGGTGAGGGTGATGGTGCCGTTGCGCACGCTGGAGACCCCGCGGATCGTCGGCGTCGAGTCGGCGGTCGTGGACCCGTCGGCTGGCGACGTGATCGCGATGGCCGGCGCCTTGGTGTCGACGGTGAACCTGGTGCTGGCCGTCGCCGTGTTGCCGGCCGGGTCGGTCGCCGTGGCCACGATGGTGTGCGGGCCGTCGGTCAGCCTGACGCTGATGAGGCTATAGGTGCCGTCTGGGTTGACGGCGACGGTGATCGGGGCTCCACCGTCGATGCGGATCTTGACGGTGTTGCCGGGCTCGGTGGTTCCCGTGATCGGCGGGGTCGGGTCGGAGGTCGTGGAGCCGTCCGCCGGTGCGGTGATGGTGACCCGGGTCGCGCTGTTCACCGTGAAGGTCGTGGTGGCCGTCGCGGTCCTTCCGGCCGGGTTCGTCGCGGTGGCAACGATGGTGTGCCTGCCGTCGGTGAGATGAGGGCTGGTGGCGGTGTAGGTGCCGTCGGGATTGACGGTAGCGGTGATCGGGGCCTTGCCGTCGATGCTGAGCTTGACGGTGTTGCCCGGGTCGGTGGTACCCGTGATCCGCGGCGTGGGGTCAGTCGTCGTGGACCCGTTGGCAGGTGTGGTGATGGTGACACGCGGCGCGGCGGCGAGGCACTCGACACCACCGGCGGGGGCCGTTGCAGCGACGGTCAGGGGCAGGATCCCCTCGGTGACGGTCCCCAGGCTGACCCCGGCCAGCCCCAGCAGGCGCACGGTGGCCGTGACGACGGCGGTGTTGCCTGCGGCGCTCAGGCCGTTGGCGGCGATAGTGCGGGTCACCTCGGCGCTGGAGTTCACGTGCAGGTCGACCGAGCCCACTCCCGGAACGCGCAGGGTGACCGTCGTGCCCGGGGTGAGCGTCCTCGTGACGCCGCCGACCGTCGCCGTGACGGCCGTGGGCGGGACGTACGTGACCGATGATCCGGTGGCGACGCCGGTCGCCGTGGCGGTCAGCGTCGGCTGTCCCGAAATGTTGACCCGCACCGCGTCAGCCAGGAACGTCAGGCCGGCGATCTGCCCGCTGGCCTGGGCTCCGACCTGGTGTCATTGGCGACAAGCCGCGCCGCCAGCAAGGTGCGCGCGGTCGTGGTCGAGACGCCGGTACGCGAGACGTTGGCCACTCCGGCCGGTGACACCGTAGAGCCGCTCGTTCTGGTGACCGATCGGGAGATGTCCGAGCCGGCGGGCACGCAGGCGTTGACGCCGTCGAATCGGACAGTGTCGGTGTAGCTGACGTTCCCGGTAGTGATGCCGGCCCCCGAGGCCGCTAGCAGGGTTCCGGACTGTGAGTGCGTGGGCGGGGCGGTCTCGGTGTTGCTCTGCCTGCTCGCCAACGTTCCGGCCTGCGCGGCGAGGTTGCTCGACGTGGCGGTCACCGGTGGCGTGGCGGGGCTGGCGACAGTGGCGATGGAGTTCACCAGCTCGGCTCGGGCCAGATTGAGGGCCACCAGGTTGACGTCGACAGATTGGATGATGCCCGACGCCCTGGCCGTGTACGTAGCCGGCAACGGGGCAGCCGCGGCCGGTTCAGCCGCCATGGCCGGCAACAGTGCTAGCGTGGCGGCGCCGACGATGGCGCTGAGTCTGGCAACCCGGGGGCGGGAAGGCTTCAAAAGTAGGCAAATTGGCACAGTTCCACCTTTACGTCGTGTAGTCACCGAAACTAAGGGACATTCGAACCGGACAGACCTCTCAAACGCCCGATCTTGACTGCCGTTAGGCGATTCCTGACGGGGCGGAGACGGCCCCTTTGCCACCGCCTGAAGGTCCGAGGCTCCGGGTCAGCGCAGGACAGCGACGAAAATGGCCGTTCCCGGGACGAAGGCCCCCCGCAGCGGGCTCCAACCGCCCCAGCTCGAGGCGTTGCCCTCGGGCCACTCAGGTTCGACCAGGTCCACCAGGTCGAACCCGGCAGCGACCAGCTCCCGCACGCGGTCGCCGAGGGTGCGATGGTGCTCGACGTACGTGGCCGCGCCCGAGGAGGCCTGCTCGACGTACGGCGTGCGGTCGAAGTACGAGAAGCGCACTACCAGCCCGTCCGGGCCCGGGTCGTCAGGCATCGACCATCGAATCGGGTGAGTGGTCGAGAAGACGAACCGGCCGCCGTGGCGCAACACGCGGGCTGCCTCGCGCATCACTGCGCCGGAGTCGGCGACGAACGGCACGACGCCGTATGCCGTGAACACCACGTCGAACGACCCATCGGCGAAGGGCAGGGCCGCCCCGTCACACTGCAGCAGCGGCAGGAGGGCAGCCGCCGGTGGCTGCAGCGAGACCGCCATACCCAGCATGCCTGTCGACAGGTCCGTGGCGACGACCTGCGCGCCCTGGGCCGACAGATATCTCGACCCCTGGCCGGCCCCAGCGCCGATCTCCAGCACCCGCCGGCCGGCGACGTCGCCGAGCAGGCGGGCGTCGGATTCGCTCAAGCCCTCGGGGCCCCACACCAGCTCGCGGTCGCCCAGGAAGACGCCGTGCTCGGCGTAGTAGCCGGGCGCCTCGCCATCCCACCAGCGCCGGTTCGCCGCCGCGGTCTCGGCGGGGCCCGCGGACCGGCGCAGCGCCCGGTCGTCCTCTGCCGCGGCCATGGCCCCATCCTGCTCGACTCGCCCGCGACTTCGCCCGCTCGCACCGGCGGGCCGCTCCAACGACCGAACGGCGGCGCTTTGACCCTGTCGACGTCGCGTCGATACACTAGGACAAGCGTCTGATGACGCTATTTTCGCCTGTCCACCAGGGCCTGCAGCCGAGCCAGCGAACCGGTATCCCGCAGTCCCGCGACTTTCTTTTCCATCAACGGAGCTCCCACTACATGACTGCTGCAACGGCCGAACAGGCCTCTCCTCAGGTCGCGATCAACGACATCGGATCCGAGGAGGACTTCCTCGCCGCGATCGACGCGACGATCAAGTATTTCAACGACGGAGACATCGTCGAGGGTGTCATCGTCAAGGTCGACCGGGACGAGGTCCTGCTCGACATCGGCTACAAGACCGAGGGCGTCATCCCCTCGCGCGAGCTCTCCATCAAGCACGACGTGGACCCTTCCGAGGTCGTCTCCGTAGGGGACGAGGTCGAGGCTCTCGTCCTGCAGAAGGAGGACAAGGAAGGCCGGCTGATCCTGTCCAAGAAGCGCGCGCAGTACGAGCGCGCCTGGGGCACGATCGAGAAGGTCAAGGAGGAGGACGGCGTCGTCAGCGGCACCGTCATCGAGGTCGTCAAGGGTGGCCTCATCCTGGACATCGGCCTTCGGGGCTTCCTTCCCGCCTCGCTGGTGGAGATGCGCCGTGTGCGTGACCTGCAGCCCTACGTCGGCAAGGAGGTCGAGGCCAAGATCATCGAGCTGGACAAGAACCGCAACAACGTGGTCCTGTCCCGGCGGGCGTGGCTCGAGCAAACCCAGTCAGAGGTCCGCACCACCTTCCTGCGCGAGCTGCAGAAGGGCCAGGTGCGCACCGGGGTGGTCAGCAGCATCGTCAACTTCGGTGCTTTCGTCGACCTCGGCGGGGTCGACGGCCTGGTGCACGTCTCCGAGCTGTCCTGGAAGCACATCGACCACCCGTCCGAGGTGGTCGAGGTCGGCCAGGAGGTCACGGTCGAGGTGCTCGACGTCGACATGGACCGCGAGCGGGTCTCGCTGTCGCTGAAGGCGACTCAAGAAGACCCGTGGCAGCACTTCGCCCGCACGCACACCATCGGTCAGGTCGTGCCCGGCAAGGTCACCAAGCTCGTGCCGTTCGGTGCGTTCGTCCGCGTTGACGACGGCATCGAGGGGCTGGTGCACATATCCGAGCTGGCCGAGCGCCACGTCGAGCTGCCCGAGCAGGTCGTACAGGTCGGTGACGACATCTTCGTCAAAGTGATCGACATCGACCTCGAGCGCCGGCGAATCTCGCTGTCGCTGAAGCAGGCCAACGACGAGAACAGCCCCGTGGCCGAGTTCGACCCCACGATGTACGGCATGGCCGCGGAGTACGACGAACAGGGCAACTACAAGTACCCCGAGGGCTTCGACTCCGAGACGAACGAGTGGCTCGAAGGGCACGAGAGCCAGCGCGAGAAGTGGGAGAAGCAGTACGCCGACGCCCACGCCCGCTGGGAGGCGCACAAGACCCAGGTCGAGCAGGCGGCCAAGGACAATGCCGAGGCGGTCAGCGGTGGGGATGCCCCGACCAGCTACTCCTCCGGCGGGTCCGGCTCCGGGTCTGGTTCCGGGTCCACCTCGGACGCCGCGACCGCGTCGCCGGATCCCTCACCGGTCGAGGGCACGCTGGCCTCGGACGAGGCGCTGGCCGCGCTCCGCGAGAAGCTCACCGGAGGCTGATCCCCAAGGGTCGTGCTCCCGCGATCCCGTCCACCTCTGGCAGGTATGCCGCGCCGTCCTCGGGAAGGCGCGGCATACCTGTCCCTGGTGCCTATCGGGCATCGATCGACACGAGCGTCAAGCGGCTGTGGGAACGGCGGCCCGTGAGGGTCGGGCGTAGGGTCGCCGGTGTGTTGCGGGTGGGCCTGACTGGAGGGATCGGCTCCGGCAAGTCGACCGTCGCAACGCGCTTCCGAGAACTGGGGGCCGTCGTCGTGGACGCGGACCTCGTGGCGCGCGAGGTGGTCGCACCGGGCTCGCCGGGCCTGGCAGCCGTTGTCGCCCGCTTCGGCGAGGGAGTGCTCGACCAGCACGACCCGCACCGTGGCCTCGACCGGGCCGCGCTGGCGAGGATCGCGTTCAGCGACGACCGCGCACGGGTCGACCTCGAGGCCATCACGCATCCCCTGGTCGCGGCGCGCTCCGCCGATCTGGCCGGAGCCGCCCCGCCGGACGCCGTGGTGGTGCACGACGTCCCGCTGCTGGTCGAGAAATCGATGGGGTCGGCATACCACCTGGTCCTGGTCGTGGGTGCTGCCGAACGGACGCGCCGCGACCGCCTGGTGCGGCTGCGCGGCTTGACCGAGTCCGGCGCGTCGGCGCGAATCGCCGCGCAGGCGGGCGACGGGCAGCGGCGCGCGGCCGCCGACGTGTGGCTCGACAACGACGGCGCCGTCGACGCGCTGCTGGCGCAGGTCGACGATCTGTGGCGCGGGCGCCTGGCCGGTTTCGAGGCCAACCTGCGGACCGGAGGCCGGAGCCGGCGTCCTGACGTCCCGACCCTCGTGGCCTACGACCCGACCTGGCCGGCGCAGGCGCAGCGGTTGGCCGGGCGGATCCGCCGGGCAGCGGGTGACCGGGCGGCAGCAGTGGCGCACATCGGCTCCACGTCCGTCGCGGGTCTGGTAGCCAAGGACGTGATCGACCTGCAGGTGGGCGTGCGGCGCCTCGCCGACGCCGACGAGCGTAACTTCGTGCAGGCGCTGGCACGGCAGGGCTTCCCGCGGTTGGAGACCGTCGCCGCCGACACGGTGCTCCACGGGGAGGCGCGGCAGTGGGCAAAGCGCTTTCACGGCAGCGCCGATCCCGGCCGCGTGGTCCACGTCCACGTGCGCGAGGTCGGCAGTCCCGGCTGGCGCTTTGCGCTGCTGTTCCGCGACTGGCTGAACGCGGACCCGACCGCCCGCGCCGACTACGGTTCGCACAAGCGGCGGCTGGCAGCGGTGTCGGCGACCACGCCGGAGTACGCGCAGGCGAAGGAGCCATGGTTCGCCCTGGCACGGCCGAGGGCGCAGGAGTGGGCCCGGCGGACCGGGTGGGATCTCGGTGAGTGAAGAGCGCAAGCCGGCGAGCGTCTACGGCGTCGGTGACGAACCGGACCCGCGCTTCAGCCTGGCCAACGAGCGCACGGCGCTGGCCTGGATGCGGACCGCGCTTGCGCTGATCGCCGGAGGTGTGGCGCTCATCTCCGTATCCAGCCTGGCCGGGCTGCCGGGGTGGGCGGCTCTGGTCGGCGGCTCGGCGTGCGCCGGCGGGGCGCTCCTGGCGCTTCGAGCCGTCTCGGGGTGGGCGCGGGTGGAACGGGCGCTGCGGACCAAGCAGGCCTTGCCGGCCCCGCGGGCGTTGACCGTCCTCGCGGTGGCCGTGGTGGCGCTCTCGCTGGTGACCCTCGCGCTCGGGGTGCTGCAGGAGATACGTCGATGAGGTCTCGACCGGAGCCGGCCGGTCTGCAGCGCGAGCGGACGGCGCTGGCGTGGCAGCGTACGGCGGTCAGTGCCAGCGTCGCGCTCCTGCCGCCGCTGGCGGTCGACGCCCGGCTGGGCTCCTACCGGCTGCTGTTCCCGGGACTCGTCGCCGCGATCGTCGCGGCCGTACTCCTGCTGGGCGTGCTCCGGCGGATCCGGCAGCTGCGGGCCGCCGACATCTCCGAGGTCGCTCGCGCGCCATGGGAGCTCATGTGGCGCGTGGCGGCTGTGGCAGCTCTGGCGGCGGCAGGGGGGATCGGGACCGCCGTCTCGATGATCCGGTCCTGACCTCGCGGCCGCCCGTGCGCCGTCATGGGCTCGCCATGGGCTCTTCGTCGCTATTCATCGGCTCTTCATCGGCGGTCACGGGGTGTCAGCGGCGGCGTCTACGGTTGACTCATGCGCCCCAAGACCGACCTGCAGCGCCGGGTGGCACCCTTCAAGGTGGTGTCGGACTTCCAGCCCAGCGGAGACCAGCCGACCGCGATCGCCGACCTGTCCCGCCGGGTCAAGGACGGCGAATGCGACACGGTCCTGCTCGGCGCCACCGGCACGGGCAAGTCGGCGACGACGGCCTGGCTGATCGAGCAGGTCCAGCGGCCGACGCTGGTCATGGCTCCCAACAAGACCCTGGCAGCCCAGCTGGCCAATGAGTTCCGCGAGCTGCTGCCTGGCAACGCGGTCGAATACTTCGTCAGCTACTACGACTACTACCAGCCTGAGGCATACATCGCCCAGACCGATACCTACATCGAGAAGGACTCCTCGCTCAACGAGGAGGTGGAGCGGCTGCGGCACAGTGCGACGAACTCGTTGCTCACCCGCCGGGACGTCATCGTCGTGGCGTCGGTCTCCTGCATCTACGGCCTGGGCACCCCGCAGGAGTACATCGACCGGATGGCCCGGCTCAAGGTGGGCCTGCGGATCGAGCGGGACGACCTGCTCCGCCGGTTCGTGGGTATGCAGTACACCCGCAACGACCTGTCCTTCACTCGGGGGACCTTCCGCGTCCGCGGCGACACCGTCGAGATCATCCCGGTCTACGAGGAGCTAGCCGTCCGGATCGAGTTCTTCGGCGACGAGATCGAGCGGATTTACACCCTGCACCCGTTGACCGGCGAGATCGTCCACGAGGAGAAGGAGATGTACGTGTTCCCGGCGACTCACTACGTCGCCGGCCCTGAGCGGATGGAGCGGGCCATCCGCGGTATCGAGCTGGAGCTCGAGGGCCGCCTGGCCGAATTCGAACGGCAGGGCAAGCTGCTCGAAGCCCAGCGGCTGCGGATGCGGACCACCTACGACATCGAGATGATGCGCCAGGTCGGCTCCTGCTCGGGTATCGAGAACTACAGCAGGCACATCGACGGTCGCGGCTCAGGCTCTGCACCCAACTGCCTGCTCGACTACTTTCCCGAGGACTTCCTGCTCGTCCTCGACGAGTCCCACGTCACCGTGCCCCAGATCGGCGCCATGTACGAGGGGGACATGTCTCGCAAGCGGGCACTGGTCGACCACGGCTTCCGGCTGCCGAGCGCCATGGACAACCGTCCGCTGCGATGGGAGGAGTTCCTCGAGCGGACCGGCCAGACCGTCTACCTCTCGGCGACTCCCGGCCCCTACGAGATGGCCAAGGCCAAGGGTGTGGTGGAGCAGATCATCCGGCCGACCGGTCTGGTCGACCCCGAGATCGTGCTCAAGCCGACCAAGGGCCAGATCGACGACCTGCTGCACGAGATCCACGAGCGCGCAGCCAGGGACGAGCGGGTGCTGGTGACCACGTTGACCAAGAAGATGGCCGAGGACCTCACCGACTACCTGCTCGAGAAGGGGGTGCGGGTCCGCTACCTGCACAGCGAGGTCGACACGCTGCGCCGCGTCGAGCTGCTACGCGAGCTGCGGCTCGGCGAGTTCGACGTCCTGGTCGGCATCAACCTGCTCCGCGAGGGTCTGGACCTGCCCGAGGTGTCACTGGTCAGCATCCTGGACGCAGACAAGGAGGGATTCCTGCGCTCGGCCCGGAGCCTGATCCAGACGATCGGCAGGGCAGCGCGCAATGTGTCCGGCCAGGTGCACATGTACGCCGACAAGACGACGCCCTCGATGCAGTCGGCGATCGAGGAGACGGCCCGCCGCCGGCAGAAGCAGATCGCCTACAACGCCGAGCGCGGGCTGGACCCGCAGCCCCTGCGCAAGCGGATCGCCGACATCACCGACCTGCTGGGGCGGGAGGACGCGGACACAGAGGTGCTGATGGGCAGCGGCCGGGTGCAGTCCCGGGGCAAGAGTCGTGGCCGGGGCGCGATGGCTGCCGACGTGGCCGTGTCCACCGGCCGGCTGGGCGACCTGGCCGCAGGCGACCTCGCCGGGCTGATCCAGGAGCTGACGACGCAGATGCACCAGTCCGCCACGGACCTGCACTTCGAACTCGCCGCACGGTTGCGCGACGAGATCGGCGATCTCAAGAAAGAGCTGCGGCAGATGACGGCCGCGCACGCGTGAGCGTTGGCAGTGACGCCCGGTGGCTATCGCCCCGGGCGGGGATCTGCGACGATGGACGCACGCAGGGGAGTATCTTCCCGCGGTCGCCTCGTCAACACGGCACGCTCGTCGCCGGCATCCTGCCGCGCGGCTGAGGCGGGCCCGGGGGACCGGCTCCGTCACGGCGGGGTGAGAGAGACCTACGGCTACTCGGTGCAGACAGCTGCCCCGTGCCCGGAAGGTGCTCTTGTGAACGTTCCTCGCTGGCTCTGGCTGCTCACCATCGGTCTCACCACGGCCCTCCTCCTCGTCGACGTGGTGGTCATCGGCCGCCGCCCGCATGTCCCGTCGATGCGTGAAGTCGGCCGGCACCTAGGCGCCTACAT
>JAABUK010004818.1_pt1 | contig 21609 bp, 31 predicted proteins | sample 5559141 | NCBI WGS metagenome assembly JAABUK01 (sample SAMN10711869, study PRJNA513367) | rock metagenome | isolation source: Antarctica rocks | place: Antarctica: Victoria Land, Pudding Butte nord | collected 2016-01-03
TGCTTACCATGACACCAATCAAGACCGAGGATGGAACTGTGTCAAAGTATGTTGGTGTGCAAGTGGATGTCACCAGCAAAACTGAAGGCAAGGCATTTGCTGACTCAACCGGAGTTCCTCTGTTGGTCAAGTATGACACGCGTCTCAGAGAGGGCGTTGCTAAGAGCATTGTGGACAACGTCAACAGTACTGTCCAGGTATTGTACAAATCTGCAATTCTGCTTCAAATGCATGTCAAACAAGCTTAGCGGCTGCAAAGTCCTGAGCTATGCTCAGCTACATATGTGAGTCAGTCTGTTTTCTGATTTGACACACTGCATGCATATCCCCCATGCAAGTCATGTCATGCGTTGCATCTTCTTTGACGCAGTCTCAGCTGGCAGTTGTTGTGCTGTTATTGCTCCTCTTACTTGCTACATCATCAGTACACCTTGTGCTTTATGTGCAAGACATGTTCACATGTATGACGAAGCATGACGTGCCCGGGGGCATCTTGCTGGCAAGTGGTCACCAGCAGAATTATATGTCTGCCCACAGGAAGCAGAAGAGAAGCAGCGCAGCGTGATTGGCAAGCGCATGACAGCGCCAAAGGCATTCCCTCGTGTTGCCCTTGATCTGGCAACTACTGTCGAGAGAATCCAGCAGAACTTTGTCATCTGCGATCCTAACTTGCCAGACTGCCCCATAGTCTTTGCGTCTGATGGTTTCATTGAGCTGACCGAGTACCCTAGGCATGAAATTCTTGGCAGAAACTGCAGGTATGTAGTGCAGCCCTGCCATGAAGCCATTGGCCATTTGCATGGTGATGTCAGCTGTGTGCAAATGCATGTGCAGATGTCATGTTGCCCCTGCCTTTGCTAGACCGCACCCAGCGAAACAAGAGCACTGCATGCATGCATCAAGCAAGGTTGAGCAAGCCAAATTGGTCACTGGGTCTGCAGGCTGCACGGTCAGAAAGCTGCACTGTATGCACGGTCAGAAAGCTGTACTGTATAGTACTATGCGGCGTCCATGAGCCTCACAAGGACATGCTTAACTTTTGCTGTTTTTGACAGGTTTCTCCAAGGCAAGGACACAGATGAGCAGGCTGTGACAGACATCAGACATGCCATTCAGGAGGCGTCTGAGACAACTGTCAGGCTGCTCAATTACAAAAAGAGCGGCAAGCCCTTTTGGAACATGTTCACTCTGGCACCCATGGCAGATGTCGATGGCACAGCTCGCTTCCTGATTGGCGTGCAAGTGGATGTGACAGCAGTGGAAGAGGCCCTTCCAGACAGCCTGAAAGCCACAAATGCAGGCCCTCAGGCACATTCACGACACCTCATGTCTGCTTGATGAAGCACAGCAAAACGCAGCAGAAAACAGCCTGACATCAACATGCATGGGAACAGACCAGTGCCATGCAAACAATGGCTGGGACAAGCAGGATTTGCACAGCGAGTTCTGAGCCTGCCTGTTATGCAAATGTCAGAACCAAGAGACCTCACCCCCCCCCCCCCCTCCTCCTTCTCACTCCTATGTTTGTGACAATTGCAGGTCCCCAAAGGGGCAGCCAATGCCATCTCTGCTGCCATACAGCAGCTAGGGGGCCCTGCCCGGTTTGGGCCCGACCCCTGGGCCCCAGTCAGAACAGGTGTCATGCAACCAAAGCCCCACACAGCTCACAACCAGCTTGTGCTTGCGCTGCAAAAAGTGCAACGGGACAACGGCAAGCTGAGCCTGTCTTTGTTCAAGCGGGTGAAGCAGCTGGGCTCAGGCGATGTGGGTCTGGTAGACCTTGTTCAGCTACAGGTTGCACAGATGAGGTGAGATCAACACGTATGCGCATGGCCTCTTTCTATAGCTGAGTTACAAGTCCTGTCGACTGTCAGCATAATTCAAGGTTTGCCTCAAAGCTTTAAGTGAGGGAAAATAACACAGCATCTATGACAACAATGATAATATTTGAACGCTTTCAAGCTCATGATGAGCTAGGTACCTGCAGGACACAGCATCTACGGCGCCGTGTTACGGCGCTCTTGTTCGGACTTGCAAATGGAACCAACGACATTCAGCAGTGACCTTGCGTGATCAATTCTATCAGTTGCAAAGCATGCATGTCCATGCCTTGGTCACCAATGTGTCCTTCCAGCATCAGCTACACTTCTCACGTCAAGCGTGGTGCAACAGGTATGCCATGAAGACTCTGGAGAAAAGCGAGATGCTGGAGCGCAACAAGGTGGGCAGGGTCCTCACAGAGGAGGGCATTCTCAATCAAGGTCAGTTCCAAATTCTGCATTCTGCGCTGTACCCTAACCCACAGGATACTCTGCACTGGTGTTGTGTGTGTTGACTGTCTGCTGTAGCTGCTAGCAGGGCACCTACAGCAGACAGCAAGCCAAGCTTACATGCTGAAAGTTATGGACCATGCAACCAAGCATGCTGGCAATGTCTCCAGCAAGGTGATTGGGTGCCCCTTTGTCAAATTGCATCCAAGCAAGCAGGAGCTGAAGCTAGCTCTTTGCTATTGACAAGACACTCATCACGTTCAGGACCCACATCCTGTGCACACTGTCTTTGGCTTGTCCCCCTGCAGCTTGCCTTGCATTCTAGGCATGCAGTCCTAGTCAGCTGTTTCTGGTGCTGTTCTATCATTCCTGCACAGCATAAAATGTTGTGCGCTGGGTACATGTGCATTGCAAACCTCTGCAATTTGCAAGAGCAGACATTAACACAGCATTCAGAAACTGCCACGTCCTGGAGCATGAGTGTGTGGTTCCTTGATTGATGCTTGCTTTGTTCACTTTTGAATATTTGCCTTGACCTGCCCACAACAGTATATGCATCCCGTGAGAAACAAATTGTGTAGAGTAAGTAGAGCTTACTAGAGAGGTGTACCAGTGACCTGATAAGAGGGTCTTGTGCTGTGCAGTGGATCACCCCTTTGTTGCGTCTCTGTATGGCACCATCCAGACAGGCACCCACTTGCACTTCCTGATGGAGTACTGTGAGGGCGGGGAGCTATATGGCCTCCTCACTACACAGCCCACCAAGCGGCTGAAGGAAACCCACATGCGCTTTTATGTGGCAGAGGTGAGGGTCTCACAGCCATCCTGCCTTGTGTACTTTGTGTACCTTATGCATACATTTCACAGCAAGTGGGGTGCTCACGACAGTCAAGATGTGGCCAGCAAGCGGGGTCCACCCCACAGTGACATGCGGCAACAGCTTATCATGGCGATATGAGTCCGTCTGTGTATTTTGCTTTATGAGTTCACTACTGCATTGCAAATTTTGTGGACATCTTCTTTATGGGCCAGGTGCATAGCACAGTGTTCCAAGTGCCCAAGCTGCAGAGCTCAAAAGTGCAGAGCCTGCAGCTGAGCTTTTGGCAGTCATCACCTTGCTGTTGCTTCAGCATGCTAAGTCATGGTGGTGACAATGCAGGTGCTGGTGGCTTTACAGTACCTGCATCTTCTGGGCTTCATCTACAGAGATCTGAAGCCTGAGAACATACTGCTGCATCACTCTGGCCACATCATGCTGACAGACTTTGATCTGTCGTATGGCAACGGCACCACCACTCCCACCATACAGAGGGTGCCTGGCAAGCACAACATTCCAGTGAGTGTTTGGCTGATGTCAGTCTTGAAAGCGTACATTGCACTGTGACAGACCCATGACATCACCATGTCAGTGCATTGGTGAATGAGGTGCAGGTGAATGCATGGTTCTCCATTGTGTACTAAATGCACAGAACACAGCGTCAAATTGCTATTTGCGTTGCTGGGTCGAAAAGCCGTTTGATGCTGTGTTCTGTGCATTGAGTACTCGATGGCACCATGTATTGACCTGCACCTCATTCACATCAAATCGGTTAGATCTACATTGTAAAATCCCAAAAGCACAGCAAAGTGTTTTTGGATGAAGTGCTTCAGAACACGCTGCATGCCAAAGAAGCATGTAGAGGCTGCATCAGGCAAATCCCACTTCTGCTTCTCTGTACCATCTGCTTCCGCTCCTGCCTGCCAAAACGTCTGCGGCCTCAGCTCCTGCAACATATTGCAGAGTGTATTGCAAGCATCTTCTGCACAGTGTCATTTACCCAGTTCACATCTGTCTTGAGCTTGACAAGAGCTGATACCCAAGGCATTTCTGCATGCAGAGCTCCCAAGACCCCACCACATATCTGCTGGTGGCAGAGCCGGATGCGCGTGCCAACAGCTTTGTGGGCACTGAGGAGTACCTGGCCCCAGAGATCATCAATGGCGAGGGCCACAACAGTGCTGTTGACTGGTGGTCCCTCGGCATTCTCATGTATGAGCTGGTCTATGGCTTCACGCCCTTCAGGTCAGTCACTGCTACAATGAGACCAGGGCTCCCAGCCTGTCATGCTTTGTGCTGTACTGTTCAGCATCATTCATTTGTGACCACAAACAACAGGAACCTGTGGCTTGCGTCAGATGTGTATCTGTGCTTTTTAGGTCATCACAGTGTGTTTCACCCAGGCTTGTATGCTCAATTTTTGAAGTCACAGTGCCTTAGCAGGGTTGTCTCAGTCTCTTCCCTCCAGGAAATACACTGCAATTTCCCTATCATGATTCACCCAGTCTTTCAACAAAATAGCACCGCTGGAAGTTGCAGAAAGTTGCTATATATGAAATTTGATTACTAAGTACTGTGTGCAGAGGGAGCAAGCGGGACAGCACCTTCGATAACATCCTGAAGCGGCCGCTCAAGTTTCCCTCGGAACCCTCAACCAGCTCAGACTGCCAGGTACTGGCAGAAGCTGCACATCACCTTGCTTGCAAGTCAACACCATTGCTGCTGCATCTGGGGCTGTCTAGCTGTGTAAAATGATCTGCACGATCTTGGCTATGAAGCACTATGAGAATAGTTCATGTTTGTTAGGGGTGTGTAGCATCATGGCATGTCGAAGCTGCTATGTGCTTTTGGTCCTGCAGGATCTGATTTCCCAGCTGTTGATTCGTGATCCAGCAAAGCGGTTGGGGTCCAAGGCTGGTGCTGAGGAGATCAAGAACCACCCGTTCTTTGAGAACATCAAGTGGGCTTTGTTACGGCACACAACACCACCCTTCGTTCCCAAAAGAACAAATGCAGCTGGGGCTAGCAGCCCAGCTCAAAAGAATGATAACTTCAGCACATTCTGAGTTCTGTTGTGATAGGGGTTGGCGGCTGTGTGTTTTTCCCGTTACACAATGTATGAGTCCTGGTGGTGAGTGGTTGGTTGGGTTGGGTTTGGGTATGTGTTAAGTACTTGGGGTAACTATACACAGGCTTTATTACCCATACACGTGTTTCCATTACTGGTGAAGATGTGGTCAGCGCGCTGCTGATCTTGTTCCTCCACCAAGGCTCGTCTTATCTTTTGCATTCTTTTTCCCTTTTTCTTTCTCTCACATTGCATCTTGTTGACTGTGCGCTTGAATGTGATTGCACTGAGGCAGCTCAGCATCTTTGGTAGCCTGGCTGAGTGCTGCCATATCTGGTCAAGCAGCCTTGTACATATGTGTACCACCTGTGTACCAGGAACCTGGACCTGTCCCTATCAGGCAATGTGCTGAAGCTCACATGCAGTTTGAGCAATGTTGCAACCAAGAAGCAGACTGAACATTTTCCATATACATCCATTCACACTTCGGCAGATCGTTGATTCGGCACTGACATTTCATGTGCTCCAGCTTGTGAACACGTTCTTTTGTGTATGGCACGGATCTTCTGGATATTTTATGCTTCGCCCATTCACCTTCATTGGGCTAAATGCTCTTGACGTCCCAGCAGAGACCTTTAAACTGTAATGTAAGTCACGATGAGGAGTGACTTTTTCAAGCAGCACAGAATACAGTCTACAAAAGCATGCATTTCCACACAAATACACACACCCGTGCAGTTTATGTCTTTGCCTTGAATCTGTATTGCATGTCTGATTGTGTATTGCGGCTGTAGCTGCAGACCATAGGACACGTGTGGAATGCACGTTGAATTGTGTTTACAATTTGACAATCATCTGACATACTACATCACACATCAGCATTGATGCCTGCACCAAACCTATGACGAGGCCTGCAACAAATCAGCATCCCAGCACAGATCTGGCAGCTATAGACTTTGTTAACAGCTGCTTTCATGTTTGATCTAGTTGCTAGCATGGCTAAGCAGGTGGCAGCTTGTTGACAAATGCGCTCCAATAAAAGCAGGCATCACTTGGAAGGACTTGAAGAAGCTCTGCGACTCATGACTGCACCACCGTGCGATGGTGAAAGTGGCTCTGGCTCTTGATCTGCAGTACAATACTGTTCAAGCGTAGTCACAATGTGGCATGCACAGTAGCATGTGACACAAACAGCGTTTGTTGCATGAGCAAAGCAAGATGTAACAATCGTTCCAGAAGCGCAATGTATTTTACTCACAGCTGATAGGGTAGTTTGCAGCTTCTGCATCATCTGATATGCCTTGATCCAGCATCAGGACATGCATGTCGTCATTGGATTGGCGATGCTTGGAGTACCTGCATATGTCACAGTGTGTTCAGACGAAACCACACACTGAGCATGATGCATGACGCTCAGGCAGCTGTAGTGCCCCAGCAGCATTTTCCCATGACATGAAAAAGGCAAGCCACAGCAACAACAGCTGTGTACCTCTGTGCAGCCCAGGCAAGTAGGGGCTTCAGAATCTGGGCTAGCACGACAACGATGATAGGGGCAGCAAGCAGCCAGCCAATCAAGGCATGCCCAATGCCCTTCAAAGCCGCTCCAGGGTTGCTGAAAATCATGTCCTTGATGGCCACTGGTGCAGCATTGAGCTTTGGGGCCCTTATGATAAACTCTCCAAGCCTCATAAACGGCAAGATGCAAGCCACCTGCCAAGCACTTGACCAAAATACCTTTCTTCTTGTGTGATCAACGTAACTTCCACAAGCACACTCTGGCAACAAGACTGGTCGTAGAATCATGCAGCTTGCAGTAGCATTCACCTCAATAGGCACAGATACCAGGTTTGCTAATAGAAGCATTGGGAGGTGGAGATGCACGCTACATGTCTTCAATAGGAAATGGAGCACAAGCGCCAGCACTGTGCTCACGCCTGCATAATGGTGTCTCACGATGTTGTCACACTGTGCTATGTACGCTCACAATGGTAGAGTATGATCTGTATGTTGTTCTTGCCTAATCAGTTGAGCTGTCAAGAGTTGTTTGCAATGCTGGACAGTCAGTCCCTGGTGTGAGTATGCTATCTCAAGTATGTCTTGTACAGTACCACACGCAACATCCAAGCAACACAGGGACGCACATGATATTCTGGCGTTAAAATTTATGCATGGCAACAACTTACCAAGCAGGGGACACAGGCCTGCGGTAAAGCCTGTAGATGCTGACCATGCTAACAGCGATGGTTCAGCTCCCTCTGTAACATATTGCTTGAAGGGTTTGACAACCTGTTGAGGTCACAGTGACTTCAGCAAGGGCATTGCTGCAGTATGGGGGGCAAGAAAGCTGACTACGTGCAAGAATCAACTGCAGGAAAGCGGGGTGAAGAGTGATTGTCTTGCCTTGTCTTGAAGCCAAGTCTTGAAAGAGGTGAGTGTAGGCATCTCGGATGTAAGTGTGGTCTTCAAGGTTGACCCATCGACGGGTGTGCTCGTGTATGTGAGCTCGTTGCTTGAGAAAACTTGTTTGCAACAGTTGATTTCTCAGAAGTGTCAACACGCAAGTATTTAAGCCTGACAAGTGGCGTTAGGTCAACGTCAAACTCCCCTTGCCAAAGTCGCTGCTCCAACACTGAGCAACAAACGCCTACGCCTAGATTATGCCCTGAACATGAACAATATCAGTATTGTCAACATGTGTCAAGCGCAACTTCGCTGGGTGGAAGGAATGTGGATGCGACTTCTGGTTTAGGCATGCACTGCATTTGCTGCATGCACGACCAATTGGCTTGCAAGTGCAAAGTCCCCCGCAGCAACACAGACAGATTTTCCGTCGATCAAGGCGTGTTTCCCAAAGTGGTGTTGACACAACTGCTCAACAGATTTTCTTGACAACCCGGAAGAAGGCAACAGGTCGGGAGACAGCAAACATTATTCATGTCGCTGGAGGCCGCGGTCAGTGGCTTGCCATCTGTTGCATGCAAGTGCGAAGTTTATAACCATTTATCCCTGCTGCATTCGAAGTTATCTTCTGCACCCATTTTTGGAGCTTGAGCACCCGGCCATCGGGACTGATCACTGCTGAATTTGTCCATCCAATCAGTTGTACAACCTGGCTATTTCAGCGCTCTCACATCTACGAGAACAACGCGCTCTTGATATCTCTGCAAGATTCACCATGCCTGTGCAGCTCCTGAAGAAAGCTGGAGCTACTTGTCCCCTCCCGTATCCGGAAAAGTTTAAAGCCGCTGTCAAGCTTGTGAAAGACCGAGAAACTGAGGGTAAAGGATGTTGTGTGCAACTTTGACAGCTGCCCATGGTCAGCAGCCTTCTATGCTGGTTGCTGCTCTGTAGGGAAAACCTTCAAGGATGAGAACCGGCTTGCACTGTTTGCTCTGGAGCAGCAAGCCTTGGTTGGATCTTGCAAAGAGCCTAAACCCTGGGGATGGAATGTGGTAGAGAGTGCCAAATGGCAAGCGTGGAGTCAGCTGCAGGATATGGCACCAGTAGAGGCAATGAGATTATATGTTCGCCTGTTGGAGGATGAACTGGTATGCCCATGCCTGACCTCTATGCTGAGGCTGCTTATCACGTCTGCACAGCCATCAGTACCAGCTCAACACATTCCCATGCCTGCGCTCTGATGTTACTTCTTGTCATGACCATGCAGTGGCTTTGCACAACCCCAGTCATCATGCGCTCTGACATTACTTCCTGTCATGACCGTGCAATGGCTTTGCACAACCCCAGTCAACATGCACTGTCTGGGAGAGGTAGCCCAGATGTTGCACTAGCTGTCCAAAGCTAGTTGCTGGTGAAGAGGCCTCAGCATCTCTGCCCATATGTCCAAATAGCACGGCAGCTTCTGTACTCATCAATAGTACCTTCAATGCATGTTCTTTCAAAGCTTCATGTCATGTCTTGAGAGGCTCTCTGTTCTCTGATGGCCCTATGCATAGGAATTGTTGTGTCTGATGATGCAGCCATCATGGTGGGATGAGTATGAAAGTGAAGTCAACAGCTCTCAGTCAAGTCCACATAGGGAGCTACCTGTCAGCAGCAGCATCCCCGAGAGCAATGGCACCCCAAGTTCTCCTGCAGCATCTCCTCGCCGCCCTGCTGCCAATGGCAGCTCACGTAGTGAAGCATCAGACACCCTAAAGGCTCAACACAAGCGAAAAGCAACATCACTTTCAGAGGCTATCCAGACAGTGGCAACACCAGGACAGTGGGCTAGCCCTATGCAATCAGACAGCAAGCATCCACCTCCACGATATGAGCATGCTGCAAGCTTGGTTGGACACAGCCTGTATGTCATCGGGGGCAACTGTGGTGAGCCTGCTATATTGTGGTCAGGAGCAGCCCATGTGATCTCTTCTGTGTGCAACTGAGCTGTATCTGGCATGCTGGTCTGCTGTTGCTAGACCTGCCTTGTCACAGCTTGTCTGCATGCTAGGGACTCATGTGAGATCTGAACATCCCGGTTGCCTGTTTGATTTTCAAACCACGACCAAACAAGGATGCAGATTTCACCCAAATTTATGCTAACGTTCTGCATGAACAAAGGCTCACGCCAAAGCAAAGCATCACAGGACCACTGTGACTGTGACTGGTCAAATGCAGGCGGTCGATACCTGAACGATGTCTGGGTGCTCAGCTTGAACAACTTGACATGGCAGCTGGTCACAACAAGTGCCAAGCCGCTGCCTCCCGTCGGTGGTGGTACTTTTGATGAGATTGAACCCATAGTGTCCACACCCTTGCTTGGCTATAAGGAAGACAGCAGCAAGCCCAGCTCGACGTCTGCCTTGCCCCCGAGTGCTGGTCACGTGCTGTTGGCCTGGGGCTCAAATCTGCTGTGCATTGGTGGCCACACTAAGGCAGGCACATACTCCCACTTACGAAAGGTGTTCACTGGCCAAGACTCATTTTTGGCATGTTCCAGCAGTGACTGCACGCATTCTCTGCTGTCAAGGTTGAATAAGTGTGCCACTGATTGACTTCACACATAACATGCTGATATCTCACAAGCTGATAACCAGCCTAGTGATTGCATCATGACAGCGTGTGACTTACACCTGTTCATGCAACTGCAGGCCAAAGATGCAAAGGTGTACATGGTGATCAGGGTGCTAGACACACACAAGCACGAGTGGTCCATCATGAGTCCTGCTGGCAATGCGCCACCGCAGCGTGGGGGACACTCGGTAGGTCCTCTTCTAGGGCTGCATCTTCAACACAGCTGTCGCATATCATCTCAGCAACAGCTTGCTTGGTGAAGGCAATCGCTCCGGGAGGATATCACCAAGCAACAGCACTCACTGTTGCATCATTCCAGAATGTGCAGCAATTGTAGCTGCTGGCAGCGGCAACCATATGGTCTCTGTATTGATGATGCTCTCACTGCCTTAAGAGGTATCTGGTGCAACATGCATGCTGTGCTCAAAAGCACAACATAACAGCATTGCTGTCTTACAATGAACTTGATCATGCAAAACCAACAATGAAAAAGTTGATCATGCAATACTGCAGGGAACCCTTGTTGGCAGCAAGGTGTATTTGTTTGGTGGGGAGGATGCTGCTAGACGGCCTCAGGGTGACCTGTTTGTGGTGGACCTGGCAGACATGGAGTGGCAATCACCAGAAGTGACTGGTGAGTGCTGTAAAGGGAGTCATCAAGCTGCAGTCCTGTGATTACGACAATCTTGAGCATGAGCTAGATTTGATGAAATTGGGGCAAGAATTTTCCCTTTTGCATGCACATGGGCTCAGTTTGCACATGTCGCAAGCTCGTAGTCAGGCTTTGTTCATTCTTTCAGCATTTAATCAGGTCTTTGCAAGCAAGGTGTTCTGAGTGGCAACATACACTGAGCAGATCACAGGTGCTTCAGACTTGTAGCACATGGGATGCTGATCAGGCTGTCAATTGTAGCAGATCTTTGCATGGCATGTCACATGGCAGCACATGTATTTGCGCCGCTGACAGGCTACAGGCTACAGCAACATATCTGGTCTTGTCAGGCTTTCTTTGAAGTAGCAAGTTGGTCACATACTTTTTTGTCTGCACTCTTCTCTTTTTCAGGAGCTTGTTTAACAAATGAAAACACTTGGTTTACCAAATTTTGCTTACCTTTTGTCTGTAGGCACATGCCCACCAGCTCTCAGATAGTATCAAACAAATGAAAAACGTTTTGATGTACTAAATTTTGCTTATCGCCTGTCTGCAGGCACACCCCCACCAGCTCGTTCTGCCCATGCGGCTGCTGCATATCAGCAACGCTACTTGCTCATTTTTGGAGGCGGGTCTGTGGCAAACTGCTTTGGAGACCTGTATGTGCTAGACACAGAGAGCATGCACTGGTCATGCCCTGCCACACAGGGGCCACCCCCTGCACCACGAGCAGGTCAGGCAATGCATCTTTGAATCTCTACAGGAGCAGCAGCATCATTGGTCATGTAGCAACCTTGCATTGTGACTGCCTTGCACACTAACCACTGTGCGTCGACCAACAAGACGCGTGCGTCATATGCAATCTTGTCATATGCATCAAGATGTGTTGTAAGCAGGACCATGTGATCCCAGCATAGCACACAGGAAGACCAGCCATGCTTGACCAGCATGCCTGGTCCGTTGGTCAGCACCAGGCCTATGAGTCTTGCTGACATTTGTGATTTGCATTAGGCATTTAGCTAAGGATGCCACAAGATCACACAGTGATGCTCACACAAAGGTCATGTTGAGTAGCGCTCAAAGACCCTGACTGCACAAACGCCTGTCCAGTACTGCCAGCAAAAACGCTTTTGCATGGTTGGCATCGTCAACAGCTTTGCAAGCTGCTCCTACGTGCAGATCCTTTAAATGGACAATCTGTTTCGTTCTTTCCCATCCTTCTTTGTGCTGATCTTTCACATGCTTTTTTGTGCTTGCAGGTCATGCTGGGGATGTCCTTGGAGACAGCTGGTACATAGTAGGTGGTGGCAACAACAGCAGTGGTTGTACAGACATGCTTGCTCTGGACTTGACACCTTTAGCGGCCTCTGACCAAACAGACGACCCCCTGACATGGTCTTCGGTCAGTCAGGCAGAGTCCAGAAGTGCTATAGTGAGTGAGGGCCTGACTGTAGAGGCTGTGCCCTATGCCAGGTGCCTGCTGTCCTTCGGCGGCTACAATGGAAAGTATCAAAGCGCTCTGCAGGTATTTAGACCAGGTAATAACAGACCACTGGTCCTTGCACAGCAGCATATGTTCTTCATGGCCAGCATGCTTCTCCTGCCATGTCACAGGCATGCTACTCCTGCCACTGGTGTAAGTGATGCACAGTATGTCAGTTGAAGGATTGTGCTGCATCAGAGGCACCATGGCATTGGTTCGCCAGCTTTGTTTTGTCTTAAGAACAAACCAGTGTCTGCTGTGCAGAGGCCACACATCATCAGAAAGCATCACACCAGGAGCAGCATGAAGAGCAGGAGCCAAGCAAAGTGATGCAGGCCCAAGCACAATCGCCACAACAAGCCAGGGATCCACGCAACAGGCCTGTAGCGCTGGAAACTCCCAAAGACCAGTATAACAAATACTTGGAGGCTGCACGAACTAGATCTGGTCCCTTGAGTCATAAGCAACCTTCCCCCAGACATACCTCACCCGCTAATGGTAATCCTATTTTTCTTAGTCAACTTCTTTGTCATCTGCTGTCATGTGCTAAGGAGCGTCCAGTCTGCCTGCTATAATCCCATGGACTGGGCTGGTGCTGTGCTGGGCATGAGAAGTTCCTTGCTTGCTGCCTGTCTGAGTGTCATTCTGTACACCCAGTTTGATCTGCCACCATGTCTTGTCGCAAAATTGCTGAAATTCTAGATCTGTTAAGCCTGAGCCATTGCATGTGGGTTGGAACTCACAACCTGCCAAGAATGTTTCGTCGAGAGCAGCGTTGCTTCAGACGATTGACATACCACTTGGCATGACACAGCGTAATTAGCACAATTGTTATTGTTATGACACAGGCATGCTGGAAGAAGCAAGCAGTCCAGAAGGTGCAGGTGACCTGGACTCTGAGGGGGAAGAAGGCCAGGAAGAGGTAACCAGCTCTCAGGTAGCAGCGCTGCAGGAACAGATGGTGTCCGCCATGCAGAGGGTGTCAGCGGCTGAGAAGGAAGCTGCAGCAGCTAAAGAGGCAGCTGGAACAGAGCTGGCCCTCATGCGTCGCCAACTCACCTCCTCACAAGCTGCTCTTGCTGAAGCGGAACAGGTACAGCTTCAACCATCGCAAGAGTTGGTTGGTCTCTGCCCTCTGATGCACAGGCAAAGTAAGTAAGTCAATGCTGAGCAGGCTGCCATGCAGCATCACATGGTCATAGTCATTCAGCGGTGTGGTCCATCGTTACAAAAAAAGTGTTTGTGCCAACATACTTGTTATACTGCATGCAAGCAACAATTATAACATGCAGATGTTTAGGTTTCAATGATACCTTACAGCATGCAAGCAACATTCATAACATGCAGATCGCAAAAGTGTCTTGGTATATTGAGAGTAGCAAGCAAGTGTGACTGATGCCTTGTGTGGTTGCAGCGTGCCAGTGATGCAGATGCGCAGCTGTTGGATGAGCAAGCCAAGGTAATGAGGCTGGAAGTGACTGTGGCTGAGCAGCAACAGCAGCTCGGCCGCATGGAGGAGCTTGAAAAGGAGCTGCAACACTACAGGTAACCCCTGATCTTTCATATGTTCAGCATGTGCTTACATGGGCTTGACACGTCACAAACGTGCCAGCATTCCAGATTTGGTCAGTACTGTCTGAGCTCGTACATTAGCTACATGGTCATTTGAGCACAGCTACAGGGTCATTTGAGCACAAACAGCACAGAGTCATACTGTGTTTGGCGTGTGAGGGATTGATGCTGTTACACATACGACGCTGAATGTCTTTTGTCTTTAAGCGGCGTGATCAGATGTACATGAAGAAACAGGCTGTCCCAAGCAAGATCAATGTGCCTTGTGCTGCTCAGGAAACTCAACAAAGAAGTAGAGGGAGGCAAGCCAAAACCTGGTGGTGGAATTTGGGGATACATTGCAGGAACCCCTGCTACTTGACAACTGAGCACAACTTGAAGGCTAGATCATCATCTGCTGCTGCTCTTGCTGTTCTAACTGGTAGTTGCAAAGTGTAGCTAGTACTGTGAGTCAATGAACAGTTCCAGTCGAGTCAATCACAATCAGAGTCTACAGCACCTACTGATCATTGCGACACAGCGCTGCATACAAGCACTCCTCAGCTGAACTGAGGTTCTGATGGGGGTATGAGAGCTGAAGTGGGACGTGGCCTTGCGATGCATGGTGTATGCATTACTGTGCTGCATGTGAAACCTCATATAGTGCTGATGCCGTGGTGTGTTCAGTCCAAATCCAGTTGTCAACATTAATGGAGACTGTTTAACGTCTGAGCAGCAAGTGGTGTATGGTGCTGGTAGTCTGAGCTTCCAGGCATGCCTTGATAGTCTGATATCCTATGCATACAAAAAAGCAATGAGCTGGACTGTGAATCCATTCAGACACTGCATATCAAGCAACATCATGCACTTGGCGACATAAAAACAATTGAGCACAGAGGCGACAGCAGCTGGAGAAGCTCAGCATCTTGCAGAAAGGCAAGGTTAGGAGTGCTGTACATTATTGAAGCAGCCATTGGCCGAAATACAGGCTGAGTCGTATGCACGAGCCCGCTTCAAGGGCCTGGCATCTATAGCAGCTTCTGGTTGGTTTGTAGTTTGTGAGGCTTGCTGAACATCACACATTCCCCACAGCTGCCCCTGGAAAACATGCAGTCAGCATGTGATTCATCGGACCAAACGACAAATATACTGTACCGCAGCATGCAAGTCAATGGTCCGCATAACTACCTGCATGTCCTTTAAACCTTGCCACCCAGATGTGTCAACGGCTTGGTTAGACAACTCATCCGCTACTTTGTTTTTATCTCTGCAGCACACCACAGTCTATGTGCCCTTGCTTCTGCTGAAATCTTAGTGAAGGAGCACAACACAGCGAGGTTCCTGCAGCTCGCCTGCCCACCTGAACACATGCTCTATCTGGAAACTTTCAAAGCTTTTTTGCACCTTCTTTACCCTTGTGTACAATCTCCTTAAGCCCTCATTGCTGACTTTGTAGCGACCCATGACCTGCACTGAGAAAATGTTACCTTGTTGCCCAATCATAGAAGGATCAGATGCTAGGTGCAACAAGGACTGAAGACAACCTTTGCAAATGGCAAGCAGTGGCCAACAGCAGTGTTTCTACCTGTCTGACAATCAGCTGTGAGTCCCCAAGAACCCTCAACTTTTTGACCCCCACCACCTGAGCAGCCTCCATTCCAGCCAACAGTCCATAGTACTCAGCTTGATTATTGGTTGTCCTGCCTAGCTTGAGACAGATGCTGCCAACCTATAATGCGCGGTGTGTTAGCTTTCAATCAGCACATTTGCCCTATTGCAGTCGCTGCAGCCTTCAGAGCAATGTCACAACCACAGATCTACAACTGCTACCTGCATATCCCTAGAGTCGTCAAACAGAGCAGCGCCTGCCCCAGCTGGACCTGGATTCCCTCTTGCAGCGCCATCAAATTCCTGCAAACAGAGAAACAGTTGGCTGTGCAACAGGTGCGAACACATCTCCTTTCCGGTTAAGGAAACCGATCTCACAGTTGCTGTCCAGAGCATACCAGTCGGTATGTTGCCTCGGGCCTCAGCCATGCAGGAAAGACTGATCCCTTGGCTTGAGCTGTCACAGCAACCTTGTCAGGTTGCCTGGAAGCAACACCCTTGTCTCCAGAACACAGTGAAGCTTCTCCTGCAGTGCTTGAGTGCTGCTCTGTATTCTCTGATGGAGTTTGGCTGGGTTGGTTCCTCACTGAGATGTGCGAACCCCGCTTATTAAGTGAGACGGTTCCTGTTCCGAGGTACTTATCAGCGGCTTGTTGTGTAGTGAAAGACTTGAATATCGCACCGGAAACCTGGTGTGTTTGATTCTGGCAGTCAGCCCAAGTGTGGTATATACCGGGCACCAAGCCCCTTTTGACGGCGTAAATTTTACTCTTGGTCATGCAAACTGCCAGGTCAGGCTGCAACGCGCACACTGGCAGAAACCAGGAACAATCGCGACTGGGCGCTTTATGCTACTAGCGGTGTGTTTCTGTGTTTCCAAGCTCAGGTATTTGATAGGGTCTTCAGTTCGGCTTTAATTCGCTGTGGGAGAGGTAAATTGCACCAATTAACAGGTGCTGACTACTCATACCCTAGCTTAGTCGTTAGCCACTTGCCACGCGCACACGTAATGAGAGGCTGGGAATGATCATTTCAGGCCTGAAGGCAGCTGAAAGCAAGAACACAGGCAACTGTCTACGCTCAACAATGGCGTTTAGAGATCCCATTCGTGGGAAGTTTCGGTGCAGAGGCCTTAGAACAGCAGGAACCAGCAGTGCTTCACGCTTACCTTCTCACACACATGCAAGCTCCTTGCCCGGCAAGAAAGTCAAGCGGCCGCAATTATCCAGCAGCCAGTTTGCTCATGAGCAGAAATCCCACTTATCTTTGGCGTCACACCCTCAAGCGGAGCAACCTGAGCACCAACGTTGGTCTTCCGTGGCGACTTCTCTGCGAGTATACGCCCCGACACGGGAAGATACCAGCGTTGTGAGCAGCAGTGATTCCGACTCGAGTGATCAAAGTCAGTATGACATCAGCAGCATAGCGCTAGACCCTCCTGATCAGCAGCCAGCATCAACTTCCTCAGCTTCCACCAGTAACGTACTGGCGCCAGTCAAAGCTGATATGGAGGCTATGAATGCCAATTTGCGTGGCATAGTGGGTGGCAGGCATCCATTGCTGGTTCAGGCAGCTGACCAGATATTTGGAGCAGGTGGCAAGAAGCTTCGGCCTGCAATAGTGTTTCTGGCGTCTCGCGCTACATGTGCGTGTACAGGCAAAAGGTATCTTTTGCGACAGCAGCTGCAGGTCTGAGCATCTCTTGAGTGTCAAACAGAAGTAAGTGCGAAAGTGCTCAATTGATTGCAGAGACATCACAGAACAGCATAGACGTTTAGCTGAAATTGTAGAAATGATCCACACAGCTAGTCTGGTACATGATGATGTCCTTGATGAAAGCAGCGTCCGTCGAGGTGGGTGCTGCGCCTGACTTACTGACTGAGCAATGGTCCCATGCAGTCTTCCTATGTCTCACGAACAGTGCTTGCTCGACTTGGTGTTGGTGGCTTTGCATGGCTCTTCTCTTCAAATGCTGACTGCATCACTGACATTATGCAGGAGCCCCTACTGTTAACAGAAAGTTCGGGACCAAGGTGGCAGTTTTAGTTGGAGACTTTTTGTTTGCACAGTCGTCATGGTTTTTGGCAAAGCTGGACAACCTGGAGGTGGGTACTGATTTTTTCAAAGTTACTTCAATGCCATTGAAGCTGCAATGTGCAGCGTGGATTCCAGTGCAAATGACGTCTATGCAAGACTAGTTCTTCCAAGTGATCAGACTTGCTGGCTGGCTAAAGCATTGTAATCTTTCTGCACCCATTTGTAGCAAGCGTAATGCTCATTTAAATGCAGCCTAGTCTGCTTGAGTCTGCAGCTGAAATCAACTGGTGTCAGACAGAATGGCAATGTACATTTGTCAACTGAGACTCAGTTGGCTCAATCCAGCATGTTTGCTGCAGGTCATCAAGCTGATCAGTCAGGTCATAGCAGACTTTGCCAACGGCGAGATCAGCCAGCAGCAGAAGGTGTTTGACACCAGTATGACTCTTGAGGAGTACATGGACAAGAACTTCTACAAAACTGCCTCTCTGATAGCCGCCAGCTGCAAATCAGCAGCAGTGTTCAGTGATTGTTCCCAGGAGGTCAAGGACAGCATGTTTGAGTATGGACGGCATCTAGGGCTGGCTTTCCAGGTCATAGATGACATCCTTGATTTCACACAGACAGCTGAGCAGTTAGGCAAGCCTCAGGTATATACATTTGTGCTTGCACTCATTTGTTTCCACATATTGACGTCACTTTCATGAGTATGTACAAAACATGCTTTGCAAGCCTCTGTGTACTCTGCAATAAGTGCAGGCAGTCTACACTTTGAGTTTACAGCCCATCTTGTATGGCTGAAACTCCTTCCATACTGTCACTGCTAAAACGTCAATCAATTGCAGGGGCAAGATTTGGCCAGTGGTAATTTGACAGCCCCTGTGCTGTTTGCTCTGCAAAGCGCTCACGGCGATGAGCTGCTGGATCTCATAGACTCTGAATTCGTTGAGGAGGGGGACCTGCAGCGAGCTATTGAGCTGGTCACAGCCGGTGGTGGTGTTGCTGCTGCCAAAAGGCTAGCAAGTGAAGAAGCAGACAAGGTCCTGAAGCTGCTGCATCTGCCTGCTTGTCTATGTTTGTTTTTCATGCGTGACAAATTCTATGACGATATCAAACTTTGCTGTGTTCTGGTTTATGTTTGCAGCATTGTCCATGCATAGCAAAGGAGTACTAGTACAGTACAATATGATCATGTCACGCAACTGGTGAGCATTTAAGCTGAGTGTCTTGTTTTTGGTACAGGCTCTGGCATCCTTACAGTGCCTGGGTGACTCTGAATCCAAGCAGTCAATGGAAGGCATGGTATCTTATGTCCTGGACCGTCTGTATTGAGTACAGCTGTGGGACAGCCTATTTTGGTGTAAACTACGGATGAAGTTTTGTAGATGAGGAAATGCTCCTTCTGAGCGTTTTGACAAATTTGTGTGTTGGGGGCGTCACAAAGTTCAACTGGATGTCACAGAGTTCAACTGGGCTTTGATTGAACTAGTACAGTGCTGTGTTGTGTGCAGTACTCATCAGCATGTCAATTTTGCTTCTGAGTACCTGAGTCATATTCTTTTTGTGCTGTGGAGGCACATGGTTATACTGATTCGTTTCGACTTCCTAGATTTATTATGTGTTGCCTATTTCTAGTCCGCACCAAGGTACACAGGCGGCTTCATAGGCATTAGCTGACAGGAAATGTGTATTTCAAAATGGTATGTCCATGATGAATGTTGAAATTTCACGTCATAACTGACAGTAAGCAGACAGAATGAGCATGACATGATTGTGTTGTGCAGTCAGACCTCTGGCTGGCTCGATCATGGAGTCTGCTTTGACAGGTTTTGCCTTGTCATGTCTGTGGAATGTGTCCTTATCACAACAAGGAGTCAATGACAGTGATGTAACAGCCAGCAACAGCCGCTAGCGCTACAATTGTTTCAGACCAGCTTTCGACTTCAGCATTTTTACTTGACAGTAATAATAGCCTCCGAGATGCATTCAGTGCATCCTGCAGCCTAACACAATCCTTGCTTGACTGCATGCTGTGTCTAACACTAACACAATACCCCTATGATCCAGGCACGTTACCAGGCTCTGCAAATCAGTGTATTCTTGGGAATGTATCTGTCAAGGACATGACAGATGATCAGCATATATTGCTACAGGGAGAGACTGAATTGATTCACACATTGTACAAACGAGGGCCAGGAGATGAAGAAGCTGCCTGATTGTGGCTGCTGCACCACAGGCATTGACAGTAAGTGACAGTTTTCTACTGGATTTGACTCTGGCACTTGACAATGTGGCTGATGTATAGAAATCTCTCCATACAGCAGATGCAGAGTCAAAAGGTTTCCAGCTGTCTAACTATAGCACAGCAAATAGCTTTCCGAATCAAGGGCAAGAAGTTGTGGCTTCACTGCATTTCTACATCGCCTTCATAACAAGGTGCCTTTGTTGGTGAAGCCTGGTGAGCCAGCACAGCTCCAGCCTGATCATGCAAAGGCTCCCCACGAGCAGCATTGGCCATTGCCTTCTTGAGCCTCTCAGCGATCTGTGCACATTCCCCTGTATCCACAACAAGCTTGGCTGCCTAAAGTCGTCCTGTGTCTGGTTTCATGCATGCAGCAGCAAGACCAAGGCATAGGCAGTAGGCCCACACTGGAAACATGATAGAAAAGCGGTGGCAAAGACTGATGGTTTCAAATGCATCTTTGTGTGCCATGTGTGATGCTGCAAGCGTCTCATGTCATACCTTTGCTGACAAGGATGTTGATGCTGCCCTTGCCCTTCCATGCAGCAACAGCAAGGGGTGCATGCACACTCAGAGCATCTTCTGTCTGCTTGCTGGTATCCAGTCCAAGAGATGCTGCCTCACCCTCCCTGCACACGCATGCTATACCATCAAGACTGGTCATACTTGTGTAACTTCAATTACACTGAACGCCTGTGTTCCAAATTGCAAAATTATGCGATGATGAACCACACATTATGCTAATTATGCATCACAGTGGTTGGGTGCCACGCTGGTCCATGCAATCACAGTCCAGGGTAGGTAGCCAGATCTTCAGGGTGACAAGAAAATGACTGGTAAGCCTACCTGAGCATGACCACACAGCACCCATGTTTCAGATTTCTGATCTGGTCCAGAGTATGTGAGTCTTCTGGGGTGTGGCGAGGCTTCTGAGGCTCAACACCAGCTGGCTCACCACCATCACCTGAGCAACACCTGACCGCCTCAGCAAAAGGCTGAAGAAAAGATTTTTTGAACCTAAGCACACGTGTCATTAGGGTTGTGCAATTGCAGATGCGAATCTTGATGCACAGCGTATGCCTCCGCAACCTGATCAAGCACTTGATTCAGTTGAGCAAACGCTGATTGCAGGCAGAAATGGGGGCTGTAACAAGTCAGCAGAGACACACAAAACACGATACATCTGTGGAAACCTCTACAGCTAACTGACCTGCTGCATTTGCTTTGTTGCTCTGATCCTCTGCCTCCGACTTCACTTCTTGGTCAGTAGCAACATCATTTGCTACAGATGCACCATCAGCAGCAGCAGGTGCAGAGTCCCCAGCAGCAGCAGCAGAGTCCCCAGCAGCAGCAGCAGCATCAGCTGGCACAGCACGGGCCTCTTCAGGCACATACAGAGACCTGCCCTCAATGAGGTTCAGGAACTCCTGGACAGTGGGCTGAAGCACCTGGCGGGTGACATAGGGCAGCAGCAACGGCAGGCCATCTTGCACAATGCGGTACCTGCACATCTGCTCCCCATCCTGCAAAACACACTCTTGTATGGTACAGCCAGGTTTAGAATTTAGCCTGAACCCTAAAAGCCTAAACCCATTCATGTCCAAACCTGTACATGATTGACCCAGCGAGATGTGTGCAGGCTCAAGTGCTCCAAGTTTGATGCTGGTGAAGAGACGCAGGTCTCATGCCTTGGAACGGTCTTGCATTGCTCACTGAGCTGCTGCAAGTGTCTATGCAATTGCATGCCAAACATCTGCACAGAAAGGCTTGTGGCACTGTCGGGACACAAACAGGTGGACCCAATGTGGGAAAGGGCAAAAGGCTGTGCACGGCTGACAAGAAACATGGCCAACCTTGAGTTCTTG
>JAABUK010004819.1_pt1 | contig 21607 bp, 21 predicted proteins | sample 5559141 | NCBI WGS metagenome assembly JAABUK01 (sample SAMN10711869, study PRJNA513367) | rock metagenome | isolation source: Antarctica rocks | place: Antarctica: Victoria Land, Pudding Butte nord | collected 2016-01-03
AGTGGTCATGCACGACTATGCCGCTGACATGCGCCAGCAGGCTGCCCCGCTTCGCCGAGACGCGGTAGAACGTGAGCCAGACCGTCGAGGCGATGTGCAGCCACTGCGTCTTGCCACCGATCCGGAAGCCGGTCTCATCCATATGCTTGACCGGTGCCGCTGCCACATGGTCGCGCACGGCGTCGGCGAACCCTTGGAGCCGTTGAGCGCAGTCCTGGCTGATCCGCGCGATGGTCGCGGTGACCAGCGTGACCCCGAACAGGTCGGCCATCAGCGCAGCGAGACGCTTTTCCGGCAGTAGCTGGTAGTGCAGCAGATACAGCACAAACGCGCCGATCCGCTTGCCGTATTGCACCGGCGCGGTCACCCCTTCGGGGAACGCCGCTCGCGTCTGCGTGCCACAGGCGGCGCAACGGCAGCCGTGTGCGCGGTGCTCGGTAACGATCAGCGGCCTCGGTTCCGGGAGATCGAACACTTGCCGGGCGACGTGATCCATCGCCATGGCCGGAGTCAGCGGTTCGCCGCACCCGGCGCAAACCTCTGGATAATGGTGAATGGTGGCGTCAGGGGTTTCAGTCCGGCGCAGCGTCTCGCCCGGATGGCCCTTCTGCCCGCCGGTCTTCTTGCCCGATGGTTCTCGCAGGCTGCTGACCCGCAGCGGCTTCTTCAGCCCGTCGCTGGAGGGCGGCTTGCCGCTGTTGCTGCTGTTCAGCCCAAGGCGGCGCTCCAATTCCGCCAGCCGCCCGATCAGCGCCGCATTCTCGGAGCGGAGCACCGCATTCTCCGCCTGCAATGCCGCCATGGCCGCTTCAATGCTAGCATTACAGTTGCACAGTTTGAGCGATGATGCTGCACTCCCGTGTGAGTGGGAGTGTATGGATGATGGCTGCCTCGATGGAGACGATGCTGGAGCTTTGGGCGTCGTCGCTGCGTGATGTGAAAGCCCGGATACGGCCGTTGTTCACCCAAGCCCGGGTGGCGGCGTCGGCGGGCTTGTTCCTGGATGGGCTGCTGGGGCCGGAGCGGCGCAAAACCGGGTGGATGCGCGCCGAAGCTGCGGGTGATCCCGGTCCCTGGCGTCAGCAGGCGATCCTTGGTCGCGGCCGCTGGGAGGCGGATGCCCTGCGCGACGTGGTGCGGGACTATGCGTTGGAAACGCTGGCCGACCCGGCGGCGGCGCTGGTGATCGACGAGACCGGCTTTCTCAAGCAGGGCCGCGCGTCCTGCGGGGTGGGGCGGCAATACACGGGGTCTGCGGGCAAGATCACCAACTGCCAGATTGGGGTGTTCGCGGCCTACGTGTCCCGGCACGGCCATGCCTTTGTCGACCGGGCGCTCTACTTGCCCAAGGCCTGGACGGAGGACCCTTCCCGCCTGGCTGCGGCGCATGTGCCGGCCGAGGTCGGCTTTGCCACCAAGCCGCGCCTGGCCCGGCGCATGATCGAGAATGCCATGGCGGCCAAAGTGCCATTCGCTTGGGTCACGGCCGACACGGTCTATGGGGTGAGCGAGCTTGAGATGGCGCTGCGGCGAGCCGGCAAGGGCTACGTGCTCGGCCAGCCCAGCACCCAGCAGGTCTGGTCGTCGGGGGCGCGTCCCGACGTCGCCGGCACAGCCGAAGACGTCGCGGCCGCGCTGGCGCCCTCCGATTGGCAGCGCCTTTCGGCAGGCACGGGCACCAAGGGACCGCGCGTCTACGACTGGGCGTATGTGGAGTTGGCCGACCTCGACGCCCAAGCCCAGGGCTATCCCGGCAGCCATGGCCTGTGGACGCGCGGCCTGCTGGTCCGGCGCAGCATCGCCGACGGCGCGTGCGCGTTCTTCGCCACCTGGTGCCCGGCCGGCACAGGCATCGGCACCCTTGTGGCGGTCGAAGGGCAGCGCTGGACCATCGAGGACAGCTTCGAGACCGCCAAGACCGAGTTCGGCCTCGACCACAACGAGAGCCGGTCCTGGCACGGCTGGCACCGCCATGTCTCGCTGGTGATGCTGGCGTTTGCCATGATGGCCACCATCCGCCACCACGCGAACCAGCCGGCTCCTTCGAAACGATGCTGTCCCTGACTCATGCGCGCCAGACCTTATCCGTTGGTCGCTCCAGGAAATCCGCCGCGTCGCCACCCGCCTCGCGCAACGACGCATCGGCCCGGCTCACGTCATTGCCTGGTCACTCTGGCGACGCGCGCACCAGGCCGCCGCGCAACGCTCACATATGAAACGAAGCACGCAACTGTAATGCTAGGGCCTGTTAGCGGCTGAACTTTTAGCTTGGTTGTGCATTACCCTGCTTTTTTGGTGGGGTGGACTGGATGCTGACGGACACGCAATGGATGGTGCTTGAACCTTTGATCGAGGCTTGCCGTCCGCCGGCCAAGGTGCCGCCGCAGCATCTGCGGCGCACGGTCAGCGCGATCGTATGGCGGCATGACAACGGCGCCAAGTGGCGCAGTGTCCCGCCCGAGCTTGGGCCGTGGTGGATGGCCGCCCAAACCTTCATCCGTTGGTCGCGGCTTGGGGTGTGGGAACGGCTGCTCACGCTGATCCAAGAGCAAGGCGTGCAGCTTGGGATGACGTTCCTCGACGGCACCAACATCCGGGCGCACCAGAAAGCGGCCGGGGCGGCCAAAAAGCCGACACTCCAGCGCAACGAGACCATCGTGAGGCGCTTGGCCGCTCTCGTGGTGGCTATGGCACCAAGGCTTGCGTGATCACCGACGCGATCGGCCGGGCCGTGGCCTTCGTGCTGGCGCCGGGGCAGGCGCACGAGTTGCCGCACGCCGTGGCGCTGCTCGACCAATTGCCAGACGTACCCGGCTGGGTCGTCGCCGACCGTGGCTACAGCAGCCACGGCTTCCGCGAGCACATCTGGAACTTGGGCGAAGCTGGTCAAGGTTCCGCTCGCGTAGCGAGTGGAATACCAGCGGAGGGGCACGGCCCGCGATCCCGCCCAAGCAGAACGAGGCGCCCGTGGCCTGCCCGGACTGGATCTACACCCATCGCAACCAAGTCGAGCGGCTTTGGGCGGAGTTGCTCAAGGTTCCGGCCGCTTCAGCGGCTGGAATAGCAACGGAGGGCAGGCTCAAGGAATGGCGCGCCGTCGCCACGCGCTACGAGAAAACCGCCAACTCTTTCATGGGCGTCCTCTGCCTCGCCGCAGCCTTCGATTGGCTCAAATGCTAACAGGCCCTAGCATTACAGTTGCAGAGTTTGAGCGATGATGCTGCACTCCCGTGTGAGTGGGAGTGTATGGATGACGAGTGCCTCGATGGAGACGATGCTGGAGCTTTGGGCGTCGTCGCTGCGTGATGTGAAAGCCCGCATACGCCCGGTGTTCACGCAAGCACGCGTTGCGGCATCGGCTGGCTTGTTCCTGGATGGCTTGCTCGGGCCGGAGCGGCGCAAAACCGGGTGGATGCGCGTCGAAGCTGCGGGTGATCCCGGTCCCTGGCGTCAGCAGGCGATCCTTGGTCGCGGCCGCTGGGAGGCGGATGCGCTGCGCGACGTGGTGCGTGATTATGCCCTTGAGACGCTGGCCGACCCGGATGCGGTGCTGGTGATCGACGAGACCGGCTTTCTCAAGCAGGGCCGCGCGTCCTGCGGGGTGGGGCGGCAATACACGGGGTCTGCGGGCAAGATCACCAACTGCCAGATTGGGGTGTTCGCGGCCTACGTGTCCCGGCACGGCCATGCCTTTGTCGACCGGGCGCTCTACTTGCCCAAGGCCTGGACGGAGGACCCTTCCCGCCTGGCTGCGGCGCATGTGCCGGCCGAGGTCGGCTTTGCCACCAAGCCGCGCCTGGCCCGGCGCATGATCGAGAATGCCATGGCGGCCAAAGTGCCATTCGCTTGGGTCACGGCCGACACGGTCTATGGGGTGAGCGAGCTTGAGATGGCGCTGCGGCGAGCCGGCAAGGGCTACGTGCTCGGCCAGCCCAGCACCCAGCAGGTCTGGTCGTCGGGGGCGCGTCCCGACGTCGCCGGCACAGCCGAAGACGTCGCGGCCGCGCTGGCGCCCTCCGATTGGCAGCGCCTTTCGGCAGGCACGGGCACCAAGGGACCGCGCGTCTACGACTGGGCGTATGTGGAGTTGGCCGACCTCGACGCCCAAGCCCAGGGCTATCCCGGCAGCCATGGCCTGTGGACGCGCGGCCTGCTGGTCCGGCGCAGCATCGCCGACGGCGCGTGCGCGTTCTTCGCCACCTGGTGCCCGGCCGGCACAGGCATCGGCACCCTTGTGGCGGTCGAAGGGCAGCGCTGGACCATCGAGGACAGCTTCGAGACCGCCAAGACCGAGTTCGGCCTCGACCACAACGAAAGCCGGTCCTGGCACGGCTGGCACCGCCATGTCAGCCTGGTCATGCTGGCGTTTGCCATGCTGGCAACCATTCGCCACCACGCGAACCCAGCGGAGTCGCGAAGCGCCTCGCGCGCGCCGGCTGCCTCGCAAACTGCGCGCCGCCCGACTCATGCGCGCCAAGCCTTATCCGCTGGTCGCTCCAGGAAATCCGCTGCGTCGCCACCCGCCTTGCGCAACGACGTATCCGGCCGGCTCACGTCATTGCCTGGTCACTCTGGCGACGCGCACACCAGGCCGCCGCGCAACGCTCACATATGAAACGAAATGCGCAACTGTAATGCTAGGCGATTCAGCGTAGAGAATACGCTTGCCTCACTTCGGCAGCCTGTCAGGATTGCTGAGCGAGCTGGCGGCTTCCGGCTTCGTCCGGTTCCGCGAGCGCATGCAGGCCGAAGCCGAGGCGGCTGGGCCGGACCCGAAAGCGCGCGTGATCGGGATCGGCCGTGGTTACGTAGGGTTCGCTCGAACCTGCCCCGGCCTGTTCGTGCTGATGTTCCGCTCGGAGCGGCTGGATTGGTCATCCCCGGCGTTGTCGGCCGCAGGAGCCGCAGCGTTTGCGCTCCTAACGCAACCCGAAAGCGAGGCCGAGACGCAGCACGTTTCACCTGGCCTCCAAACCCTCGTCGCAGCCACGGAACGATGGTCGCTGGTGCATGGCCTGGCGACGCTGGTCATCGATGGTCGGCTTGGACCGGTGGCGGACAGGATGGTGCCGGGCACCGACATCGAGACACTCATCAACGAGGTGCTGACCAACGGTCTTCGTCCCAGCCGTATGGACCGTTAGTGAAACGCCTCGCCGCATTGGTCTAGCAATCTGTATCACTTCGTCAAACGACGGACACATAGGGTGGAACAGATCACTCGATGCCAGACGCTCTCATGCACTCGGCGTAAGCTGGCGACCAATATGCCTTCGCCCAATGGCTCACGCGAACCGATTTACGGAGGCGAGCCTTCCAGAAGGGGTCATTTTTGTAGAAAGTTTCCGCGGCCGCATGGCTCTCGGCATTGATGATCCAGATGCCCCCGGTCGGCGTGCCGTCCGCGGACGGAGGCAGCGCACCCGCTGCGATGACCCGATCACCATGCCCGGCAAGGAAGGCCAGGTGGTCCGCCATGTGCTGGGCACGTTCCGGCAGGCGGTGCGGCTGCGCCGCATACACGTCCTCAAACTGGACGACGAACAACATCAGCAGCTCCCTTCGCTGGCATGACCCAGGCAGGTTCAACGGGTATGATCTCAGCCCACGACATGCGGGCACCCCGGCAGTGCTGGACGTTCGCCGACACTATGATCGGCGTCAACCCACCTGCTCCCAGCTTGCGCGAGAGCAGGTGTATGGAATCTAAATGTTGGGATAGAGCGGCAACAACTAGCTCTGGCCGCTGATCAAGATGCTACGGCGCCAGATGGCCAATCTGCACAGGCTACAAGCGCATCCAATGTATCCGCCCGGTCTGCCCTAAAGGTTTGCCGTGTGTAGTACCAGCTTCCCGGCCCGTCTCATGTCATCGGATTCTAGCTGGATGAAGGGCTTGTTCCTACGCCCACCTCAACCTTCAAGAATTGCATGCAAGCCGCTACCGTGCGTTTTCCCGTCGCTGGGCCTCCTGGACCAAGCTTGCAATCCTAACTGCCTTAGTGCGACCCGAATGTGATCCGACGATCTATCTCCCTCTCAATCGAGTCCGTGAAACGGCCGCCAGACCGGGCGAGGATGTCGGCGATCTCTCCATCAAGTTGCCGCGCCCGATACCTCTCCATCGCAGCGGCGATCCTACGCAGGATGCCAGGTTTCCTGGCAACGTTCCCACAGGCTGCAAATGCTTCCTGCTTAGGTAGGGTGTGAAAGACCCGATGTCGCACCGCGCTGCCCATAGGCTGGCTCCTCATGCCTGAGACGCTAGGTTTTCTCAGCAGCCTTCGTCCCATCTCAGTAGGATGGGCTTGCAGACACGCGCTTCACAAACGATGTTGCCTCATGCGACAGGCGAGGAAAGCTCGTGCATAGGCCGATGCCACCGCTCAACGCCCTTCGCGCTTTCGAGGCAGCGGCGCGGCATCTCAGCATGACCAAGGCAGCCCACGAACTGCACGTCACGGCAGGGGCGTTGAGCCACCAGATACGCGGACTGGAGGACGCGCTCGGCCTCAAGCTGTTCCAACGGGGCGTCCGGTCAATCGCGCTTACGGCGGCGGGCAGGCAGCTCTACCCTGCCCTGCGGATCGGCTTCACCCACATCCGGGACGCGATCAACGACTTGGCCAGCGCGGGCGACGCACGCATTCTCGTGGTCAGTTCGTCACCAGGGTTTACCGCAAAGTGGCTTGCGCCGCGGCTGTACAGCTTCTCTGGTGCATACCCTGACATTGATGCTCGCGTTTCTTCGTCTTTCAGCAACGCCGACTTCACGACGGACGGCGTTGATGTTGCGCTGCGTAACCTGTCCGTTGACGCCGTCGCCGATCCGGACCTGGTGATCGAGAAGCTGTTTGAGCTGCACCTCCTGCCCGTGTGCAGCCCTAAGCTGATCGAGGCGCATGGGCCGTTCGCTACACCAGCGATACTCGCCGGCGTGCCTCTGATCCATGACGAATCGCTCGCCAACCGTGCCGAGGTTCCCGATTGGGGGAACTGGTTCAAGGCAGCCGGGGTGGGCGATGCCGACACCAGCCACGGCCTCCGCTTCAGCAACGCTGATCACGCGATTGATGCCACCCTGGGAGGCGCAGGGGTGCTGCTGGCGCTCGACATCCTGGCCTACGACGCGCTACGCACCGGCCAACTCGTGGTGGCCTCTCCGCCTGTCTTACGATCCGGACGCGCCTACTACTTGGTCTATCCAAAGGACAGGCAAGACCGCTCGGCCGTGCAGGCTTTTCGCACCTGGATCAGGCAAGAGGTATCGGCGCTCGACTGGAACATCTGCTTGCGTCCGCCTTGACGCCGACGGTGCGCTGTCTGCAGGGCCATTCAGTTCTGATTACGCAGTGCCGAGCGCGAGCAGCTGATCGAAGCTGACGGCGTTGGCGTAGAGCGCCAGGCTGATGTTCTGGACGCCGTTGGCGCGCAGGATGTTGAGAGCGGCCGAGCGAATGCGGGCCATGACGCCGGGCCGGGTGCGGATGCGGCTGGCGCCCTCACCCAAGGTCACATCCCGGACATAATGGGCACGGTTCTCTATGCCCCAGTGCGCACGGATGGCGCAGCCCAGGACCTTGGCGCCGTGGCGGATCTGGCAAGGGTAGTAGCCGACCTCCTCGCGCGTGGCCCACAGGCCGGAGCGGGTGTCCTTGATGTAGGTCAGGCGCGACACCCGGGCGACGCAGCTGACCAGCGTCTGCCAGGGCGCGTCCAGCTGGCCGGTGGTGTCGAACACCTCGACGCGCCGGTGCTCCTGGCGGCCGTGGCGGCCGCGGTCCACGGTCTCGTAGCTGTCGAAGGGGCACCCGGTGGCACAAAGCCCGGCCAGGGTCGCGTGCAGGATGGGCTGGTTGTCCTTGACGCGGACCAGCAAGGCGTTGCCAGTCGCCGCGGCTTGCGCGAACCCGTCCTTTTGGCAATGCAGCGCATCGGCGGTGAACAGCACGCCGGTCACGCCGAGTTCGGCCATCAGCCGTGGCACCGCCGCGATCTCGTCCGGTGCCCCGCCCAGTTCCTGATGCGCGAGGATCAGGGCGGCGTCACTGGCGAAGGCACTGAGCACGTGAACCGCCTTGCGGTCGGTCAGGTGGTCAAAGCTGCCACGCAACGTCTTGCCGTCGAGCGCGACCGTGCGCGGCGCCTCGGGCGTGCTGTGTAGGCTCAGGTCGCGGGCATGGCGGCGGAACGCGGCTTCGAGATCGTCACGGCCGAGTGCCAGGAACAGGTGGCGCAAAGTGTTCACCGCCGGCGCGCGCCGGAAGCAGGCACCGAAGACGGCATTCAGGCACTCGCGCTGGAGAGCGATGAAGGCGATGATCTTCTTGTAGGAGGTCGCGCCCGTCAGCACGGCGAGGACCGAGAACAGCAGCAGGTGGCTCATGCTGTAGCGCTGGCCTTGGGCACGGCGTGGGTCGGGCACTTCGGCAAGTGCGGCAAGCAGGAAAGCGAAAGGCACAGGGCGACCTCACAAAGCTCGAAGGTCACCTTCATACAGCCGTTACGTCACCCCGTCGCCGCTCACGCCCAGACCGCTACGGCAGAACTGAATGGCCCTGGCGCTGTCTGACCGTGTGACCGCCAAGCTGTGCAGACCGGCCATCTGACGCCGCACCACGTTGATCGGCGGCCAGGGCCAGGGGTGTCCGTCAAACGAACCAAAAGCGGGCACTCGGCTATGAGCGTTCCCTTACGGCTACAATCCCTCGATCGTGCCGAGTTCGCGAAATCGCTCCTCGTCCTCCTTCGTAACCTCCCGCAGCGTGCGCTGCGCGAGCGCGATGTAGAGTTCCTTCATGCGCTTATGTGCGTCCTGGCTGTACTCGTCTTCGCGGGCATGGAGACCGTTCATGTAAGTCAGCATGTTCTTGAGGAAGAAGATAGGGTTGACGAGATCGCCGATGTCTTCCCAGCGGGTAAGGTAACCCTGTGCAAGGAGGCGGCGTTCCAGCGTCTTGTCGCAGTCGCCCTTGCAGACGACGTGCAAGCTCTCGAAGCGCTTGTGGTTGTCGCGAGGAGACGCCCAGACGAGAATAGCTTGCGATGGTTCCCGCACGCTTCGCGCCAGGACGTCGACGTCGCAGACTTCGCAACGCATGTCTTGATAGTTTCCGAAGAAGCTCTGGATTGGTCGCATGCGCTGATAACTTGTAGGGAAGTAGCGGAGCGCGAGCTTAGAAAATCCCGTGTCGACGAAGTGCCCCTCGATCTTCTTGCGATCAAAAATCTCGTACGCCCCGATGTCGTTCGACCCCGCCAACCGCTGAAGCCGCTCAATCAGACCTCCGCTCGGTACAGTGGAGTAAAAGCCCATGAACCCGTCCGCCCCGTGCTGCTTCAGACGGTCGGTGATGTTGCTTTCCTGGTCCGGTCCGACCGACTTGTCGCTGATCGCGTAATGTTTGCAGCTCACGAGCCAAGTGAATTTTCGGGTATTCAGCCGGCCTCGGAGTTGTTCGCTAATGACGAGGTCGCGTCCTGCGTCGGCGCCTCGGCCAGGACCAATCTCGATGACAAATCCGAGTTCGGCTAGGAAATCGCGTGCGAACAACTCCCAAATGTCACCATTGGGGATTTCGGTCCAATCGATCACGCTTTATTTCCTCGTGTCTGAACTCGGTTTCCACACGTGAACGGTCGCACCAGACGAGCCATAGCTTGTGCTTTCCCCCATACAAAGCCGTGTCCGTCAAACGACCCGCGACCGGCCACGCCCACTCTGTCCGGAGCCCCCAGGTCCCTGACGGCAAGGCGGACACTTTGATTGACGGACGGGGAGACGGACAATTCTGCCTGGCGTATGCAGTACCCCTGGGCAGGCACTCCCTCTACATCCGCAGCCCTCGGCGCTGCCCTTGGCGCTCGCTCGCCGTTTCCCGCTGGGCTGCTGCCGCACCGGCCCGCTCTCCTGCCTTCAAGGCCACAGTCAGCCCGGCCACCCGGTCCAGTTCCGGTCGCTGCTCGGGCACAACGGACGCAGCCGTAACTGCGCCCGGGCGTCCCCCGGCCCGCAGCATGGTGCGCAAGCCTTCCGCGCCAAACCGCTGCTCGGCAGCGGCACCAAAGGCCCGCAGCTCGCCCGCGACTTGCTTGTCCTGCTGCACGGCCCGCCATGCCTCGCCCTGGATGCGGTCGTCCTTCGCCGCGGCCACGGCGCCGATCGCCGCCTCGGCCGCGGCGGACAGGCGCGGGATGCCGGTCGCGTCCGCCGCGCGCGGCGTCTCTACGCCGGTGCGGTAGCCCCGCTCCGCACGGGCCTCCGCCGCGCCGATCCGCTCCAGGCTCGGCCCGATGGCGCCGACCGCGCGCTGTGCCGCGTCCCGTTCCGCACGTGCTTTCGCACCAGCGAAGAACCCATCCTTGCCCCGCAGCTCGCCAAGCTGGAGCGGGTTGGCCGCTACCCGGGACGCCGCACTCGTCCACCCCTGCCGCTTGACCAGCTCGTCCAGTGTTGTCCGCGCGGTATGCGGATCGCGGTAGGCCCCCTGCAGGTAGCTCCACCGCGCTTCCCGCTCACGCTGCACCGCCTTGTCCGCCGCCACCACGGCCGCGACCTCGCCGAGGCCGGCGCCACGGCCCAGACTGTCCCGCCCCTGGCCCGACGGATCGGCATAGGGCGGGATGAGCCATCCGCCCTCGGCCTTCTCCCGTTCCGTGCTCGCGGCCGTTGCCGCCATGACGGGCTGAGCCGTTTCTCCGTGGACTTTGCCGGCCCCCACGGAGGCAAGCTCGTCCCAGAAGGCGCGTACACGCTCCCGGTCGCTGCGTGGGACGGGCGCCACCGTCTCCGGCCGCGCTGCCGGCCGTGGTGCGTCCACTGCCTCCTGCCCGTCCACGGCCCGCAGCTCGTCCGCTGTGGCCCATGCCACGGACGCGGCCCGCACCTCGCCCCGGCCCATCTGCCGCGCCAGTTGCCGGGCGTCCCCGGCCGTCTCGGTCGAGACGAAGACCTGGGCGCTTTCCCGCTGCCGGGTCAGCGCCACGTAGCTCGCCGCCGCCCGCCAGTGGTGCGTGTGCAGCAGATACGTGTGGTCCAGCGTCTTGCCCTGCCCCTTGTAGATCGTCCCCGCATAGCCGTGCCGGAAGCCCTGGAACTCCGTCGCTGACCAGGTGACCTCCCGGCCAGGAGCGCCGGCTGCCGCGTCCAGCCTGGCCGAGATCTCCCCGGTGCGCGCGTCGATGCCGGTGATCACCCCGGCATTGCCGTTGTAGAGGGCATAGCGTCGGGCGTCATGCTGACAACGCTAGACCAGAACCAAAGTGAACACCGTTGATTTCCTTTGGCCGTGCCGGAACCGTCCGCTCTCTGGACGGCTCCAGCGCCCTCCGTTCAAGGGTGGTTTTCCCGTCCACAGAATGCATCCCACAAACATCAGGCGTCCCACAATGGCTTACCCCGTTCTGGGGACGCTGATGTTCCTGACCCGTTCACCTGTCGCGTTGTCTACATGACATCCAACGCTATGCCCTCCACGACGCAGGGCATCCTGACCGACGCCGCTTTCGAGATGAGCGACAGCTACGAAGTGGCTGACGTATGGAAGAGCGTGCGGGTGACCGAGGAGGTCGTGCTGCGCCGCGAGGTGACCGAGCGCCACGAGACGGTGCGCGACACCGTGCGTCGCGACGAGGTCGTCGTCGAGCAGGCCAAGCGCTCCCTTCCAGCCCTCCCGCAGGCCAGCAAGTCGGAGCCGGCGCACTTGGCGGCCGACCTGGAGGAGGCTGCCGAGCGCTTCGAGACCAATGCCGGCCAGCAGCAAAAGGCGCTTGCGACGCTTCACGAGACGCTCGACGCCGAGGCAGGCGCAACCAAGGTTGAGCAGAAGCCGACGGCATCCCAGCCGCAGGCTCAGGCGTTGAAGGCGAGCGCCGAGCAGAAGGATAAGGGCAGCAACAGCCACAAGGGCTGAGGCAGTCCTGAGCCGGCCGAAGGTGCTGCACCTTCGGCCGGATGCTGGGCAGCGACGCTGCACCCGATGTGAAAAGGAGATGGCCATGCTGCAAGGCACTTGGCTGGCCATGGAAGCCCAGCAGGTTATCGCGCTGCGGCTGATGAAGCTCGCGATGGGAGGCTCGGCCGCGACGCAGGAAGCGCATCTCATGGTGGCCGAGAAGGTGGACGCCACGACCAGGGCAGTTGGCATGGTTACCGCGGCTATGGCATGCGGAACGTTCGACGGCGGCGCTGACGCGGTGGTGCGGATGCTGCGCCAAGAGGTGCAGGCAAACCGGACGCGGCTGGGACCCAGTTGAAACAGCCCTCCAATCGCATTCGGTGACCCCGGAAAGAGCTATTTGGGGTCATGCCAAGGAGAAAGCTTGCACCCGCCCGGCCCGAGGCTGTGGGCCAGCTTTATCCTGACCCGCAGCTTCGTTCTCCTGACTATCCTGCCCTGTCCGCTACGGATCAGAAATCCATGTCCCCCATACCACCCATGCCGCCGCCGGGCGGGCCGCCAGCCGGGGCCTTTTTCTCCGGACGTTCGGCGACCATCGCCTCGGTGGTGACCAGCAAGCCAGCGACCGAGGCCGCATTCTGCAAGGCCGTGCGCACGACCTTGGTGGGGTCGATGACGCCGGCCGTCACGAGGTCCTTGAACTCGCCGCTTTGGGCGTCGAAGCCGTAGTTGTAGTCGGCGTTCTCCAGCACCTTGCCGGCGATCACCGCGCCGTCCTCGCCGGCGTTCTCGGCGATCTGGCGCAGGGGCGTCTGCACCGCCTTGCGGACGATCTCGATGCCGAACCGCTGGTCCTCGTTCTCGGGCTTCAGCTGCGCCAGGATCAAGCTGGCACGGGCCAGCGCCACGCCGCCGCCCGGCACGATGCCCTCTTCGACGGCCGCACGAGTCGCGTGCAGGCCATCGTCAACCCGGTCCTTGCGCTCCTTCACCTCCACCTCGGTCGAGCCGCCGACCCGGATCACCGCCACGCCGCCGGCCAACTTGGCCAAGCGCTCCTGCAGCTTCTCCTTGTCGTAGTCGCTGGTGGTCTCCTCGATCTGCGCCCGGATCTGGCCGCAACGCCCCTTGATGTCATCGCCCTGGCCCGCACCCTCGATGAGCGTCGTGTTCTCCTTCTCGACGAGGGCGGTCTTGGCCCTGCCCAGCATGGCAAGCGTGACGTTCTCGAGCTTGATGCCGAGGTCCTCGGAGATCACCTGACCGCCGGTGAGCACGGCGATGTCCTCCAGCATGGCCTTGCGGCGGTCGCCGAAGCCCGGCGCCTTCACGGCCGCGACCTTCAGGCCGCCGCGCAGTTTGTTCACGACCAGGGTGGCCAGCGCCTCGCCCTCGATGTCCTCGGCGATGATCAGCAGCGGACGGCCAGACTGCACCACCGTCTCAAGCAGCGGCAGCATGGCCTGCAAGCCGGACAGCTTCTTCTCATGGATCAGGATGTACGGCTGGTCCAGCTCGGCAACCATCTTCTCCGCATTGGTGATGAAATACGGAGAGATGTAGCCGCGGTCGAACTGCATGCCCTCGACAACGTCGAGCTCCGTTCCCATCCCCTTCGCTTCCTCGACGGTGATGACGCCCTCGTTGCCGACCTGCTGCATCGCCTCGGAGATCATACGGCCGATCTCGGCATCACCATTGGCCGAGATGGTGCCAACCTGGGCCGTCTCCGCCGGGGTGGCGATCTTCTGTGTGTGCTTCTGAAGCTCCTCGACCACTGCCGTCACGGCCTTGTCGATGCCGCGCTTCAGGTCCATCGGATTCAGACCGGCGGCGACACCCTTGGCCCCCTCACGCACGATCGCCTGGGCCAGCACGGTGGCCGTGGTGGTGCCATCGCCCGCAACGGTGCTGGTCTTGCTGGCGACCTCGCGCACCATCTGCGCGCCCATGTTCTCGAACTTGTCGCCCAGCTCGATTTCCTTGGCGACGGTGACGCCGTCCTTGGTGATCCGCGGCGCGCCGAAGCTCTTGTCGATGACCACATTGCGCCCCTTGGGGCCGAGCGTGACTTTCACCGCGTCGGCGAGGATGTCGATGCCGCGCAGCATGCGCTGGCGTGCGTCGCCGCCGAACCGTACGTCCTTGGCAGCCATATCTGTGCTCCTGTGCGTTTGTTGGTGAAGTGCGTGGCCGGGTAGGCCGGATCAGGCGGCCTTGGCGGTCGTCGCCGGCTGGCCCTCGATGATCCCCATGATGTCGGACTCCTTCATGATCAGGAGCTCCTCGCCATCGAGCTTGACCTCGGTGCCGGACCACTTGCCGAACAGCACGCGGTCGCCGGCCTTCACGTCCAGGGTCTGGATCTGACCCTGTTCGTCGCGCGCCCCAGGGCCGACCGCGATCACCTCGCCTTCCATCGGCTTCTCCTTGGCGGTGTCGGGAATGATGATGCCGCCCGCGGTCTTCTCCTCGGCGGTGATGCGCTTGACCACGATGCGGTCGTGCAAAGGACGGAACTTCATCTGGATCGCTCCCTTTCTGGTCAGTTCAGCTGACCGATTAAGCCAAGAGTCGCTGGTGCCCGACATCAGGCGCCAGGAAGCCTGCAGCAGCGCTCATCAGCACTCCCCTCCCGGGAGTGCCAGCCATCTAGCCTGCAGGGGCGCGGCCTTCAAGGACCGAAAAGAGCTACCCGGTGACGTGCAAGGGTCAGGGAACTTGAAAGTGGCTCTGGTCGAGGTGTAAACTTCCCGTTCTCGCGGCGTGGCTCACCGGGAAAAGCCCAAGACGTGTCATATGCCGGGGGGTCATGAACCCGTCTTCCGGGATGGCTAGGCCTAGTTCATTGCGCTAAGACTCATCCTTTTCGTGACATCATTAATGAAGTCGGTCATGCAATAATCTGCCTGACCACTCCATCGTGCGACCGCCACCGTCTGACGTGCCTTGAGCGACGTTTCTACGTGACTTATTCCATCCTCATAGTAATGGACAGGAAACGCCTCGACGAGTTCGAAGTTTTTTGCGTTCATCATCTCGCCTACGCGGCCTTCCTCTATAAACCTCCTCGCATCCGCAAGCTTAGCTTCTACAGCTAAATCAATATCGTCCGTGTGAACATTCGAAAATATTTTATCGAAGCAATATCCAGGATGCTCATCCGTGGTTGAGCAAACCCTATTATAAATCGCAACATATTCGACCTCTGCCACTGCTCTCTTGATACGCTTGTCAAAGAACTCGATTGCCTTTATCGCCCGTTCAACCGATCCAACATCCAGATACATCTGATCATCCACCCGAGAGTAGAACGACCCCAAGATGATGGGCCGCTTATCAGGTGGTATGGACGAGTAAGGCACCGAGAGCTTCAGATTCTTGGCTTCGCCGTCGTAGAGCCAAACCCACCGATCGCCGGCTCGATCGTAAGTCATGCAGCTGAGATTGCTGAATCTCGCCTGCAAACCGGATTTGCTGTGAAGCTTGTAATACAGCCTAGTTGGCAGGAATATCTCTCCGGTCATTGTCTTAATAATTTGCCTATCTGTGACCATCAGTCCTCTCCAAAAATGGGGTAGATTCAGGGTACCTCACCGCGCTGCATAGAGGTACGGTGAACGATAGCCAGCATGGCCTCAAGTACCGGGCGCTCAAGCACCCAGCCTCGAAATCGTCGCATGCCCGCGCGTCTCGGAACCCGTCTCCAGCACGAGGTCGCATTCCCCATGCGGCAGCCGGGCCACTGCGCGCTCGACGATTCCAGACTCCGGCGGGTTGCGCTCGTCGTCAGCCGAGTTGATTACCAGAACCGGCCGGGTGATCCGCGACAGACCCGGCGCGGCATCGAAGTCGTGCGACGAGTCCCATTGAAACACCCAATCATTCGCGTCCGGAGGGGAGGACGCGAGCTGGCGCGCCACGATCGCATCCGCCTCTGCCGCCGTCGGCGCCTGTGCCTGCCAGCCGAGGTTGCCGCCGGCGGTGCCGACAACGAAGCTGGCGATCGCATACGGCAGCGAGTGTGGCGCGGCTGTGTAGTTGCCGCCGGCATAGGTCGGGTCGTTGCGGATCGTCTCCACCATCAGCCGCCGCATCATCCAATTGCGGCTCGCCATTGGGGAGGGCTGGGACGCCATCGGCACGAAGCCGTCGGCAAAATCGGGGTGCTGCTCGGCCCAGAGCCAAGTCTGCATCCCGCCCATCGAGAAGCCCATCGCCAAGCGCAGGTGTTGCAAATGCAACCCCTCAGTCACCAGCCGGTATTGCGCCGCAACCGTGTCGTCATAGTCATAGGCGGGAAACTTCGCGCGTAGCCCATCGGAGGGTTTGCTGGACCCGCCGGCGCCTATCGAGTCCGGCAAGATGACGCAGTATTTCGAGGCGTCCAGCGGTTGACCCGGCCCAAATAGCGCCCCTGCGAAGGCCGGCGCCATCATCGCCCCGCTAGACTGTGACGTGCCGTGCAGGATCAGCACCGGCTGCCCGGACGGGCTGCCCACGGTGCGGTAGTGCATCCGCAACTCTGGCAGGGTCTCGCCCGTATGGAAGCGGAAATCGCGCAGAACGACATCCGCTTCTTGCGCCGGCGGCAAGTCGGCCGCGTGCGCGGCAACACTCAGCAATAAGGCAACAGCGATTGCGCCGAGCACGATCCTCACTGTAATTCTCCTCCTTACACGGTGACGATCCTGCACGACTGGCCCGGTGCCGTCCAATCGATCCGTAGCGCCGCGTGGCGTCTTGATTTCTCTCAAAGCCCTCTCGATTTTCGGCACAAAACCGCTGCTGCGTAGTTCTTGAATTACGCACACTCCGCAGCTTTCCCTAGAGCGCGCACGATTTTCGACGCTTTGGGCTTTCCGCTCGATCGAGGCGCAACTGAACTCCGGCGCTCAAACACAGGTCGATGGACCACCCTTGTGACCGCAGGCCTTAACAGATAGCGTACATTGGCTTTTCCGCCCCTTAACCCCAGGAAGGCCTCAGTTATGTGGACGCGTCGCGTTGTCTCGTCGACCATCCGGATCGCTGGACTTTTGCTCACACTGGGCTTTGGCCTAACGGCGGTGGCCGCCGAAAAAGAGGCGTTCGTTGTATTGCCCGACGGCGGCGCACATTACACCGGGCCACAGGGTCGAACGGCGGATGTCACCGAGCTGCTCTCCACCAGCGCGCAAACCGGTGGCGTGCTTGGCCTGTTTCGACAAATCATCGCACCCCAAAGCGGACCGCCCGCCCATATCCACCGCGATGCGGATGAGTTTTTTTACGTCGTCAGCGGGACATTCGATTTCAAATTGGGGGACCGGATCGTTAACGTAACCACTGGGTCGGTCGTTTTTATTCCCAAGGGAACCGTGCATACGTTTGAAAACAAGGGAACCCAACCAGCCATATTGTTGGTCGGAGTCACGCCGGCGGGGCTGGAGCAGAAATTCGCCGATTGGCAGGGAGGGGATGAAGAGACAGTCAAGGCAATGAATAAAAAATACTATACCGACGTCGTTGGGCCGCCGCTGAAGTACCCGAACCTCCGCGGCGCAGCACGATCAACGACATCGAGCAGAATGGCGTCTCATGAAATGGAGCGCGCGTTTGCCACGACGCGCTCCATTTCCGTTCTCTCGCGCCTTGTGCCTCATCGCGCGCCGTCTGATACGGCAATGTTACGGCCGTAACTTACAGAAAATCCGGAAGTCTTGCCTATCGGGGGTGTAAGCCCAAACCGCCGAAAATTCCGGCAAGCGTTTCCCGGCGTGGGGAATTGTCGCATCGCCAAAGAAATCGGGCTGCGGTACCTTGGACTTTCCGTATTTGGGTTACAATACGGAAAGTTGGTGACACCCAGCCCAAGCCCGATGCCCTTTCCAGACCGACCTGACAGTCGCACCAACCATCGAAATCTGGAAAGTTAGTGGTCGGCAGAATTTTCGGCGATTTGGGCTTACACCCCCATCATCCTGCCGCAGATGGCGGCGACGCCGCCGGAGTATCAATGGAGCGACCAGCCGATGCCGGTCGTGGGCTGCTGGTTGGCGACCTCTTGGTGAAAGCTGGCTTTCATAGCTCCGGTCACCGTCGGCTGTGAGCAGGGTGGCCCGCATGCCGCTGCCGCCGTTGCTCCGCTGCCGAGCGCGGTGCCCGCCGCCAGCGCCGCGTCGTGCCCTGAGTGGCAAGCAGCCGCCGCCGAGCCCGCGTTTGTTTTAGGCCGGCTCGCTTGGCGTCGCTGTCACCGGGCCATCGCGCAATGCCGCCGCCAAGCGCGGGCCTTACAACTGTGGCGCTGAGGCGCGCCTTTCAGCCTCGAACTTTGAGACGCTTTCCAGCGCTGCCTCGATCGATCCGGTCACCCATGTGCCCGCTGCCCCGGTCAGCAGAAGCGTGCCGTCGCTGCACGCCTCCAAGCGCCATGGGGATGCCGGTGGGTCCTGGTGAGACACTTCGGCCGCCACGGCGAAATTCCCGCCATTCCTGATGATCCGCACGCACAATCCAAACGGGCGCGTCGCTCGCCATATTCGAAGGGTCGCGAGTTGATCGTCGGAGAACGAAACAGCTTGTGGTGCCATGGCCACTCACTCCATTTGCCGCAACCCATGATTGTAGGCGTTCTTTGCCGAAACAAACAGAGAAGTGGCTCAGACCGTACGGCCGTCATTCCGTGTGGTTGGGAGTGATGTGCCCAGCGACCAGTGTTGACGCCGCAATGCTTTTACGCGCGCGCTCCATAGATCGCTCGATATCCGTTAAAGTCAATTTGCCACGGCGGGGGAACGTGCTGGGATCGCGACCTTCTTCGATCCATACCGCCATGTAGCGACGCCGAACTACCGACGCTCGGACGGGCCAGGGAAACGGTTGAGCTACACTGGCGACAGAGATCGGGCAGGAACTAGAATGGCCCCAGTAGCTGGGGGCCGGAACAGGCTGGTAACCCCGAGTAGCCAAACCCGGTGTCACTCTCGCTAGAGAGGCCCTTCATGCATGTTCCGGTCAACGGCGTCCGCTTGTACTTCGACGTGGAAGGTGCCAGTCTGGTCGCGGATAGCAGCCGCATGAGGCAGAAGCCAACCCTGCTGATGCTGCATGGCGGTCCCGGTGCCTTCGATCACTCCCATTACAAGCCGGCGTTCTCGACCCTGAGCGACATCGCGCAGATCGTCTACTACGACCATCGTTGGAACGGCCGCAGCGATGCAGGCGATCCTACGACATGGAACCTCGCGCAATGGGGCGATGACGTGCGCGGTTTTTGTGACGCTCTCGGCATTGAGCGCCCGATTGTGTTTGGTCAGTCCTTTGGCGGCTTCGTTGCGCAATCCTATGCGACCCGGCACCCGGACCACTCGGCCAAGCTGATCCTGTGGAGCACGGCGGCGCAGATGGACTTGCATGCGGTGTTCGACGCATTCGAGCGGCTGGGCGGCACAGCCGCGCGGGAGATTGCGGAAGGACGCTGGCTGAGGCCGAACCCCGATACGGTGGCGGCCTACCGCGAGCAGTGCTTCCCACTCTACAACACGCGCGGCCACATCGATGCCGAGGTCAGGGGACGCACAATCATCCGGGAGGCTGTGGCCATGCACTTCTCTGCGCCGGGGCACGAGATCAGCCGGATGGACTTCCGGGCCGCCCTCGCCGGGGTGCAGTGTCCGACGCTGGTCGTCGCGGGTGAGGAGGACCCCATCACCCCGCCGGCGTTCAGCGGGGTCATCGCCGCTTGCCTTCCGCAGCATCTGGTCCGCTTCGAGCGCTTCGATGGCTGCGGACACGGCGTGCATAGTGACGATCCCGAGCGCGCGTTTTCGCTGCTGCGCGACTTCATCCTGTCCTGAACACCTGCGGGATGAGCAATTGGTCCATCCGCCGCGCCAAGGTCGTTCCGTAAAGAGCGGGACCTGACTGCGGCCGAATGCACCAAGCGGTTCTCGGAACAGGTCTCGGCGACGACGGCCAAGCGGCCCCAGCTTAAGGCGACGCTGGAATGGGCACGCGGTGGAGACGTGTTCATTGTAACCAAGCCTGATCGCTGGCGCGATCCACGGCGGACCTCTTGAACCGCGTGGGCCGACTTGAGGCCAAGGGCGTCGGCCTCCACGTGTTGTTCATGGATGGGCAGAAGGTCGATACCCGGACCGCAATGGGCAAGCTCATGGTGACGAGGCTGGTGGCCGTCGCAGCGTTCGAGCGCGACCCCATGCTCTTTTGACATGCAGCATTCCGTTCGACCGGTCCGCACGTGCAGCATCGGCGAGGATCAACGTTCCTACGGTTGACCAACTCACCATTCGTCAGGTCACGGATGGATCGCATGATGTCTTTCTCGACGGAGCCGAATACTCTGGCCTCACAGTGGGTCGAACTGGCCCACTTGGCTCGGTGGGAAAGACCCTGGAGAGCGAATGGGGGTTGGCACTGCACCTCGAATCCAAAAAGGGACAGGAAACGCGGCGCTACCTGCTGGACTTCGGTTTCATGCCGACGACCTACCAGAACAACCGTTCCGTCCTGAATATCGATGTCGCGCAGATCGATGCGTTGATCGTCAGCCATGGTCACTACGACCATATCGCAGGCGAAGGCCAACGCGAGCGCCCAGCGGCAACTCCAGGCGCTGACGGCAGACGCGTCTGGCCGAACGGGGTCCAGCATGCCGCAAGCCGGCAACGCCGGTCCGAGTTGATAGAAAAAGAAGCGGCTCAGAACGACGTCAAGTTGAGAGTGCGGCGCTACGTCCGGTAGCAGGCGGTGTCGCGAAGTCCCAAATTTACCGGGCTGCGACTGGGCGGCAGAGCAAAAGCAGTCGCCCCAACCCGGTACTGCAGGGCTCAGCGAGCTTGGAACTCACGCAGCCGATGCCAGTATTCGTCGGCACCCCCCTCGGGACTTCCCTCTTGCTGCCACAACACGTAGGCACGCTCACGGAGATGCTGGTCGAGAGCGCGATGCCAGTATTCGTCCGCTCGCCCTTCTGGACGGCCTTCCTGTTCCCAAAGCAAATAGGCACGTTCGCGGACGGCCTGTTCCAAGCCGAGTTTCGTTTCTGAATCAGTGCTTATCTCGTCCCCGTAGGGCTGCATCCGGCCTCCCCGGCTCTGGTGCATCCGAGCGGTTAAGCTTCCGAGTTCGGCATCGGGCACCAACTGTCCATGGGCAGCCGCCTCCAACGCCTTGGCCTTGTTTTGAGCCTCGGTCGCGGCTCCACCCGACTCATCGAGCGTGATAGGGTAGGTGTGAATAGCCACTCCGTTGCTGTCCAATACGTCGACAAGACGCTGTTCCATGACACTGTTCCCCCCCCCCAAACTGTGCCGCGCGCTGGCGACGAGATACCGTGTTGCACTCTAGGCGACGAGAGCCGTGGTTGGAAGCCGATCCTGCCCGGCCGCATCGGGTGGTCTGAACGGGGCAGAAGAAGCTATGGGGTGACCGGCAAAGGTTTGGCATCATCGTTGGTCGATGCAACCGATGGATGTTCCCCCCATGACCCAAGTTGATGACCTGAGCCGTTCTCTCGCCGCTTTTGATCAAAATACCAGTCTGGTCGTGGTGGTCGAAATGAGTGAGGCGAGCTGGCTGGTTGCCGGACTGGTTCCCGGCGTTGACCGCCAGCCTTTGAAGAAGCTCGAACCCGATCCGAATGCATTGCTGCGGCTGCTGGAGCGCTGGCAGGCGGAGGCGGTGAAGGCGGGCCAGACGATCGG
>JAABUK010004820.1_pt1 | contig 21606 bp, 16 predicted proteins | sample 5559141 | NCBI WGS metagenome assembly JAABUK01 (sample SAMN10711869, study PRJNA513367) | rock metagenome | isolation source: Antarctica rocks | place: Antarctica: Victoria Land, Pudding Butte nord | collected 2016-01-03
TCAAAAAGCGCCTCGCTGACCGGCTGCACGGTGATCGGCATGGGTCCACGGTCGCAGATCGGCAACGATCTCGCGAGCTCGCTGCCGGCTCGGTATGTGTACGTCAACCCGAGCCGTGTCGAAAGCGGATCCTCCCTGAGGCGGCAGCGGACCGTGTCGATCGGGTGCCTCATCCGGGCTTTTCAGGTCGAGTCGAGGCGCGGGCGGGCACACCTGTGGGCGCAGCGGCTGCGGACCTTGGGCAGCGGGATACCCGTGTGGTGCGTGGTGGATCCTTGCTGATGGCCGCGCCGCTGGCGTGGGTGAGCCGTTGAGCGAGGGCTTGTACCGCGGCGTGTACCCGTTCGCCGGTCAGGATCGTGAACGGCGCAGGTATGGCTGCGAGTTGCTCGGCGTACCAGGTGGGTTCGTCGGTGCTGCCGCGCAGGGTGCAGCTGTGTTCGCCAGTTGCGACGAGCCGGCCAAGGGTGCGTGGGATGCACAGGGCGACCTTGCCCAGCGGCGCGTCGATGCGAACCTCGACCGGGTAGTTCCAGCCGTCGGCGAGGTGGTCTTCGACCTGGCGTACCGGATCCAGGTCGTCCGGTGGTGTGCATGCCTCATCGGTCGTTTCGACAACTGTGATGCGGTCCAGGCGCAGTACGCGGCGTGCGTCGGCATCGGGTAGCCAGCCCAGCAGATACCAGCGCCCGTGTCGGACGACGACGGCCCACGGCTCGAGCAGCATCCGGCTGCCGGTGCGGTAGGTGAGGCGGATCCGCTTGCGGTTCTGGCAGGCCTGGGTGATCGTCACGGTCAGTTCCGCGTCGGGCATGGCGGCGCTGTCGCCCGAGTTCTGCGCCTGCACCCTCGCATCGCCTCGGCCGCGGCGGCAGTCGCGGCCGGCAGCACGCGCAGGATCTTGGCCAGCGCGGTCGCGGCCGGGTGGTCGGCTTCCACCGATCCGTGCCAGCCCTGCAGCACTGCCATCACCAACCCGACCGCCTCCGGCGTGCTGAACATCAACGGTGGGATGCGCGCGCCACGCCCGATCCGGTAGCCGCCGTACGGTCCGCTGACCGACTCGACCGGGATCCCCGCCTCACGCAGCACCGCAACGTAGCGACGTGCCGCCCGATCGGTCACTCCCAGACGGGCCGCGAGGCGGGCGCCCGTGATGCCCGGCGCGGCCGGAACCTGGGTACGGCGGGCCCAGCTTCCCGAAGCTGGCGGGCCGGCCGTCGGGGTCGTAGATCACCTCGCTGTGCTGGTGGGAGCCAGCGGCGTGGGCGATCGCGGCCAGCACCAGGTCCAGCTGCTCGCGGTCCAGCGCCGCCGCGGCGTCGCTGAGGTTCACCTGCACCTCGCTGCACCCGATCGACGCGGCGATCAGCAGGAATCTGCGTTCTCCGCCGGAGTACGCGCCGATGTTGTCCGGGATGGCGGCCAGGTCGATCCAGAAGCCGCCGTCCTCGCCGGGATGGATCCAGGGGTAGCCGGTGCGGGCGAACCGGCCATCGAAACCGCGGCGGCGGTACCTGCGCCGCGTCATCCGCAGCTCCGACAGCATCCGAGGTTCGCACGATCGAACGGGTTGTCACACAGAACCTTCCGGGGCCCCGGCCGAACGCCACTCACACCGTCTGCAGGTCGCCCGGCCTGATCGTGGTGCTCCCGCAGAGCCGACCGGCCGACGACCGACCCGAGTGGCCGACCCGAGTGGCCGACCTGATGGTCGATCCCGCCGGCGGGATCGACCATCAGGACTTTCAACGACCGATCAGCGCCGTTCCGGCAGCGGTGGCAGCGGCTCTGCCGGCGTTGGCTCGGTGGTTGATCTTGGCCAGTACCGTGTTTGCCCGGTCCTTCGGAGAGGCCATCTTGGACCTGGCCATGGGAGTGGCAGCCGCTTGGGCAGGGGTCAAATTCTTGCACTGGTCGGTCGAGGTTCCGCGTACTCGATTGTCGGATCCGGTCGGCTTCATCGCGTTGCCCGAGCAGACCAGGTTGCCGCGGATGACGTCGCCGCTGATGCTGACCGGCCCTTGGTTGTTCCGCACGGTGACATTGGATCCGAAAACGTTGTATCCGCAGTCCGTGAAGGTTCCGGAGGTGCCCAGCTGCACCACACTGTCTACCCCGGCACCGCTGAAGCCGGCGTTGCCGTAGATCTCCGAGGCACAGATGACGCTTCCGAACATGGCACCGGTCACCGAGACCCTCCCGTTGACGACGGTGTCGGTCAGGTCGGTGGAAGCGTCCCCGCTGGTGGTCAGATTGCGGCCCAGCCGACCCGACTCGATGTAGGTTTCCCCATGGGTCGAGGTGACCTGCCCTGCGTGGGTGGATCCGTAGCTGTAGAGGAAGCCGGAACCGGTGAGCGTGACAGCGCCGGTCAGCGTGCTGTCCTGGAAATAGGCGCCGTAGGCCATGTCAAGGCTGGTCGCCTTCGACACCGTCGTCCGGTCCAGGTCCAGATATCCGTTGTTGCCGACAACGATTCGGCCCTTGAAGGTCGACCGAGTCGTCACCAGGTCCGCATCCGCTCGCACCGTCGTCTGTCCCTGCACCACCACGTTCGTCAGTTCGCAGGACTGACCGGCCGGCACCACCAGATCGCCGGGCACGGTCACGTTCTTGGCTGTTCCCACGCACGAGGTCGTCAAAGCCGCCTGCGCTGAACCCGACAGCGCCACGATTCCTGCCCCGACCAACGCCGCGACCAGGGTGATCCTGGTGGCCGTCATCGTCTTGATACGCATTCCGTACCCCTATCTGTGAGCGGTGAGTGTGCTCGTCGATCCCACCGCGCGGCGCCGTAGCGTGTCAAGGGTTGCGGTGGCAGGTCGACGGCAATCAATTAGCGGCGGACAACCCATCTCGCATCCGTCCGGCGCGACCGGCGAACACCCGGTGGGCAGACGCCATGGGGCGGCCCTGCGCGACCCAGCCCTTGACCCCTTCTGGTTGTTCCTTCATGATAGCCTTTGAACCCTTTCTGGTCCTTCATGATAGATTTTGAGTGAATCACTTGACGTCGCCGTCTGGTCACTGCAGGTGGCGCAGCGAAGGAGCGACGATGCTTGCCACGCAGCTGACCCACCGGATGTGCCGACCTGCTGGGAGGTCTGCAAGGTTCGGGCGCACCGGCAGGCTCCTCGCCGCGCTGACGGGCTTCGCCACCGTCGTCGCCGCCGGAGCGGTCGGCGCGATCATCCCGGCGACCGCTGCTGCCGAGCCGGCCGGCCCACCGGCCAGGACGGCGGCTTTCGTGAACCCGACGCTGCCGGGCAACGTCGCCGACCCCGACGTCATCAAGGGCATGGACGGCTACTACTACCTCTATGCGACGACGACCACTTTGGGGACCTCGTCGACCGAGCACATCCTCCCGATCTGGCGTTCGCGGGACATGGTCCACTGGAGCCGGGCGGGCGACGCGTTGGCGGCCAGGCCGGACTGGGCGTACTCGAACGATCTGTGGGCCCCGGACGTACATTTCTTCAACGGCCAGTACTACTTGTACTACACCGCCGACAAGGTCGAGGCGCTGCCGAGGTACGGCAATCCCTCCAGCACCGGCACTCAGGCGGTGTCCGCGATCGGCGTGGCCGTCGGGCCGACGCCGGTCGGCCCGTTCACCGACGCCGGGCCGTCGGCCGGCGCCGGTTTCGCGCACGGACCGGTCGTCGCCCCCAGCTGGGGCTGGTGCACGGACCCGAAGAACCCGGGCTGCTACAACTGGCACTTCGACTCCAACGTGGTCCAGGACGCCGACGGCCAGCGATACCTGTACGAGGGCAGCTATTTCGGGGGCACGCGGCTGTGGAAGCTCGCCGCCGACGGCCTGTCGGTCGATCCGGGCAGCGCGACCCAGGTCGGTCACCAGCTGCAGTACGAGGCCAGCTCGATGCTCACCCACGACCTCGACGGGCACACCGAGTACTACATGCTCAACTCCCGCTCGGACTGCTGCTCGGGCGCCAACAGCCCGTACAGCGAGGTCGCCAACCGCGGCAACGCTCCCTGGGGCAACCTCAACCCCGACGGCGGCCACGGGGACTTCTCGGACCAGAACGGGTCCCCGATGGAATGGTCCTACGGCCCGGTGAAGCAGGTCCCGGCGGGTGCCCCGCCGTTCACCAACCCGATCTGGTGGAACCTCGCCGACGAGGGCGGTGGCTACCCGGTGCTCCAGCAGAACGGCAACGGCACCGTCGGCGCCGGCGGCGCTTCACCACTGCCCGACCTCGCCGGCCAGCAGTGGCTGGTCTACCACGGCATTAACGAGGCCCACCCGTGGCAGGCCGGAGGCGGCGGCAGCTCCGACAGCGAGCTGCGGCAGCTGTACCTGGACCCACTGCAGTGGACGCCGGCCGGCTGGCCCACGGCCAACGGGGACGGCGGACCCTCCCTGGGCGGCGCCGCCCCGGTGACGATCCCCCTGGTCGGGAGCAACTTCAACGGCGCGGGTGGCGTCGGCGCGCCGGACTGGACCGGCAGCGCCCGTCCGCACTGGAAGCGCAGCGGCGGCCAGTGGTCGACGACCGCGGGGGGCGCCCTGACCGGCGGTGTCCTGCAGCAGACCGCGACCACCGGCACCGCCACCAGCGCGGACGTTAGGCCCCGGCACCTGGGCGCGGCGGGCTTCGTCGCGCAGGCCGACGTGCGCGCCGCCGGCGACACCCGCGGGCAGCAGCGCCTGGCGGTATCGCTCCCGGCGACCGGCGACGTCCTGACCGCCGCCGTCGACGGCGCGTCCCGCACCGTCACCGTGACCCGCAAGCCACGTCACGGCGCCGCCTCGACGGCGTCCGCGCCGCTGCCGGCCTCGTTCGACCCCACGCAGTGGAGCCACCTGGTCCTGACTTTGGACACCACCGCCGCCAATGGTCCCGCGCTGCGCGCGTCCCTGCAGAACCCCGACGGCGACCCGCTCGGTACCGCGCGCCTGACCCTTCCCGCCTCGCAGCGGTACACCCTGGGGGCCCTGTCCGTGGGCACCCAGGACGCGGCGGGAGCGTTCGACAACGTCACCCTGGCCGCCCGCACCGACGACCGGGCCCCGGCGCCCACCGCCCCGGCGACCGGCAGGCAAGACCCGGCTGCCTCGGACAGCTTCGGAAACCGCCTCGGCGGTCAGTGGGGCTTTTTGCGCGAGGACCCGGCGCTCCACGGATGGGCGCCGACCGGGGCGCTGCGCCTGACCAGCAACGGGGCGCTCGACGAGTACCCCCGGGTCGGCAACCCGTCCGGGGCGTTCAGTGCCAGCAAGAACGTCCTGCTGCAAAACGCCCCCGCGGGGAACTGGATGGTCGAGACGAAGCTGCACTTCGACCCGCAGAGCCCCTCGCAGGAGGCCGGTCTGCTCGCTTACAGCGATGACGACACCAACGTCGTCAACGGCGTCACCTGGAGCGGGAACATGACCCAGGTGGAGTCCAAGCGCAACGCGCTGGCACCCCGGCCGGCGGGCCAGGCCTGCCCGCTCGCGGCGCCGATGCCCGGTGCGCGCACCGCGGTCGGCCACTACACCTCGGCGCTGTGCCCGGCCACCTCCGACCACACCTCCCAGGAGGCCCCGGCCAGCCTGGCTTGCTGCTTCGTCGGCAACGCCCAGGGGCCGAGCGCCGACGGGACCTACGCCGGCGGGAACGCCGACCCATCGCGCATCACCGTCTGGCTGCGGCTGTACAAGGACGGCGACGTCTACACCCCCTACCTGTCGCACGACGGCAGGACCTGGCAGCGCGAGGACGCCTGGACCTTGCACGCGTCCGGCCAGTTCCCGGTCTGCATCGGCCTGTTCGCCTCCGACAACGGCGCGCTCGGCGTCGCGGGCGCTCAGGCGTGGTTCGACTACGTGCACGTCTACCGCCGATGAGGACCGCTGCCGATCCGGGGTGTGAGCAACAGGGCTCGATGGCAGCCATCCGCACTCGTCCATGCAGTAGGCGCGGGAGCGGTCATCCTTGGCTTGCTCAGCCACCGCCGAACTTCCCTGGGAAGGGTGCTTCATGTCCGAGTGCGACCCTGAGAGCATGCCCGTAGAACCCACGCACACTGATCGCGTGCCGCCGAGCGTCTCTCGCCGCCGTTTCCTGCAGTGGTCGGCGGTGGCGGGCGCTGTCGGTGTCACCGGGACGATCGGCTCCACACCGGCCTTCGCCCAGGGCAACGCCGACTCGAACAGGGACGCGCGCACCGGGGCCCCGATCGACGTCGCCGGCGTCGCGGCGGAGCGCTTCGGTCCGGACGCGGCGTGGTTCGCAGCCAACATCCCGTTCGTCGATATACCTGATAAGGCCATCGAGGACACGTACTACTACCGGTGGCGCGCTTTCAAGAAGCATCTGCGGAGCACGGACAACGGCTATGTCATCACGGAGTTCGCGCCGTCGGTGCCGTGGGAGGGCCCGAACGGAACGATCAGCGCCGCGGTCGGCCACCAGGTCCACGAGGCACGCTGGCTGCGGGACCGCTCCTACGCCGAGGACAACCTCGACTGGTGGCTCGGCGGCGGCGGCAACCTGCGGCAGTACACCTCCTGGATCGGCGACGCCGTCTGGGCCGACTACCTCGCCAGCGGCGACCGCCGGGTTCCGCTCAAGCACCTCGACGCGCTGAAGCAGAACCTCGCCGCGTGGAGCACCAACCTTGACACCAGCAAGGGGCTGTACTGGATAGCGCCCGTCAACGACGCCACGGAGTTCAGCACCAGCGGCTTGGACGTCGGCGACGGCTGGGCCGGTGACGCATTCCGCCCGAGCTTCAACAGCTACATCTACGGCGACCAGACCGCGATCAGCAACATCGCCGCGCTGGCCGGGGACACCGAGGCAGCCAGGGACTACGCGGCGCGCGCCGCGGACACCAAGAGGACCGTGCAGGACAGCCTGTGGAACCCTGCCGTCGAGCAGTTCATGGATCGCTTCTCCAAGCGCTACCCGGATCGTTACTTCGCCTTTGCCAGCGGCCCCGAGCTCGCCGGGCTCGTGCCGTGGTACTTCGGACTGCCGGACGCGGAGTACGACCTCGCCTGGAAGAGTGTGCTGGACAAGGACAAGCTCGCCGGTGCGCACGGCCTGCGCACGATAGGACCGTCCAGCCCGTACTACATGGTCCAGCACCGCACTCCTGGGCAGACGCCCGGTGAGTGCGAGTGGAACGGCCCGTCGTGGCCGTTCCAGACCAGCCTGGTGCTGACCGGCATGGCCCGCCTGCTCGACAGCGGACGGCAGGGCGTTGTCACCACTGATGACTACGTCGCTCTGCTGCACCAGTACGCCGCCCAGCAGGTCAAGGACGGTGAGCCGTATGTGGCGGAGAACCTGGACCCCGACACGGGCGCGTGGATAGCGGATTTCCCCGACCGCAGCGAGGACTACGACCACTCGACATTCGCCGACCTGGTGCTGACCGGGCTGCTCGGTGTGCGGCCTGCTGCCGACGACACGCTGCGGGTCCGGCCGCAGGTGCCGGTGTCGTGGGACCACTTCGCGGTGCAGGGGCTGCCCTACCACGGGCGCTCGGTGACCGTGGTCTACGACAGGGACGGCAGCCACTACCGGTTGGGTACGCGTGGGCTTTCGGTGTGGGTCGACGGCTCGTTGGCCGTTTCGGGGCAGCCGGTGACGGGCGCCGACGCGCAGCTGCTACGCACAGCGCCGCTGGTGCCCGCACAGCGCACCGCCGACTACGCCTACAGCACCAAAGGTCTCGGTCTCCCCAAGGCGACAGCTTCCTCGACGGCCGCCGGTATCGCGATCGGGCGGGCGATCGACGGCCGCACCTGGTTCGACAATCGGCCAGCCAACTGTTGGGTGTCGGCGGCCGGGGACCGGCACCCGTGGTTCGCAGTGCAGCTCGCCGGCGTGGTCGACATCGACGCCGTTGATATTTCTTGCTATGACGACGGCGGCAGCGTGCGCGGCCCGCGCACGGTTCACTTGCAGTGCTGGATCGGCGGCACCTGGAAGGCCGTTCAGCGCATCTCACAGAATCCCCCGCGGCCCGCGGGTGGCACCACCCAGCGGGTGACGTTCCGGTCGGTGCGCACCGACCGGGTCCGCCTGCTGCTGAAACCTCAGGTTCCCGGCCTCTCGGTGGGCCTGACCGAGCTGCAGATCCTCGGGCCACGCGGCCAGCGCATCCACCCGACAGTGCCCGGCGTTCCCGCCGGCGCGCACCTGTACGAGGCCGAGTCCGCAGAGGTAACGGACGCCCACATCGTCGCCAAGGGCGTGTGGTCCAGCGGAGGCTACGTCGGCAACATCAACAACCCCGACAGCTCGGTCGTGTTCCAGCGGGTGCACGCCGACACCGCCGGCAGATATATCCTCGGCGTCCGTTACGCCGATGGGCTGAACACCCCGGCAACCCACCAGCTCACTGTCAACGGCGCGGCCGCAGGCACGGTCGCCTACGCACCTACCGGCGGCTGGGGTGACGCCGGCGGTTGGGCGGTGACGCACGCCACAGTGGCCCTGCAACCAGGCGACAACGTCATCGGATTATCCAAGGGCGACGGCTTCGCCGAGCTCGACTTCATCTTCGTACGGCCCGTGGTCTGAGCCTGATATTCCGTGCGCCAGCGGAACCGGGAACTGCCACCCGGGAACGCCCGACGTCACCCAATTCCCCGCCCTGATCAACCCCCTGGTGCGGTAGTTACACCCAGGCCAGCAACCCACACGGCACCGACGACCACCACGACGCCGGGGAGAAACCCGCCGTCGCGGTAGGTGCCGGTGTTGGATCGGCGTGGGACCGATGACGATCGCCGTGCTGCTGGCATAAACGCTCGATGCGGCCGAAACCCCAACGCCTGTCGAAAGGGGACCTTGCCTCCATCCTGGCGGCCAACCCGAACCCCGACGCGCCGCCCGCCCGGCGGGCCCCCGAGGACCTATCGCTCACGCAGGGCACCGCCGGCTGGTTGACCCTCGGCTCGACGACGACTACCGCCGACTCACGATCGCACCGAACACCAATCAGAGCAACCGCTTTCGAACAGATCAGGGGATCCGATGACAAGCACCGTCAAGGCCGGGCCGCCGGCGGCGGGATGCCCGCCGCACCACCACTGCCCGATGACCTCGAGCAACTGCTGCGGCGGTTGCGGATGCCGCACACCCGCACGGCTGCCCCAGAAGTGCTGGCTACCGCCAGGTCTCAACGCTGGGAACCAGTAGAGGTCCTCCGAGCGCTGTTCACCGCGGAGGTCGCCGGGCGAGACCGTTCCGCCCTGGCGACCCGCCGGGCCCGGGCGGCGTTCCCTACCGGGAAAACGTTCCACGCCTGGAAACCCGACGCCTCCTCCATCCCGGCCCACCCAGCAAGCGCTGCGGACGTTGGAATGGCTGCACCGCAAAGAGAACCTCGTCCTCTGCGGACGTCCGGCACCGGGAAGACGTTCCTCCTCGAAGCATTGGGACAGCTTGGAATCACTCATCTAGCCACGCAGGTAGGGATCTTCAGTAAGCAGGTCTGGGGAGGTTCAGATTAGCGCCATCACAAGGGACCGTAGGCCAGGAACGGGATGAACTCCTCGCAGGCGTTGTCCCACCACCGGATCAACGCCGGATACCGCTTACCCACCGCTCGGCTAGGTGTCATATCGGTATCCGCCCGACCGGGCTGGTTCATTTCGAACGGTCCTGAAGCATATCGATCTCAACGAGCGCGTAGGTGCGCCCTGATGGACGTGATCGTAATTCTGCCGCCGTATTCCTGGGCCGGCGTCCTCGGCCCCGACTCCACGTGGCGCGCCCATCCTGCTGCTCATCTGCGGGACGCGGCTGTGGCTCGGTCCTACCCGCCCTGCTGTACTGAGACGCCTGAGCACCTCGCTGCGCGAGATCCGCCACAACCTGAAGCTCGCAAGTGTTCGAGGCCGTCCGTGGGCGTGAGTGGGCGCCAGCGTTGGTCAGCGGCGGCGGAGCTGTTGCAGCGGAACCGGTGCCGGGCGGTCCACTGTGCTGGTGACGGTTTTCCGCTGCCCGGATTCCGCGGAGGCGGAGATTGCCATCATTACCTCGAGCACATGAAAGGCCAGCTCGCTGCCGGCTCTTGGTGCTCGCCGGGCGGATCCGGTGACCCAGTCTACGATGCCGACCCCGCGGGATGCGTCGATGTATCCGGCCGAAACCGGAAGGGTGTCCCACCGGTCACCGCCCAGGACACGGATCTTGACTTCGCCGCTGAAGTGGTTGGGATCGGGTACGACCAGCGATCCCGTTTCACCGTGTATCTCGATGTTCGCGGACTGGGTGGCGACGGCGTCGAAGCTGACTACCAGGGTGGACAGCGCGCCGGAGGAGTGAGTCAGGATGCCGGTGATATGGCTGTCGGTGGTGACCGGGATGACCTCACCGAGGCGTGGACCGGACCCGATGATGCGGGTTTCACGGGTGCGGCTTGCGGCGCCGATGACCGCACGGATGGGCCCGAGCAAGGTGACCAGGGCGGAGAGGTAATAGGGCCCCATGTCCAGTAGTGGGCCGCCACCGGGGCCGTAATAGAAGTCGGGGTTGGGGTGCCAGCGCTCGTGGCCGGGTGTGACCATGGTGGCGGAGGCTGAGATGGGGGCGCCGATCAGGCCGTCGTCGATGGTTTTCCGCGCGGTCTGGATGCCGGTGCCGAGCACGGTGTCGGGGGCGCAACCGATAACGATCCGCGCCGCGGCGGCCGCGTCCAGGACGGCGCGGGCTTGGGCGACGCTGACTGTCAGCGGCTTCTCGCTGTACACGTCTTTGCCGGCGGCAATGATCTGCAGGTCGACGTCGTGGTGAGCCGCGGGAGTGGTCAGGTTGACGACCGTTTGAACGTCGGGCATCGCCAACAGCTGTTCGACGGTGCAGGCCCGGACGCCTGACCGACTTTCAGCGACGGCGCGGGCACGGCCGACGTCGAGGTCGGCCACCGCCACCAGAGAAAGATCCGCGAGCTGGTCGAAGGTGGCCAGGTACTGTTCGCTGATCTTGCCGACCCCGATGATCCCAACGTTCAGCGGCTCGCCCACAGCAGCCCTCTCTTGATGATGGTGTTCACGTTTTCGTCGGCCAGGATGTCGGTGTGGTGTCCGGGGGTGGCCACGAAAATCTTTCCCTTGCCCCAACGGCGGGTCCAGATGACCGGTGATGTGACCGGCCGATGCCACGGATCCCATTCGCGCACAGATTGAGTGGTGGTGGCCAGGACGTCGCTGTAGTCGTCGGACAGCACCCAGTACTGCTCGGTGACAAGTTCGAAGTCGTTGATTCCCTGGGTGATCGGATGATCGGCTGCAGCGGGGAGCATGTTGACCGTGTACCGGATGTAGTTGTCGGACTGTTCGCCTCCGCCGATGCGCTCGTCGGGGTGCTTGCCCGGGTGACAGGCGAACTGCCCCCCGATCAGGTGCAGATAGTCGGCGGTGTTCCGGTAGGAATCGGCAATTCCGCCGTGCCAGCCCGCTAACCCGGTACCGGCGGCGATGGCGTCCCGAAGTCCTTCGAACTCCGCACCTTCGATCGTCGACATGGTCATGCACTGCATGACCAGGTCGACGCCGGCCATGTAATCCCTGTCGGCGTAGATCTTGGGTGACTCTTCGACCCGGACCTGGAATTCGTTCTGTTCCAGGTAAGGGATGAACATGTCGGTCGCTTCGACGGGCTCGTGCCCCAACCACCCGCCCCGCACCACCAGTGCCGTCCGAGTCTTGCCCATTTCCTGCTCCTTCACTGTTCGAGTCCTGCTACTTGCCGAAGCCCGCGGTGAGGCCGCTGAGGAGTTGGCGCCGCCCCAGTGCGTAGAGAACGACGATGGGCAGCGCGGTCAGGGTCACCGACGCGAGAACCGCGGGCACGTTGATGCTGTATTGGCCTTGGAAGGTTGCCAGCGCGAGTGGCAAGGTCCGCTTTTCTGCGCTTTGCGTCAGGATCAGCGGCAGCAGGAACCCGTTCCAGACACCGAGACCGTTGTAGATGCAGACCGTGACCAGCGCCGGCCGACCCAGCGGGAATGCTAGACGCCACAGCATCCCCCACTCGCTCGCGCCGTCCACCCGCATCGCGTCGAACAGCTCCTTGGGTATGTCGCGGATCGAGTTCGACAGCACCAGCACCGACAGTGGGATCGCAAAGGCGATCGACGGTAAAATGATCGCCGGCAGGGAGTCGTAGAGTTTGAGCCTGATGATGATGAGGTAAACCGGGATGATGGTGGCCTGCAACGGGATCGCCAGGCCCATGAGGAACAGCGAGTTGACCGATCGCATGAAGCGGGTGGTCCCGCGTCGGATGATTGCGTAAGCGGCCATGAAGGAGATGAACACGGCCGGCAGGATCGTCCCGAGCGTGACGGTGACGCTGTTGAGGAAGTATTGGGCGAAGTCATTTGCGATGACGAGCCGATAGTTCTCCAGCGTCGGCGATGACGGCGGCTTGAGGGGATTCTCCGCGAAGTAGGTGCTCTGCGTTTTGAAGCTGGTGATGACGATCCAGTAGATCGGAATGACGACGATCGCCAGCCAGATGATGCCGCCGAGTCCGGCCAGCCAGTTCGGCCGCCGTCTGGCGGCACCGGCGCCCGACTTTCGTCGTCGGGGAATGATTTTAGAGGCGTTGTCGGTGGTCAGGGCGGTCGCCATGTCAGGCTCCTTCCAGCTGGCTGCCGGCGGTCGCGCCCCCGCCGATTTTGCGCAACACGAGCGCCAATACCAAGCCGACCAGCACGAGGATGACGGCGATTGCGCTCGCCGGACCCATCAGGTTCGCCTGGAACCCCAGCTTGTACATGTCCAGTGCCAGTACGTTTGTCGCGTCGCCGGGTCCACCGGCGGTGAGCACGAAGATGAGGTCGAAGAAGGTCAGCGAGCCGACGGTCATCAGTGTGGATGAGGTGATGATCGTGTACTTCAACTGCGGCAGGGTGATGCTGAAGAACTGCCGGACACGGCCGGCGCCGTCGACCGCCGCTGCTTCGAACAGTGACTTCGGGATTGCCCGCACGCCCCCTTGGTAGAGAAGCGAGTGGAATGGGATGAACTGCCAGGACACGATGAAGATGACCACCCCAAGTGCGAGATTGTCCCGGCCGAGCCAGTCCTGCGTGAGTAGCGAGATGTGCAGGCCTGCGCCGAGGCCGAAGTTCGGATCAAGGAGGGCCTTGTAGGTGATGGCGATGGCGGCCGAGCTGAGCAGGAGCGGGATGAAGTACAGGATGGCGGAGAATTCGCGGTAGCGCTGCCGGCCGGCGAGGAAGACCCCGAGCAGGATGCTTGCGGGGGTCTGCACCGCCCAGGACAGAACCATCACCAGGAACGTGACCAGCAGCGTGTGGATCAGGCCGGGGTCGCTGAGCACCGAACGCCAGCTGTCCAAGCCGGCTGGGTGGATCGCGCCGATGCCGTCCCATTGGGTGAAGCTCAATCCCAGCACACCGAGCAGCGGCGCCACAGCGAAGGCGAGGAAGAACAACAGGGCCGGTAGCACCATCCACCAGACTGAACCGCCCCGCCCGGAATGTGCGGCACCGGTTCGGGGAGCCTGCCGCATGGGCGAAGCGGTCGTCGTGGTCACTTCCCGATGACCTGGTTCAGGTTGGTGGCGAACTGCTGCGGCGAGATCGACAACTGGAAGAGCTTGGCGATGTTGTTGAGCAGTACCTCGGCGGCGGTCGGGCTCAGCGCCTGGTCCCAGGACTGCGCGAACTGCTTGGCCCCGCTGGCCACCTTGTACTGGAACTTGAGCCAGTCGGCATCCTTGGAGCCCCCGAGCAGGCTGTCGCTGCCCTTGACGATCGGTATTGTGCCGCCGTCCACCCACTCCTTGGCCTCTGCCGGCGACAGGACTGCGGTGGAGAAGAAGTTCTTGGCGATGGCCTTCTGCTCGTCGCTGGCCTTCGAGGATATCGACAGATATTGGCCGGGGTTGCCCACCGTGTCGGTCGGGTCGCCCTTGCCGCCCTCCACCGGAGGAAAGTTCATGTATCCGAGGTTGCCGCCCGAGACGAAGCTTGGGTTGGCGGAGGCGATGGCGCCGTAGACCCAGGAGCCGTGCAGCATCATGGCCGCCTTGCCGAGGTAGAGCAGCGCCTGATCGGCGTTGGAATCGGCGGTGATCGAGGAGAATCCTTTGATGAAACCGTTTGCCTTGACCAGGGTCTGTAGCTGGGTGAGCGCCTTGATGGCCGACGGGTTGGACCAGGCGTTCTTCTCGCCGTTGAAAACGGCCTGGAACACCTGGCTACCGCCGATGCGGTCGAACAGGAACTCCAGCCACATCATGTTGGTCCACCGGGATTGGCCGCCGAGAGAGAACGGTGCGATACCGGCTGCGTTGAACTTCGTCACCAGCGCCATGACCTCGCCCCACGACTGCGGAGGCTTGGCACCGACCTTGTCGAAGACCTGCTTGTTGTAGTAGAGGACGATCGGTTGGACTGTCTCCGCGGGCATCGCGTAGATCCTGCCGCCGATCGTCGCCGCACCGAAGGAAGACGGGAACAGCTTCGACTTGAGCGCGGGATTCTGGGTGAACCAGGAGGTGAGGTCTTCGACCAGCCCCGCGTCGGCGAAGCTCTTCAGCCCGCCGCCTCCCCAGCCCCAGATGATCGTTGGACCCTGGCCGGCGCCGAGCGCCGTCTTGATCTTCGTCTTGTAGGCGTCGTTCTGGAAAGTGGTGATGGTGATCGGGGTTTTCGGATTCGCCGCGTTGAAGCGCTTGACGGTATTGGTGCGGATCGCCTCGCCCGGCGCCCCGGATAGCGTCCAATAGGTTGCGCTGCCGCTGGCTCCCCCCGCCGCGGGCGAACCGCCGCTTGCGCTAATCGCACTACCGGTGCCGCTGGGGCCGCTGGGGCCCGAAGTGCCGCAAGCCGCGAGTCCCGCGGTGGCCGCGCCACCGGCGGCGAGCCGAAGGAAATTTCTTCGAGAAGTTGGGGTAAGTGCCACTGGATCTCCGTAGTCGACAGCCCTGGACCCAGGTCCACGGCATTGTGAATTGATCGGCGAACGACGCTGTCCCTGCCGATTGTTTCGACAGAGCTGAGGAACACGTTTCGAATGTTTTGAACCGTAGGTTTCGCTCGGGGCAATGTCAAGGGGTTGAACAAAATGTTGCGGCCGGGCAAGACTACGAGACCAGATACCCTGAAGACACAGCGACTCGCGTCCCGGCCGGCCTGGAAAAGGTCACGATGCGGCCGCGACGGAGTCTCGAAACCTTTCGAAAATGTGACCTTAGCTAGCTGAACCCGACATAGGATCGCGTTGTGACTCCAAGATCTCGCCCCACGTTGGCCGCCGTTGCCGCCGCCGCCGGAGTGTCCGTTCCAACCGTGTCGAAGGTGCTCAATGGGCGCAGCGACGTCTCACCGTCGACGCGGGCACGGGTGCAGGAGGTGTTACACCAGCACGACTACATCGGTCGGCGACCGGAGTCGACCGGTAAGGCCACGGTCGAGCTGTTCCTCGGCGGGATGAGCAACTACGGGCTCGATGTCATAGAAGGCGTTCTCGATGAGGCGAGAGCCGCCGGCGTGGACATCGTGGTCAGTTCGCAACCCCGAGGCTCACAGGCCACCAGGTCCGTTCGGGCCGCACCCTGGATCCGACAGCTGACCGCCACCGGACGCGTGGCCGTCATTGGGGTAACCACCGAACTGACCGCTACAGATCTGGCCGCCCTCGGCCGGGCCCGGCTCCCGCTCGTAGTCATCGACCCGATCGGCATCCCACAGCTGGACATCATCAGCGTGGGCTCGACCAACTTCGCCGGCGGTCTGGTGGCAACTCAGCACCTGCTGTCGTTAGGGCATACCAGAATCGCCTACCTAGGCGGCCCAGCGATCGCCAGCTGCAACCAGGCGCGGATGCAGGGCTTCCGCGGTGCCATGGAGGCAGCTGGAAAGCACGTGCCACCCAACTACGTCCAGCTTAGGGATTTTCGATACGAGGACGGACTGGAAGGCGGGGCCGCGCTCCTGGACCTATCGGAGCCGCCCACCGCAGTCTTCGCCGGATGCGACCAAGTCGCGCTCGGCGTAATAGAAGCGGCTCGCAACCGTGGACTTCGCGTTCCCGAAGACCTCAGCATCGTCGGATTCGACGACACGCAGCTCGCCCGGCTCGCATCCCCCCCATTGACGACCATCCGGCAACCGCTGCGCGAGATGGGCGCGGTGGCATTGCGGACCGCGCTGCGGCTAGCTGCCGGCGAAAAGATCGACTCGCACCACGTCGAGCTGGCCACCAATCTGATCGTGCGGGCCTCCGCGGTCATCGAGACCCGACTGGCCGCAGTCGTCGCGTCCTAGAAACCGCCGTACGAGCCGGCACGCGACGACGCAGCACCCGCTCGAGCAGTGCGCTGCCTTCGGGACGTGACCCGCTGATCACAGTGAGCGGTCTTGCTCTTCCAGGACGATCAGGTCACCGGCGGCGTCGAGTCGAGCAGGACGTCGGGCGTCGTGAAAGAGCATCAAAGCACGCAAGCCGGCGGCTTCAGGCTCGTCGGGCATCAGCTCGACCAACAATCTGGCGAGGCGGATGGCCTCCGGGCACAGGTCGAAGCCCAACATATCCGCGCGCCAGGCGGTGGCTGAGGAACCCTCGTTGAACAGCAGGTACAAGGCTGCGAGCACAGCCGGGGTCCGCTCGGGCAACAGGTGAGCCGGCGGGACCCGGTACGGGATGGCGGCGTTGCGGATCGCGCAGCACCGGTGCGGTGTTGTAGTCAGCGCGTTGCAGCGAGCGAGGCTGGCTGCGACCCGGGGCCGTCCCCGAACACGGTCGGGGCGGTCAGCGGAACTCGTGGCCGCGGACGAGCTGGTCGGCCTGATGCACTCGGAAGTGACCGAAGGCGCCGGACACCGGGTCGCCGTCGCCGTCCATGCTCAGCTGGAGGAACTTTGTGTCCGGGCCGTCGGGTATCGGCAGCACCATCGGGTGCGGGATCCAGCCTGCGGGGTGCGGGGCGTTGAGCGTTCCGACCAGCGCGGCGTTCAAATCGTAGACGCGGTAGTCGGATCCGCTGCTCGACAGGATGTACCAGTGGGGGCCGATCCTGGCCATCTTGGTGCCCTCGTAGTAGACGCCGTCGTTGTCGTTGACACCGATGAGCTGGGGCGTGCGGAAGTCGTCGTCGATGGCATAGGAGTAGGTGCGGCCAGCCTGGCTGAGTGCGAGCCGCCACCGGCCGTCGATCCGCACCGGGTACGGGTCGATGCCTTGGGCTACGAACCGCGGTTGCAGCACGTGCACACCGTGCAGCAGGTCTGCCCGGCTGGTGGCGTATTCGGTTGCGAACTCGCCGTTGACGTCAGCGTCACCGAAGGTCACGGCGACCATCTGGAACCGCCGGCGACTGGTATCGACGACGACCCGCCCGGCGTGGTCGCCGAGGATCGCACCGCCTTGTCGTCGCTGAAAGATTTTGGCAACTTCTTGGACTCGCGTGTAGTCGCGCAGGTCCATTTTGAACACGCCCATGTGCGCGGCCGGTACGCCGGCGGCGAGCCCGTGGTTCGTCAGCGTGAAGTACAGGTGGTGGTCGCGGATGTACGGTTCGCCGTCGGGCAGCGAGACGATGTCCGGGTCGCGGATACCGGCTTGCCCGTAGTAGCCGGCCTCGACGCGGCGAAGGACGACCGTTCCGGCGTCGGCACGTATTCCGAATCCGTTACGGTAGGCGGCGAGCGTCGTGTCGACCGGCTCGGCCGGCGGGAACATGATCCGGATCGTCATATCGCCCGTGATCGGCTGCCCGTTCTGGTAGGCCTGTCCCCACGCGATCACATCCTTGCTGTTTCCCCACCAGGACAGCTTCTTCGACGGCTCGGAAACCTCGAGGTAGTACGTGCCTGCTGGCACGGTGTCGGGAAACTCGAGATACTGCCAGGAGTCGTCGGGCACGTTTATGCGCCTGGACTGCCCAACCCGGGTGCCGCCGGGCCCGTCACGGTAGAGGGTCATGGTGAATGCACAGTCGCTGGCGAACCAGGTGCCGTACATCGCGCCGACCCTGCTGAACGGCTTGTCGACGGTGAACTGCTCGCCCAGCGCACCGTCTATCGGCACCACGGGCGCCACGTCGAACGCGGTGTTGGCGACCCAGCTGCCGAGCCCACGCAGGTCCAGCAGTGCCCCGACCTGGTCGGAGCCGGTGAGCACCCGCCAGCCGTTCGGGTTGCTGTCGTCACTGACAAACACGTTTGCGCCTGGACCAACGGCGGTGAGCGCCAGCCGGAAAGGCGCGGCGAGGTCGGTCGCCACCTGCGCGAGCGTGTGCAGGGTGCCGTCGACGCACACGTCGATGCCGGCCTGCTTGACTGCGTCGTTGTACCAGCCGAGCAGGTAGTTGCGGTCGTCTCTGACCAGGCCGGTCAGCACGGTGTTTCGCTCGTGCGCGTCATCGGCCAGAGCCGCGACGTCGACGATGGCCGCGCTGCAGGCCGCCTGCTGGAACGTCTCGGAGCGCAACAGCGTGTAGAACGGCTCCGTGCTGCCGGCCCGCAGCGCACCGCCGCCGATGTCGATGTGTGCGCCGCTCTCGTGCGTCGGGCGCAGTGTCGAGTAGCGCTCGACGCTGTCCAGGTCGAACCGGTCATCGAGCTGTACAAAGTTCGGTGACACCAGCGAGTACGGCACCGTCAGCGTCGCCACCGAGAACGAAAGGTCCGCCGGCTGCAGCGTCCGGACGTTCAGGCCCGGCGGCTGTGCGTAGGCCCGGGCCGGGGGGGTCAACGGCGCGGCGACACCGGCTGCGCCGAGCGCGGCCAGCGCCTTGAGCACGCTGCGCCGGCTTGGGCCGGGTGCGGTGTCCCCGGTCACGGGTAGCGGGTGTCGAGGGTGACCGCGGGGAATGGCCTGCCCGCCCGGTACTGGTCGACCAGGTCGCGCACCAGCTTCAGATAGTAGAAACCCCAGCCGTCCGAATCCGCGCCAGCCAGCTTGGTGATCTTGGTCGGCTCGATGTCGTTGCTGCCCGGCACGCTGTACTGATCTGGCCGGCCGAACTCGTTCCACTGCTGCACGAGCAGCATCTCCGGCTCGTACTTGAATGCGTTGGTCATCATCTCCACGAGGGATGCACCACTGTTGCGATTGTGCGCGTCCCAATTGAGGTAGGAGCCCGGTGCCTCATTGCCGGGGTTGGAGACGACGGCAGTCATCTGCTCCGGCCGCTGCTGAATCGGGTTGGTGAAGCCCATCCAGCCCGTGAGCCCGCCTGAGGTCGAGTTGTTGACCGCCTGGAAGACCACAGTGCGGCCGACGAGATCGGCGACGTTCCATTGCCGGACGTAGAACCGGTCCTCGTCGCCGGGAGGCGTGATATGCCGCAGGATCTCGTCGCTCTTCGCATCGCGCAGCAAGTAGACGTTACGTCCGTCCAGGTTGGGCAGGTCGCTTCCGGAACTCATGTCAAAGCCGATCGCGTTGAAGGCGATGACGCGTTCCGTCACCGTGAACGGCGGGCTGGTCAGCACGCCGACCTTCTGGTCGCCGCCGTCGGCCGGCTTGCTGGTTGCAGCGGTGGTCTCGATGTCCACCCGCAGGGCCTGATGGGTCTTGATGGTGTCGACGGCCCACTCACCGGTCACCGTCCAGCCAGTCAGGCCATTGGTGGAGAAGTCGGCGATCGGCGTTTCGACGCCGTTGGCGTAGGCGACCCGGTCGACCCAGCTCCATTGGCCGCCGGGATTGAGGACGATCTCGCGAAACGCGCCCGACCATCGCACGGTGAACGCCGGGTCGCTCCAGGTCGGCGGCGGCGTGGGCCGGGCGCCGGTGTAGATGCTCACCAGCGGCTTGCCGTCGTGCAGCACGAACATCCGGCGGTAACTCCGATTCGCGAGATACCTGGTCTTGATCCGGTTGATCTGCGCCTCGAAGTTAGCGGTGCCGGCCTGGCCGTTGTCCAGGCCCAGCAGCAACGTCACGTCGGGCCGAGACTTCTGCGGCATGCTGGCATAGACCTCGAGCAGCGTGTCGGTGCCGGCCATGATCTTCTCAGCAGTTCCACTGTTCCAGTTGCCGCCAAGGTTGTTCGACCAGTCGATCATGACGTGGTCGATGCCGGCGTAGGTGATCCACTCGGCGTGCTGGCGGATGACCTGGCGATTCTGCGAGCTGTAATGCCCGAGAATCGGCTCGGCCTCCGGCCGGCCCCAACCCACCGCGTCGAACCAGGTCTCGTAGCCGATGCCGATACGGGTCTGTCGCCGCGCCACCGCGGCGGTTCGGGACCGAGCCGGCCGGCCAAGGCTGCTGGCCTTGGCGTAGTCGTGCGTCACGCCGCCGCGCGCCGGGCTAGCCGCAGCAGGCAGTGCGCCACCGGCAGTCAGCGCCACACCGCCGGCCGCTGCGGCGGAGCCGACCAGGAACTTGCGGCGGTCGATGCCAGAGCCCTTGGCGTCCTCGGTGTTGTCTGTCATGGTGTCTCCTCACGCGGCGCCCGCACTACGGGTACCTGGTGTCGAGTCGGACGGCCGGAATTGGCTGCCGGTGCGTTATTGCTCGTAAGTCCGGTGACGAGGCCGCGGTAGTCGGGTGCCCCAACCGTCGGACCACAATCCGGCTTTGCACCGAACAACCGTGGACTCGACGTCGTTGCTAATGGCCGCAGACTCGGTGAACTACCGAAGTGGATTTGACGAACCTAGAATCAGCGAGTGCCCATGTCAAGGATCCGGCGCGAAACTATCCCCATATCCCAGAAGTGAAAGCCGCTGGATTTCACATGAAGCTTTCCAGGCATTACAACTTGCCGCCACGCCACCAACCCGTTGGCTGCATGACGTTCGACGTACTCGGAGGCGGCGTGGCCGGAAGAGGATCTCGCGGTAGCCCGACGACTTCACGGCGGTCCGCCAGCACGCACCAACGTCCGTCTCGTAGGCATTCATCAGCACATGGTGAGCGGCCACCACGTTACCCAGGGTTGCGCAGCGGCTAAAGCGCCTTCATCGACCAGCAGGGCCAAAATGGTCAGCCTCGGCGGTCACCGCCCCGCCCTTCCGAACAGGAAATGACCGACGGGAAGGAGCAGGAGAGCCAATTAAGTGCCCCATATTTGCCCAAGTGAACATAACCCGCGAAATGATCCGATCAGTCACACCGTTCCGTCCTAAGCTAAGTTCGTCGCGTGAAGGCATCCCGGCGGCAATGATCGCCCACACCGACGCGCGCGCCGCGAACCTGAAGTACTCGCATTCGACGTCCGCGCGACAGACATCGCTGACCTGCGGAACCGAGAGGGAATGGCCGCGCTCGGGATCGACGTTGAGGCGGCATCGACATCCTGGCAGGACGACGTCGATGAGGGGCGAATACCCGCGTCCTGGCGGGTCCGGGATGGGCTTGTGCGGCTCGGCGCGCATGGGCTAATCGACCCGTCACGAAAGCGGCCCGGACTTTGGCATCTCACGCTCTTTGACTGGAATCGCGCTGCTAAGCCCGGATGCACCGCGCCGCCTGTAGTTGATCTTGGTCGCCGAGTAGTTGATCTTGTGGCCGGGTTTTCCTGGAGTGGGCATGGTTGATGGCCGGCTGGCCCGGTCTGTCCGTTGGTTCCTCGTGACCTGATGGGCGGGGTGTTCTTTAGGTTCGTTTTGGGGGTCCGATGCTGGCGGTGGTGAGTT
>JAABUK010004821.1_pt1 | contig 21603 bp, 21 predicted proteins | sample 5559141 | NCBI WGS metagenome assembly JAABUK01 (sample SAMN10711869, study PRJNA513367) | rock metagenome | isolation source: Antarctica rocks | place: Antarctica: Victoria Land, Pudding Butte nord | collected 2016-01-03
ACACCTCGGCCGCGTGGCGCGCCGACATGGCGGAACAAGCGTGGTGGCCGGAACGAATCACGAGCGGGCTGATGTCCTACTGGGTCTACCAGCACCTCGGCAACCTGAGCCCGCAGGGCCGTGCCGCTGACGAGCTCTACCAGCGCGCGCTCGGCACCGACGATGCGACGTCGGCGTTGCACGAGTTTGCCGCGCGCGCCGACGCCACGACTGACGGCAGCCGGTGGAGTTACAGCTGGGAGCTCGGCACGAGTCGCCTGATCGTCATCGACTCGCGCGCCGGCCGCGTTCTCACAGGCGGCAAGCGTCAGATGATCGACGAAGGAGACTGGCACTTCGTCGAACGAGAGATGCGCACGCCAGCCGACCATCTCTTGTTGGCGACGTCGCTGCCCTATCTCCTACCGCCGGCGATTCATGGCTTGGAGGCTTGGAACGAGGCGGTCTGCGCCGGCGCCTGGGGCCGTTCCGCGGCTCATGTCGGCGAGCAGATCCGCCGCGGCCTCGACCTCGAGCACTGGGCCGCCTTCGAGAGTTCGTTCCGGCGGCTGACAGATTTGATCCGCAGCGCGGCCACGGGCGCGCACGGTCACCCGCCCGCGTCGGTCGTAGTCCTCTCGGGCGATGTGCACTACGCCTACCTGGCCAGGGCCGACGTCGGTGCTGGCAGCGCGCCGGTCTACCAGGCCGTGTGCTCACCGCTCCGTAACGCTCTACCTGAGACCGTCAAACGAGCGACGCGGGCGACGATCAGCCGCCGCGCAGCCACCGTCGGCCGTTGGCTCGCGCGCAGCGCCGGTGTAGCGCCACCCGCGATCGACTGGGAAATCGACGCCGGGCCCTTCTTCGACAACCAGCTGGCGACCCTGACCCTCGATCAACGCGAGGCCACCCTGCGACTCGAACGCGCCCGCCTCGCCAACGACACGCCCTACCTCGAGCCGGTCTGGCAGCGGCGGCTGACTCCCGAGGAGTTATGAGCGAAAGCGCCGGCCCGGGCAAGCCGTTAGCCCTGGCCTGTCAGCAGGGACTCCAGAATCAGCGCGAATGATCTTGGAAGTTGGATCCAGGGGGAACAGGTACGCGTCGAACGGGATCTGGATGAACCGCCGATTGCCAGGGCCGGTCTCCGGCGCGTTGCCGTCCAGCGCGGCGTTCCGCTTGCCCCCCAACGCAAAGAAGCCGCCTCGGCCCCGCCAGCACGAGGCTGACGGGCAGAGGACAGTCACGAGGCTTGACGATTACCACCCGCCGGAAGTGCCCGGTGAATCGACGCCCGGCTCACACCGAGCACCCAGGCGATCGAGGACACATCGTGGTCGCCGCTGTCGCGCATCGACCTGGCCGGCCTGAGCTTGTCCTCGTCCGGGAAGGACGCAGTCGCTGTAGTGGCTCGGCAGCGTCACCTTGTCGTGCCGCCCTCAGCCGATCGTCAGCCGGCGCCCCCCCCGACAGCGACGAGCCGACGTCCTGAGCCGCTCGACGCACGGTGCGCGGCTCCCGGGTAGTCGCGGTGCTTTGCCGGCACCGCCCGGGCCATGCTTGCCCTCGGTACGGGAACCGGGGCAGAGTGGCGCCGATCCGTCTCGCTCGGTGGCTGTCGTCGTGCGGGTTCCTCGGCAACGGGAGTAACATGCATTTCTCACGGGTAGTTGGGAAGCGGTCGTTAGTCGTCTGCGCGGCCGGGGCGCTGTCACTGGCGATCATGGGAGCCGGCCCGGCACTTGCCTTCACCGCTCCCTCGCCGGATCGCGGAACGGGCGACACCGAGGTAACGGTGGGCAGCAGCGACAGTCTGTTCTCGGGCAACAAGCAGAACGAGCCGGGTGTGGCCGTCAACCCGGTCAACCCAAGCCAGGTGGCCGCGGGTGCCAACGACAACATCGACCTGGAGGACTGCAACGCCGGTAGCCCTACTACCTGCCCCTTCACGCCCGGAGTGGGGGTGTCGGGTGTGCAGCTGTCGAACAACGGCGCGAACAGCTTCACGCAGCCGACCTACCGCGGCCTGAGTGCCCGGACCTGCCACGGTCCTGAGGCCTGCACGCCGACGATTGGCGACATCGGCACGCTGCCGAACTACTTCGAGCACGGGTTGGTCTCCAACGGAGACGCAGAGCTGGTGTTCGGTCCGGTCCGCAACTCCGCCGGCAAGTTCACCTGGGACAAGCAGCGGCTGTACTACGCCAACATCACCACCAAGGTGCCCGGGCAGGAGCCGTTCAACGGCGCCGCAGCGATCGCCGTATCCCGGACCGATGACTTCGCGGGAGCGACGGCCGGCCGCAACGGCGCCTGGAAGGCGCCGGTGATCGTCACCAAGCAGAACAGCGCGCTGTTCAGCGACAAGGAGCAGATCTGGGCGGACAACGCGTCCTCCAGCCCGCACTTCGGCAACGTCTACGTCTGCAACGTTGGCTTCCGCGGCAACGGCAAAGGCGGCGGCGGCGAGCCGCTGTTCCTCGCCCGCTCGACCGACGGCGGTGACAGCTGGACCCCCTCGCAGATCACGTCCGCGACCAACAACGCGCAGACCGGTGGTCGGCAGGGCTGCGCGGTGCGCACCGACAGCAAGGGCGTCGTCTACGTCGTGTTCTCCGGCTACGACACGCAGCGCAACGTCGGCGTCTTCTACCAGACCCGGTCCTTCAACGGGGGCAGGAACTTCGAGCGGCCGCGGCCCATCGTCGACACCTTCGGCATCGGGCAGTTCGACCCGGTCCAGGGCCGCTCCACCATCGACGGCATCGCCGGCTCGCGTACCGACGTCTTCCCGTCGATCGACATCGCCAACGGCGCGCCGGACGGCGACACAATGACCAGCAAGGCGACCAACCAGATCCTGGTCAGCTGGTCGGACAACCGGTCTGGTCAGAACCTCGAGCGCGCCTACCTGATCAGCTCCACCACCGGTGGCAACAGCTACTCCCGCCCCCGGTCTATCAGTGACGGAAGCGACCGGGCCAACCAGCCGGCGATCGCGATCAAGCCGGACGGCAGCCGGGCCTACCTGGTCTACAACGCCTACCTGCAGCCCTGGCAGGCCAAGACCGCCGGGCCCGCACGGCTCATGCAGGGGGTGGTGCGCGAGGCGCCCGTGACCGCTAGGTCCGTCGGTGAGTTCGCCACGGTGCACCGGGGCGCGCAGGGCGACGCCCGTGGGTCGAGCGCGAACGGGTTGCGCACCGAGTTTTTGGGCGACTACAACTACGTCTTCGCCACCAACGCCGGTGCGGTCTCGGTGTGGAACGACGTGCGCCAGGCAGCCGACTGTAAGGGTGCCGATGCTTACCGACAGGGCCTGGCCGACGGCACGACAGTTCCCCGACCGGCCCCCAACACCGTCTGCCCCCAGACGGAGAACTCAGCATTCGGCAACTCCGACATCTCGAGCTACAGCAGCTTGACGTCGGCGCCATAGCACTCGCCAAGCAGTAGCGGAGGGGCGTCACCGGAACCAAGGTGGCGCCCCTCCCGCCTGCCACCCTCAGGGGCGGCGAGGAGCCGCGGTGCGCTCCTGCTCCACCCAAGCCTCCCGGTCGCGCAGGCGGGTCAACCGCAGCAGTGTGTTCCTCCTGACGGCGGTTGGACGTGCATGAGACGGAAGTGGTGGACCGCCTGGCGCCTGCGTGCGCGGACCTCAGCCGACTCCCTCGTCGCTGGCCCTCGCGTCGGCGGGCTGCTCTATAACGTCAAGGGAACCTTGCCGAACCGCGTAAATGCCAACACGATCGTGACGACCTGTGTTATGCGCATGCCGACCTGCGCGACCCTAGGGAGATGCGCCGGTACTGGGTATATGGCCGTGTCAGGTTGATCTGGCCCCACCGTGACGGCTTGATCTGGCCCCACCCGACTGCAGCAGCCTCCTGGCCCATGGTCGATGACGGCTTGATTTGGCCCCACCTGTCGACGTGGGGGCGTGTTGTTGTCGGTCGAGGTGCGCCCGTGCCCGCATAGTCGTGATGAGCGACTCTGGCGGGAGGGCCCGGGTTGGAGACGCGGGTGGAGCTGTACGAGGCGATCCGCCGTGATGCCCGGCGGGAGGACCTGTCGATCCGGGCCCTGGCCGACCGGCATGGGGTGCACCGGCGGACGGTGGGGGCGGCGCTCGCGTCGGCGGTCCCCGCGCCGCGCAAGGTGCCGGTGCGGGTCGCGCCCAAGCTCGAGGCTGCGAAGCCGCTGATCGACGCGATGCTGGAGCAGGACCTGACGGCGTGGCGCAAGCAGCAGCACACCGCCCGGCGCGTGCTCGCCCGGCTCGTCGACGAGCACGGCATGACCGAGCTGACGTACTCCGCCGTGCGGGACTACGTCGCGAAGCGCCGCCCCGAGGTGCAGGCGGCAGCGGGCAAGACGACCGAGAAGGCGTTCGTGCCGCAGACCCACGAGCCCGGGGCGGAGGCCGAGGTCGACTTCGGCAACGTGTGGCTGCACCTGGACGGGGAGCTGACCAGGTGCGCGCTGTTCACGCTGCGCCTGTCCTACTCGGGCAAGGCCGTGCACCGAGTGTTCGCAAGCCAAGGGCAGGAAGCGTTCATCGAGGGGCACCTGGAGGCGTTCCGGGTCCTCGGAGGCACCCCAGTCGACAAGGTCCGCTACGACAACCTCAAGAGCGCGGTCACGCGGGTGCTGTTCGGGCGCAGCCGCACCGAGTCCGACCGGTGGGTCGCGTTCCGCTCGCACTACGGCTTCGACACCTTCTACTGCCTGCCCGGGATCGAGGGCGCGCACGAGAAAGGCGGGGTCGAGGGCGAGGTCGGCCGGTTCCGGCGCAACCACCTCGTCCCGATGCCTGATGTCGCCACCCTCGCCGACCTCAACGCCCGCCTCGAGCAGATCGACGCGGCGGAAGACCGCCGGCGCATCGACAACCGAACCCTGACGATCGGGCACGACTTCGCGCTCGAACAGGCCCTGCTGCGGCCGTTGCCGGCCCACGGCATCGACCCGGGGCTGACGTTGACCCCACGGGTCGACCGCTACGCGCGGGTAATGGTGCGGATGGCGCACTACTCGGTCCCGGCCCGGCTGATCGGCCGGCGGGTGAAGGTGTCGCTGCGGGCCTCGGAGCTGGTGGTGTTCGACGGCCGGGTCGAGGTCGCCCGGCACCCCAGGTCGGTCCGCAAGGGCAGCCAGAGCCTGCTGCTGGACCACTACCTGGAGGTCCTGGCCCGCAAGCCCGGGGCGCTGCCCGGCGCGACCGCGCTGGCGCAGGCCCGCGGCGCCGGGACGTTCACCCCCGCGCACGACGCGTTCTGGGCGTTGGCCCGCAGGGCGCACGGCGACGCCGGCGGCACCCGCGCGATCGTCGAGGTCCTGCTCCTGCACCGCCACCTCACCCACGACGCGGTCCTGGCCGGCCTGACCGCGGCGGTCGCCATCCGGTCGACGAGCTCGGATGTCGTGGCGGTCGAGGCCCGCAAGGCCGCTCAGCTGCACGGCACGGTCCCGACCTTCGGTGCACACGGCGCCGTGACCGACCCGGCTCCGCCGCCGCCGCCGGCCCGCCGGGACCGGGTCGCGAGCCTGACCGAACGCCGGCTGGTCAAGGCCCGCAACCGCGCCGGCGAGCTACCCGCCGACGGCCGGCCGCTGCCGTCGGTCGCCCAGTACGACGAGCTGCTGGCGCACCCGCCGGCCGCCGGAACCCGAGGAGCCTAATGACCAGCAACGCCACCAGCAACGCCAGCGCGGTCCGGGCCGGCCGGGGCGGGGTGACCGAGCAGGCCGCCGACGCCGCAGTCGACCAGGCCTGCCGAATGCTGCGCCTACCGACGATGCGGTCCCGGTTCGCCGAGGCGGCTCAGCGTGAGCAGCTGACCTACCGCGGGTTCCTCGCCGAACTCCTGATGGCCGAATGCGACGACCGGGACCGGCGGCGCTCCACCCGCCGGATCGCCGCAGCGAACTTCCCGCGGGAGAAGTGGCTGCAGGACTTCGACTACAGCGCCAACCCCCACATCCAGCCCGCCGTCATCGCCCAGCTCGCGGCCTGCGCATGGGTGAGCAAGGGCGAACCGCTCTGCCTGATCGGTGACTCCGGAACTGGTTAACACTGCGCATGCCTTTCATCAGGGTTGATCGAACAGTCCAATTTGCTCGCTACTTACGTTGATACGTAGTCCTTTTCGTCGTCCTCGGTTGACGTGGACGGCCTGTAGTTCACCGCGTTGGACCTTGTGCAACACGGTCTGGCGGGCGACTCCGAGGGCCTTCGCGGCGTCGGCGAGGCCGACCCAGCCCTCGGGCACAGCTGGCGCGAGCCGGTCCCGGACGGCTTGGTCAATCCGTACCCGCCACGGGGCACCGGCGGTGAGCTGCTCGCCGGTGAGGAACCCGTCCGTCAGCCACCGGTAGATCGTGACCTTCCCGACCCCGAGCAGCTGTTGGGCTTCGGCGACAGTGACCACGACAGCATCATCGCGGTCGGCTACGACAGTTTCCGGCGCTGGCTCGAACGCTGGGATGCCGCGGGAGATCCGCAGGCTCTTCACTCGGGTCTTGGTGAACGACAGGCCAGTGCCGGTGCGACGCTTCTGCCTGGCAAGGATCATCGCGATCGTGGTGTCGTCGTAGTCGACGGCGAGCCGCGTGATGAGGTCCACGGTGTCCTCGTCGGTGGTCTGGAAGTGCCCACCGGCCTTGGTCATGACCATCGTCAGGGCGGTGCTCGCGCCGCCTTGCCAGAGCAGCTTCAGCGCTGCGGTCCGGGCTTGGGTGTCGACGGTGACGACGAGCTCAGCGAGCACTGCGCGGAGCAGTTGCTTGCGCTCCCGGAACGACGTTGTGGGTGCTTCGAAGACGGCGCGGACGTCAGCTCCGGCGCGGCTGATCCAGCCGAGCTCGTCGTCGCTGAGCTTGACCGGCCGGCGGGCCTGCTGGGCGAGCAGATCCCGTTCGGCCTGACGCTGCAAGGCCAGCTTGGCTTCCAACGCGCGTTCCAGGGTCCGAGCTACCAGCCGGTTCTCCGGTTCGACGGCGTCGTACTGCCGGCGGGCCCGGTCGGCCTCGAACCGGTCCCGTTCGACCGTCAAGGTGAACACGCGCAGGCTGTTGGCGTGGCTCTGCTCGGCCTCGCCGAGGGCTTGCGCGGTCGCGGCTAGCGCGGCCGGGCCCAGCACCTTGAAGAGTTCGTCCAGAACGTGCTTCTCCAGCCGTCGGCCACCAAGGCTCTGGCAGCCCTTCTCGCCGGCATAGAGCTGCTTGGCGCGGGCGCAGACATAGCGGGGGCAGTTGCCCTTGGTGCCGGAGTAGCCGGTCATCATCATCCGTCCGCACTTCCCGCAACGGATCCTGCCTTGCAGCAACGCCGCTCCCTCCCGGACCGCGCCGCCTCCAAAGCCGCGCGGTGAGCGCCAGTTGGCCCGCAACAACGCTGTGTTGGCCTCGTAGGTGTCCCAGCTGATGAAGCCGGGGTGATGGTCGGGGATCAGTACTTCCCACTGTTCGCGGGGCACCGCGACGGTCCGCACGATCAGCCTGCCGCTGGCATCAAGGCGCTTCTCGGTGCGGTTGCGGCCGAACACGAACGCCCCGGCATAGTTCGGGTTGGTCAGGAAGTCGTGCACCGCCGGGTAGGTCGCTGCCGCCCAGTGCACCCGGCCGGTTCGAGACGGCCGGCGCGGCAGCAGCAGCCCGTCCTCGCGCAGCGATAGCAGCACCTGGCGGGCCGAGCCGAGTTCAGCGAACCGGCGGAACACCACCGCGATCGCTTCCACGACAGCCTCGTCGGCGGTCATCACGGTCTTGTCGTCGCCGTCGTGGTCGAACCCGACCGGCAAGCCCTGGCGGAGCTCCCCGCGGGCTGCCTTGTGTCGCAGGCCGGCCGTCAGCCGAGACCGGATCAGGTGCAGCTCGGCCTCGCTCATCGTGCCTTTGAGGCCGAGTACCAGACGGTCGTTGAAGTCGCCGGGGTGATAGACCCCGTCGGAGTCCGCGATCAGAGTGTTCGTGATCGCGCACAAATCCAGCAGCTGATACCAGTCGGCGTTGTTACGGGCCAACCGGCTGACCTCGATGCCGAAGATGATCCCGACATGACCCAGGCCGACGTCGGCGACCAGTTCCTTGAAGCCCTCCCGGGCGGTGGTCTCAGACCCTGAGCGGCCCAGGTCGGCGTCGATCACCCTGACCTGATGGGCATCCCAGCCCAACGCGACAGCCCGTTCGCGGAGCTCGTACTGCCGGGCCAGGCTCTCGGTGTGTTCCCGGACCTGGGTAAGGGTGGACTGCCGGACATAGACGTAGGCATCGCGCCCCAGGTGGACCGCGAGGATCTTGGGTGAGACGAGAACTGCGGGCTCAGTCATCAGTGACCTCCTCAGCCAGGTCGGTCTTCTCGAGCAGGACGTCGCGGGCGATGAGTCGGGCGAGCAACGCCAGGACCTGGGTGCGGGTGAACTCGGGCAGGTCCCACCACCGCTCGATTGGGTCAGCCAGATCGGGGCTGGGCAGCGCGAGTTGGACGGGTGCTGCGACTACTGTCAGGGCACGCAAGTAGGTTCACCTTCCGGAATCGTTGGCGCGACAAAGGACGCGGTGAACCTACTTGCGTCCCACCCGGTTTCCCCGCCCCGCAAGGCGATCCGGCCCGTTCAGCCGGCGGCCCCGTCCGGCCGTCAGCTGCCGCGGCAGGTCCTCGGCCACGCCACCGAGCCGGCGCCGATAGGCGGCCTGACGGCACGCGGCGGAGCAGAACCGTTGGACGCTGCCTACCGCCGGGTTGCTGAAGACCCCCTCCACGGAGGTGACGACAACCCGGCCGCAGCACTCACAGGCCAAGCCACTGCGAGCGCTCCCGTCAACGCCCTCCGGCAAAGCGTCACGCATTTCGATCAGCAGCCTTCGACCCAACCCGCCTCGCCTGCTGCCCGCGTCCAGGCTTCAGCTGCAACACCAGCCGGCGCAACGTCAGCGGCCCCTCGACGTCCAGGACCGTGCCCGCCGATACCGCCGGATCTCCGCCGAGCACGTCAGTGGCTTCCGCGCGGATCGTGCCCGGACTGCCATCGGGGAGTGCGACCACCAGATGCAGGACGCGGTCAAGGCGGCGGAAGTCCGAGGCTGCCAGCAGCTCCCCGAACAACGGGTGCGTCGCGGCGGTCACCCTCACCTGACACGGCAGCACCGTCCGAAGATGTTGCAGTCTGTCGCCATCACTCCCGGCACCGGCAAGTCCCATCTGCTGATCGGCCTGGGCGCGGCCGCGGCGATGGCCGGGCACCGGGTGAAGTACGTCTTGGCCGCCAAGCTCGTCAACGAGCTCGTCGAAGCCGCCGACGGACGGGTCCTGTCCAAGACCATCGCCCGCTACGGCCGAGTCGACCTGCTCTGCCTGGACGAACTCGGCTACATGGAACTGGACCGGCGCGGCGCCGAACTGCTGTTCCAGGTCCTGACCGAGCGCGAGGAGACCAATTCGGTGGCGATCGCCAGCAACGAGAGTTTCAGCGGCTGGACCAAGACCTTCACCGACCCACGGCTCTGCGCCGCCATAGTTGACCGGCTCACCTTCGGCGGCAACATCATCGAGACCGGCACCACCTCTTACCGCCTCGCCCACACCCGCGCGCAGCGAGCCGTCAGCTGAGCGACCGAGACCCGACCCGCCAGGCAGGCGAATGCCGGTGCTGCAGCCCCCGATACGAAGTCGGGCGGTCGCGCAAGCCCGAGGCGTGGTGCTGCCCACCGCGACGCCACACGGGACCCGGCTGCAGCCAAGGTCGGCACCTACGCCCGGCTTAAGGTCAGGCGTGTTGTGGGCGGCTTCACTGCCGCCGCTCCGGACCTGAAGTCGGTCCCCGCGTGCTGGGTGAGCAGGGCGGCAGAGGTCGAGCGCCGATCAACGCTTGATGCGACGGCGAGCTGGAAGGCTAGTCAGACGACATGAACCTTGGCTCTTTGATCTGCCGCTGCTGCAGCGGTCCACAATGGTCGACGTGTTCGCGGTCCGCCTCTTCAGACCGAGGGTCCATTCCCGGTTCGACAGTCAGGCGGGGGTGTCGGCGCGCTTCGTCAGCTTGGCCCGGCCAGCCCGCGCCGCGTTCTTCACCCGGGCCAGCAGCGTCTTGGCGAAGTCGAACTCCAGGGACCAGATCGCCAGCCCGAGCAGGACGGGCGGGATGGTGAACGGGCCAGGCAGCACGACGGCCACGAGCCCGAGCAGGATGAAGCCAGCGCCTGCCAGGAGCACACTCGCGCGCACGATGAGGTTGCCTGCTGGCAGACGGCGTACGCGCTCTCTCATGCATCCAGCGTGCCCTTGACCGCCCGGTTCGGCAGGACCCGATCTCGGACAGCTTTGACGCAGAACATTGCTGCACCCCGGCAACGTCGTAGCGTGAGTTGGTGAAGCCTGACGCGCCTGTCCCGGCCGCGGTCCTCGCTGAGGTCGCCCAGGGTGGCGCGAACGACTCCGGTGGGCTTGACGTCTCTCTGTTGGGTGACTTCCTGGAGGTCGTAAGCACGGCGGTGCAGGTCGGCACCCCGATGACGACAGCTCAGCTGCGCGCCTACGAAGCCCTGGCCGACCAGGCGGCCCGCCAAGGCGTCGCGCTCCGCGCTCTGCTCGATCTCTACCTGTCCTCGGCCTGGCGGCTCTGGCGGCACCTCCCTGCTGTGGCGCAGGCGGCGCAGGAGCCTGACGGCGTGGTCGTCGCCGGCGAGGTGATGCTGCACGCCGTCGACGACGTAGCGGCTGCGCTCACTGAGGGCTACCAGCTGGCCAGGCGGGCGCTGGTGCGTGCGCAGGAAGCTGCCCGGCGCGAGTTCGTTGACGACCTGCTGTCCGGCACGGCCGACGTCGCCAGCGTGCTCCGGCGCGCCGACGGCTTCGGGATGGACCTGTCGGGTCCGCACGCCGTGGCCGTGATCCAGGCGGAGCAGCCGTTCGGCGCGTCCATGCCCATCGTCATGGCACTGGAGCGCTCGATCCTTGGTAGCAAAGGCGATGCCCAGGCGATCGTCGCCACGAAGCAAGGCACGCTGGTCGTCGCCTACCCAGCGCCCGACCAGGAGGCGATCGACTACGTCATGCGCCAGCTGTCGAAGGCGCTGGGCAAGCGCGGGCAGGGATCCCTCGGGCGATGGCAGATCGGGGCCGGTCGAGCGGGGGTCGGCGTCGACGGGATCGTCACCTCCTACGGCGAAGCGCGTGAGGCGCTCGACCTCGCCGGCCGCCTTGACCTCACCGATCCGGTCGTGCCGGCGCAGAGCCTGCTCGTCTACCAGGTGCTCCTGCGTGACCAGGCTGCGCTGCGTGACCTGATCGACAGCACCCTCGGGCCGCTGACGCAAGCCCGTGGTGGCCCCGAGCCACTGCTCCAGACGCTCACCGCCTACTTCGCGTCCGGCGGCAACAACGCCAAGACGGCCCGGTTCCTCATCCTGTCGGAACGGGCCGTGACCTACCGGCTGGCGCGGGTCCGCGACCTGACCGGCCACGACCCGACCGACCCCGGGGAGCGGATGGGGCTGCAGATGGCGGTCCTGGGCGCCAAACTCCTCAACTGGCCCTCGTTGCCGGGCTACGGCAACTAGCTGCTGCACAACTCGTCCGTCTTCTCACCGGTGCTCGACGGCTGGAGTGAGCAGGCTGGAGGTAGGAGCCGACCACGTGGTCGCTCACCCGATGACGAGGAGATCTCACTCATGAGCGTTCCGCTCTGGGCCTGGGCAGCCCTGGCGGTGGTGATCGTGACCATGCTCGCGATCGACCTGCTGGCCCACCGCACCGCGCACGTCATCGAGTTCAAGGAGGCGGCTCGCTGGAGCGCCCTCTGGGTCGGCCTGTCGCTCAGCTTCGCGGTCGTCTTGGGACTGACCCTAGGGGCGGGAGCCGGCGTGGACTTCACCACCGCCTGGCTGCTGGAGAAGAGCCTGTCAGTCGACAACCTGTTCGTCTTCGCCCTGATCTTCGGCTACTTCAAGGTCCCGAGGGAGTACCAGCACCGCGTCCTGTTCTTCGGCGTGATCGGTGCCCTGCTGTTCCGTGCGATCTTCCTCGGACTCGGCGTGGCCATCGTCAACCAGTTCACGGCCATCCTGTTCGCCTTCGCAGCGGTGCTGCTCTACAGCGCCTACAAGCTCATGAAGGACGACGACGAGAGCTACGACCCCGGGTCGAGCCCGGCAGTTCGGCTTCTGCGCAAAGTAATCCCGGTGCGCGACGACTACGCGGGCACGTCGTTCTTCGTGAGGGAGGTCGGCCGGCGAGTGGCGACCCCACTGCTCGCCGTGGTCGTCGCCATCGAAGCGGCCGACCTGGTCTTCGCGGTCGACAGCGTCCCTGCCGTGCTCGCGGTCAGCAACGACCCGTTCATCGTCTACTCGAGCAACGCGTTCGCGATCCTGGGCCTGCGCTCGCTCTACTTCCTGCTCTCGGGGCTGCTCGCCCGGTTCCACTACCTGTCCAAGGGCCTCGCGATCATCTTGGCCTTCATCGGCCTGAAGCTCGCCCTGCAGGCCACCCACAAGGTCATCACCGCCTCGGTGCCCGAGATCCCCTCCCTGGTCAGCCTCGGCGTGATCCTCAGCGTTCTCGCAGCGTCTGTGGTCCTGAGCCTGAAGCGGCCACTGATCGACTCCGAGGACGAGGGCCAACCCACCGTCCTCGAGCACGCCTAACCCCCATGAGAAGGAGAACCACCATGGCCATCTGGGACCAGCTCAAGAGCCGGACGCAGACGATGAGCGAGCAGCTCACGACCAGGAAGGAGCAGTACCGCAGCAAGGAGTTCGCGAACGGCAGCATGGCGATGTGCGCACTCATCTCGGCCGCTGACGGCTCCATCGACAGCACCGAGCGCCGCAAGACGGCCGCCCTGATCGCCAGCAACGACGTCCTCGCCATCTTCCCGCCGGCCGAGCTGCAGCAGAAGTTCGACGGGTACTGCGACAAGCTCAGCAAGGACTACGACTTCGGCAAGGTCGAGGCAGTCGCCACGATCGTCAAGCTCAAGGCCAAGCCGGACCAGGCCCGGGCGGCCATCTCCATCGGCGTCATCATCGGCGCCGCGGACGGCGACTTCGACGCCGACGAGCGGCAGGCCGTCAAAGAGGCCTGCTTCGCCGTCGGCATCGCCCCGTCCGAGTTCGACCTCTGACTCACCTCATCACCCACCTCTCGAAAGGAACAGCGCCATGACCGTCAGCCTCTCCAAGGGCAGCAACGTCTCTCTCACCAAGGAGGCACCCGGCCTCACCGCCGTGAGCATCGGCCTCGGCTGGGACGCCCGCACCACCACCGGCACCGACTTCGACCTGGACGCCTCGGCGATCATGCTCGGCAGCACCGGCCAGGCCCTCTCGGACGGCCACTTCATCTTCTTCAACAACAAGACCTCACCGGATGGCTCGGTCGAGCACGCCGGGGACAACCTCACTGGCGAGGGCGACGGCGACGACGAGACCATCAAGGTCAACCTCGCGAAGGTCCCCACCGAGGTGGACCGCATCGTCTTCCCCGTCAGCGTCTATGACGGAGCAGCCCGGTCCCAGGGGTTCGGTCAAGTCCGGAACGCCTTCATCCGCGTCATCAACGACGCAGGCGGGGCGGAGATCACGCGCTACGACCTCAGCGAGGACGCCTCCACCGAAACGGCCATGCTGTTCGGCGAGCTCTACCGGAGCGGGCCCGAGTGGAAGTTCCGCGCCGTGGGCCAGGGCTACGCCAGCGGCCTAGCCGGGATCGCCCAGGACTTCGGGGTCCACGTCTGATGGCGCTCGACTACCGCAAGTCCTCGGGGCCCGTCGAAGACGCCAGCACGGCCACGGCACCCGTCAGCCTGACGAAGGAGCGGCCGTCGGTCTCCCTCACCAAGCAGACCGGTCGGCTCCAGATCAACCTGAGCTGGCAGGCGGCCGCGGCACCGGGTCAAGGCGGGCTGCTCAAGCGGCTCGCCCCGCCTCGCGGTATCGACCTGGATCTTGGCTGCCTCTACGAGCTGACCGACGGTTCCAAGGGCGTGGTGCAGGCGCTGGGCAACTCCTTCGGCAGCCTCGATCGTCCGCCGTACGTCTGGCTCAACGGCGACGACCGCTCAGGCGGTGGCGGCGAGGACCTGTTCGTCAACCTCGAGCACGCAGCCGCGATCCGGCGGGTCCTGGTGTTCGCGTGCATCTACGACGGGGCGCCCAGCTTCGAGGCAGCCAAGGGCGTCGTGGTCCTCACACCCGTCTCCGGCCCCCCGATCGAGGTCCGGCTCGACGAGGCCTCCGGGTCCTCGCGGATGTGCGCGATCGCCATGCTGGAGGGGGGATCCGGCGGCCTGAGCATCCGTCGTGAGGTCCGCTACCTCCCGGGCGGGCAGGACGTGCTCGACAAAGAGTACGGCTGGGGCATGACCTGGAGCCGCGGCCGCAAGTGACCTCCCGCCCCTCGGTTGGGGCCGGCCCGTCGGGCTGGCAGCCGTCGCAGGGCGCATGTCTTCGCGGAGCAGCACGACCCGCGCGACAAGGGGTGCAGCCGGGCACGGACTGGCATGAGGTCGCTCCGATCACGCTGGCCGCAGATGGCCGGGCACCGCGTCAAGTACCTCCTGGCAGCCGAGATCGTCAATGAACTCGCGAGTCCGCCGACGAGCCGGTCCTGTCCAAGACCATCCCCCGCTACGGCCTGGTCGCCCTGCTACTGCTGGACGAACGCGGCTACCCCGAACACGACCGGCGGGGCGCCGAGCTGCTGTTCCAGGTCCTCACCTAGCGGGAGGAGACCAACTCGGTGGCGATGCCAGCAACGGGAGCTCCAGCGGCTGGACCAAAACCTTCACCGACCCCAGGCTCTGCGCCGCCATCGTGGACCGCCTCACCTTCGGCGGGAACATCACGAGACGGGCACCACCTCCTACCGCCTGGCCCACATTGCGCGCAGCGCGCTGGTTGAGTGACCGCGACCCGGCCGCGCTGCCGCACGGGTGCCGGCTGCGCCCAGCTCGGCCCGGGCGGCTGTTCGGGGTCAGGCCCTTGTCGGTGTTGCTGTTCGTCGAGGCGCTCAGCAGGGCCGCCAGGACGGTCAGGGCGTCGCCTACGAGGCGGTAGTAAACCCACACCCGCGCTTGTCCCGGCTGACCAAGCCCGCGTCCAGCAGCACCTTCAGGAGGTGGCTGACGGTCGGCTGCAACAGAGCGAGCGGTTCGGTCAGGTCGCACGCGCACGCCTCGCCGCCCTCGTGCGCGGCGAGCATCGACCGCAACCGAAGCCGGGTCCGCCAGCGCCTTGAGGACACCGGCGAGGCAAGCGCTACCTCGACTGGACCCTCGACGACCCTGCCGGCCAACCCCTCGACACTGTCCGGCGCATCCGCGACCAGATCAACCGCCACGTCCAGAATTCATCCGCCAGCTCCTCTGGCCGGACCCCTCACCTAGGGCCAAATCAGACCGTCCCAACAACCTGCAGCCACCCGACAGCGTGGCTCGAGGTGGGGCCAAGTCAAGCCGTCGCGGTGGGGCCAGATGAGGTTGACACAGCCAGCCGTCCGGAGCCTGGCGACGAGCGCGGATCGAGGGCTAGGTGACACAGGAGCACACATCTGGCCTCCCGGCACCCCGTCGCCGTTGCGGTCAGCCGAGCGGCGCGGTCAGCTCGATGTTGATGTCGTCCGGGTCCTGGAAGGACAAGATCGCGAGGCCGGCGTCGGTCATGTCGGTGATCTCGCCGTGCTTGATGCCGGCCTCGGTCAGGGCGGCCGCGGCGCTTTCGAGTTCTCCGCGCGAGGCCACGGCGAAGCTGACATGGTCGAGCCCGGTCCGCTCGGAGTCGAAGCTGGTGCTGCCGACCGGCCGGAGGCCGAACAGCGCGCCCTGCGGCGTCTGGTAGACGGTCCCTCCGTAGAACTTCTCCGGCGATTGCTTGACGCCGGGCTCGTCGACAGAGTCGGACGCGTCGATCGCGGCGGGCCAGCCGAAGACCTGGTCGTAGAAGGCCTTGGAACGGGCAATGTCGGTGACGTTGAGCCGGACGTGGCCGAAGCCGGAGCTGTTGATGAGTGCCATGCTGTTGCCCTACCCAGCTGCGAGCGGGACTCCCCACGTTGCCGCAGATTGCTCCGTCCCGCCGGCCCCGTCGTCGCGTCCCACCTCGTGAAGGGCTGCGCATGGCCGTCAGCACGCCGATCCGCTACCACGACGACGTCACGGCGCGACCGATGAGCTCCGGGTGCCCGACGAGAAGGCGGTGATCGACGAGACGGTAGCCCGGATGCGTCAGCGGTGCCACGAGGGGGCCGGGTCGTTGATGAGCAAGCCCGACCGGGAGCGGGGATCAGTCCTGGCTCGCCGGTGCGAAGCGGTTCCTACCGAGGGTGAACCCGAGGGCGGACAGCACGGCGGCGCCACCTTCGGCGTATGCCGACAGCGACTTGCCCGGCACCTCCCAGGTCGGTTCGTACATGTTGGGCAGCGGCCCGATCGTCCCGACATCGACGTAGCGGTAGAGCAGCACCGCACCAACAGCGCTGGCGGCAACGATGAACGCCCCGATCCAGTCGGCCCGCCGACCGAGGGGGACCCGCCAGCCAACGATCAGCACGACGGCGGCAACGCCGGCTGCGACGGCCTCGAGCAGGAACAGCGTGGACTGGCCGATGCCGCCGCCGCGGGGCGCGCCGTAGAAGCCCGCGTCGTGGACGTGCACGTAGGCGTCCACCACCTCTGAGGGGAGGATCCTGCGCAGTTGCTACTTACACCCCTCCAGGGACGGCGCCGCCGCCAGGGGACCGCCGGCCCCCGTCCCGCCCGCCGCAGCCCCGGTAGCGTGGACCTGCCCCTCGCCGACGGCGGCCGGCACCGCGCGGGTCAGCGGGCGCACCTCGCCAACCGTCAGCTCGACCAGCGCCCCGACGCCCTGCGCCGCGATCCCCTCGTCCTGGAGCAGCCGCCGCAGCACCGCACCGATCTCGGTGTTCGCGACCTGCACCGCCTGTTCGGCCGCAGCCCGCTACTGCAGCTGCAGCTGCAGCAGCACCTGCGCCGTCGCCTCCTCCACCCGCCGGTCCCGCGCCACCCGGTCCTGGTCCAACGCCGACCGACGCTCCCGCGCCTTCGCCATAGCCTGCTGCCTGCTCGACACCTTCGACGCCATCTGCGGTCCACTCCGTCACGTCCGGCAGCGACCCCAACGGCCGCGCCTACGCCCGGCACACCACCATCGCCCTCCGACCTGACGCGGACACGTCCACCCGCGTCCAGATCCAGCGGTTCCTGACCCCGCAGCCCCACCCGCACCGCCACGACGCCCTCCGACATCTCTCTCGGCAGCACCACGCCGACCTCAGCCACGACCGACCCAGCCGTCACCGACACCAGTTCGCAGCTCTACTCGCCGTTTCGCCGCGTCGGTCGATCCCTCCCGCCGACCGTCTGGTCGAGCCCGTCACCTCTGGCTCGACTCGTCCGCCTCGACATTCGGACCGCAACTTCTGACCGCACCGCAACAGCCCAAATCCAGGCCCTCCAACGCGACACACCTCTTGCACCCTGGTAACGAAAAGGTCACGGCGGCCGATGTTGAGCCCGTGACAGGTCGGAGGTATGCGGCACGGTCACTGGGTGATGTCGCTGCACAAGCTCACCGCGGGGGACGGCTACACCTACCTGACCCGTCAGGTGGCGGCTGCGGACGCCACCCATCGTGGTCGGGACGGCCTGGGCGAGTACTACTCGCAGCGTGGTGAGAGCCCGGGCGTTTGGTTGGGACACGGGGCGGACGGCCTGACAGAGTTTCTCGCGCCGACCGAGGCCGCCGCTGCGGCAGTCGGGGACAGGGCCGCCGGAGCGGGGCTGGCGCAGGCCCCCGGCGCCGGGTCCCCGTTCTGTGGCGCGGAGGTCAGCGAGACGCAGATGCTGGCGTTGTTCGGGGAGGGCCGGCACCCCAACGCCGAGGCCATCGAGAAGGCGATGATCACCGGTGGGCAGGGGATCCGGGCGGTGCTGTCCGCGACCCGGCTCGGCGTGCCCTACAAGGTCGTGAAGGGCCCGTCGGCGTTCCGCGTCGAGCTCGCCAGGCGGTTCGAGCAGACCAACTCCGGCGCCGGTCTGCCCCGGGACTGGCCGATCCCGGAGGCCGAACGGGCCGCGATCCGCACCGCTCTGGGGCGGGAGAGCTTCACCGGCCAGTACGGTCGGGCGCCGAGCAATAGCCGCGAACTCTCGGGGTTTCTGGCCCGCGCGATGCGCCAGCAGACGACCGCCGTCGCCGGCTACGACCTCACCTTCACCCCCGTGAAGAGCGTCAGCGCCCTGTGGGCTGTTGCGCCCCGCGACGTCGCCCAGGTCATCGAGCGCGCCCACCAGGCAGCTGTGGAGCAGTGCCTGAGCTGGCTGGAGGACAACGCCGCCTACACCCGGCTGGGCCGTGGGGGCGCTCGGCAGGTCGACGTCCGGGGCCTGATCGCGGCGGCGTTCACGCACCGCGACAGTCGCGCCGGTGACCCCAACCTGCACACCCACGTCGCGGTCAGCAACAAGGTCCAGGCCGTTGGGGGGGAGGCAGACGGGCGCTGGCTGGCCCTGGACGGTCGGCCGTTGCACAAGCTCACCGTCGCGGCGTCCGAGCGGTACAACACCCGGCTGGAGGCTTTGCTGCGCGACCGGCTCGGCGTGGAGTTCACCGAGCCGGCGGGCGAGCCGGGCAAGCGGGCGGTGCGCGAGATCGTCGGGGTCGACGAGCGGCTGCTTACGACCTGGTCCGCCCGGCGGCTGATGATCGACGTCCGGCGCGGTGAGCTCGCCGGGCAGTTCCAAGCCCGGTACGGCCGCCCGCCCGGGCCGATCGAGGCCGTCAAGCTCGCGCAGCAGGCCACGCTGGAAACCCGGCAGGCCAAACACGAACCGCGGTCCCACGCCGAGCAGCGGCGGACCTGGCGGGCCGACGCGCTCGGTGTTCTGGGCACCCCGCAGGCCCTGGGCGCCATGGTCGACGGCGCGCTGCAAGGACTGCGGGAACGCAGCAGTGCGCGGCAGGACCGGCAGCAGGCAACCGGCCACGACCCCGACCTCAGCCGCACCGGCCCCCGCCAGCCCAGTGCCGGCGCCGGCGACCGCTGGCAGCGGCGGCGCCTAAAAGGAGCCGGCAGCATCGGGGCGGTCCGGACGCTGGACACGCCCGGTTGGGTCGCCGGCACCGCCGAGCAGGTCCTGGCGACCGTGCAGACCAGCCGGGCGACCTGGCAGCAGGCGCACGTCCGGGCCGAGGCCGAGCGGGCCGTCCGGACCGCGAACCTGCCCCTCGCGCGCGTCGACGCCGCCGTCGAGCGCATCGTGGCCGCCGCCCTGTCCCCAGCCCGCTCGTTGCCGCTCGGGATGCCCGAGCCGGTCAGCGAACCGGCCGCGCTGCGCCGCCGGGACGGCACCAGCGTCTACACCACCGCCGGGGCGCAGCTGTTCACCAGCCCAAGTGTGGTCGCCGCCGAGCGGGCGTTGCTGGCCCTGTCGCTGCGCACCGGCGGCCGGACCGTCAGCGCCGAGTCGGTCGAGCTGGCGCTGCTGGAGGCCGCGGCCACAGGCGTCGTGCTCAACCCCGGGCAGGCGGGCAGTGCCGCCAGCGGACCGCTGACCCGGGTGACGAGCCTAGCCCCGGCCTTTCAGTAGGGCTCGACTCTGAGCGCGGATGATCTAGAAATCAGGGTTTCGTTGTGAGGGCAGCGCTGAGGGCCGGCGCTGGGTCCGGTGTCTCCGTGGTGGTCGCGGGCTGTTGCGTGGTGGCGGTGGTGCTGGCTGTCAGGCCGGGAGCGGGATGGTGCGTAGGCGGGTGAATGCTTTGGCGAGGGCCAGGGCCCAGGGCCAGTGCTCTGCCAGACGCAGGAACACCCTGCGCTGTCCTCGGGGACGCCGCGCTCGGAGCAGAGCGTCCCCTCGGCTTCGCCAGACGAACGGCTGCATGGACGGAACGCGGCCGTGCCCGCGGCGCGCCCCCAACGTTCGCGTGCGTCATGGTGGTCGGCCCCAGCCGCCCCCTCGTCGTGGCCGTGACTCGCACCATGCTCATCGAGGTTCATGGCCCCGTCGAGTTGGCGGCTCCGGCGAAGGCGGATGCGCGATCGTCTTCGGTCGAGGGACATCAGGCGTCGGTTCAACTCCTTCTGATGCGGGTCGTCGACGCTCTTGGACCACTCGAAGAACACGTTCCCCGGCTCAGCCCGCGTGGCCGCCGTGAAGTCCGCCACCTTGCTGAGCCAGTCCCGGCTTTGCTCGGGCTGGACCGTGAACTTCACGACGATGAACAGCATCTGTTCTTCCTCCACTGGCAAGAACCGATGATCGGACCACGCGAGGCCCCATCCTCGGTGGAGCGTATGGGGTAGGGCAGGACTCACCCAGCATCGTGCGCCGTCACGGGCGGGTGGCCACGTGGCCACCCGCCCGTACGGCCTAGTGCGCTGCTGTCAGAGCTGCGAAGCGGTGCGCCCTCGTCCGAGGGTCCACGCGCCGGCTCCGAGCAGCAGCACTCCGAGTGCTGCGACGGTGATCGGCAGGACAGGGGTGCTGCCCGACGCCGGGACGGCGGTGCCGCCACCACCCGTGGCGACGCCGCCGGTGGGCATCGTCATCGTGCCGGCCGCGCTCGCCCCCGAGGCAGCGGCGCCGTTGCCGCCGGGGATGTTGTCGGTGCTGGCGGTACCGCCGGTGCCCAGGTTGCTGCCGGCGTGCGGCAGCGCTACGTAGGGGAAGCTCGATCCGAACGGCACGTCGTTGTTGTTCACCTTGTCGCCGGCGGCCAGGGCCTGGACCAGTTTGACGCTGCCATCCGGTTGCAACGCCCCTTCCAGGGTCTGCACCTCGATGTCGACGACGTCGTCGGTGAGCCGCCGCCCGTTCGGGAAGCCGCCCTTGTCGCCGGCAAGCACACCGAGCCGGTTCGGGTTGGCCGTGACCGGCGTGTTGGTGTTCAAGCGGAGCATCTCGGCAGGAGTGACGTTGCTGGGCTGGTTCAGGCCCTTGACGCCGGTCAGGAACACCGAGAACAGGTCCTTGCGGGGGGTGGCCGGAGCCGGCAGCCCGTAGGTCTTCTGGATCAGCTTCGGTACCTCGGGAACGTTCACCCGGTCGACCAGGCCCTGGGTGCTGGCGTCCTTGGCGGGGGGGAGGTTGTTGAAGGCGTCCTTCAGCGCGACCGAGCTGACCACCTCGTTGACCAGCGGGTTACCCATGCGCGAGACCTGCACCCAGTTGCCGGTGCCACTGCGGCTGCCGTCGGAGTTGATGGTGACCGTCTTGCGCTCGGTGGTGGCGTAGACGCCGATGACGCCGCTGGTGTCCTTGCCGGCCGCCGACTTCAGGACCGACTTGGGCACCTGCACCGCCAGCGAGCTGACGTTCAGCCCAGACAGCGAGGGGTTGGCGGTCTCGGACATGTTGCCGCCGTAGAGCAGGTCGAACACGCGGATGTCGAGGAAGAACGGGTCGTCGGCGACCCCCGCGAAGCTCGCCGTACCGTCCGTGCCTGCGCCGGTCTTCAGAGCCTGCTGGCGCAACGAAGCGTAGTCCGGCATCGAGGCCTTGCCGACATCGTCCGGGGGGACCGCGCCGTTGGCCACGAGGGTCGTTGTGCCAGTGGGGCGTACCAGGTCCAGCCGGTAGTGCTGCAGGTAGTTCAGGCTCGCGT
>JAABUK010004822.1_pt1 | contig 21600 bp, 12 predicted proteins | sample 5559141 | NCBI WGS metagenome assembly JAABUK01 (sample SAMN10711869, study PRJNA513367) | rock metagenome | isolation source: Antarctica rocks | place: Antarctica: Victoria Land, Pudding Butte nord | collected 2016-01-03
TTTTGGTGTTCTTGTTTTGTGGGTGTTGTGTTTGTTTTTTGGGGGGGGGGGTGTGGTTGTTTTTTTTTTTTTTGGGGGGGGGGTTGGGGGGGGGGGGGGGGGGGTGGGTGAATGTTTGGGAGGTTGTGGGGGAGTTGTAGGTTGCGCTGAGGGTTGGTGGTGGGGGGGGCATTGTTGGGGAGATGGGGTGGTGGAGGTTGAGGGATGGGTTTTTGATGGTGGGGAGGGGTGCTTGGCGGAGGGTTTGAGGTCACGTGACTTCGTGGGATAGATTCTTGGCGTACTCATCGGACAAGTTGAAATCTCTACCAGTAGTTCTGTAATGCGTACAAAACGTGTACATCGCCATCTTGTACCAACCCTATAGAGCTTCTTATACATTGTTTGTTCCTGGGAGAGGTACATTGCACAAGGATCTCCTTGCTCCTCAGTCTTTTCGATCTGCTAAGCTTCTGTGTGCAAATCAACAGAGATCGTTCGTATGGCGTTCTGGATCCTGCTGACACTGCCGTTGATCGTTCGGTATCGTGGCGGTGAAAGGCTTTTGTTCAGCCCTCATCTGGCCTATCGACATGTTTGAGTGAAGATTAATGATGATTGATCATGCCATGGATACTGATATGGTTAAGGTCGTACAAGGTAATTAGGTAACAAGCAACTCATAGGCTAGCACGGCGAAGATACTAGCTTACACAACACCCGAATCATGGAAGTCGTCTATTGCCAATCAACACATCGTCAGTGTTCGCCGGAATCCATATTTACAAACTTTCAACAAGCGCTTCTTGCGATCCTTCCGACCCGGTATCCTGGTTTGTCAAGACCATTCATTCCGGCAAAATGGATCAGAGGCGATTAAGCGTGGAAGACCGTTGCTACAACTGTACCTGCAGAAAAGCTAGTCAGTTCCCAACAAAGAATTGCAGGTCTTTCCTCTTCTCGAGATGACTATCTCCCTATTTCAACCAATCTTGAACGCCTCTGCAATCCCCATCTTTTTTCCTGCACCATCTCGATCCGACGTCTACAATTGCAATGAATACTATTCTCGAGTATCAAATGCCAATATTCCACCTCCTATATCTGACTGCCGTAAGGCGTTCAAAATGCTTCCAATTGGTACTATAGCAACCCCTTGGTGGAAGAATCCTGGCTCAGAAACGGAGAACATTCTTCCCATCAAGGTACACTACGGTACGTCGCTTTGGCTGCTCGAGATATGTATCGTACTTGGTTAATGAGCCAAATCTGTTAGGCGAGTGCGAGATCGTCTTTCATACATCTGGCCCAGATTACCAACTCCAAGACCCTACCTGGATCGTTCCTAATGACATCCGGGATATGGCAAGCTGGGTGCTAGGAAAATGTGTCTTTCTGAAGCAAGGAGGAATGGTGACGAAGAACCTCGCAAACTCAATCGACGATGTGACCAATACCAGCATCAATTTCTGGGAAGAACGCTTTCGTACGTCGTTACCTAAACCCTTTCCGCGACAGCAGTCTCACTGATGTGTATGCTTGTGTAGCAGCGAGTATGTCTTTCTACAGTCTTCACATACGGAACTATCTCGGTTCAGACGACCAGGACGCTGACTGGAACCCTGGCGATAGCGATCCAGATGTGGCTAACAAGATAGCGGACGCTGTCAAATCAGCATCGCTTGCTGCCAGTGGCGATGAGCGTGATGAACTTGATGGCAGGTTGGATTATATTCAGGAAGCTGAGATGAGTATGGACTGGGACGAGGGAAGACGGGTCTGGTGGAAACTCAGTCCTAGGCTTGCTCAACCTGGAAGGAATGTATCAAGCAATCTTACTTCAGGTGGGAATGGCTCGACCGGTAATCTGACGGTTGCAGCCAGACGTCATCGAGGTGAGAATCTCTTGATGTCGAAAACATTGGCCAGTGCTAGTCCTCACAATTCATGGAGCCTAGAGGTTGTTGATTATATAGCCAGATGTAATAATTCGTCTCCGGCCGTCAAGCCATCCATCTCGAGGCTCTCCTTGCAACTTCCCATGAGTGTGAAAAGGTGTGTTATGGTGGTTCAGTGCAGGGGTATCCCATCGCGATAGTCCTTTCTATTGAATTTTACTGGAGGTGACAAAAAAATCCTCTCAGTAATCCATGACGGAGGGGGGGTTGGCATGACGAAAACAAAGGATTAGGGAAGCTTGGGAGAGTCATGGGCTTCTTCATGCCTTTCAAGCTCCAAGTCTGCTGCTGACGCTGCGGCATGATTCTAGTCTTGGATTGTGGGATTCAAGGACCACGCAAGGATCCCGGTAAAGTGTGCTGACATGACGCCACTTTGGCGAACCCTGAGGACTTGCCATCCAAGATAGAGACTACGGCTAGTCAAATCTCTCATACCTTACGGTTGCTAATCATGCGCAATCTGTTTAATTCTTGTATTCTAGGCGGAAGTGGAATGTCTGTTATTCTGAGTAGCTATCTCATCTTTATCATCGGGGATATAGAGGTAGACTCAGAGTATTCTGGGGCTCGCTATTGCCATTGCCGCCGTCATTGCCGCCGGAATCAGAAGTTCGTGCACTAACCCCTAGCTAAACTAAATCGAAAATGCTATCCATATCAATAGTATCATGAGGAATATCGTATACTACAGGATTTGGAGCAACTCGGCTATTTTGCATCTTTAATTTTGAGTATCTCAACCACCAGATATCAAGAGCGTAATCACGGCCTTCGCATCCACCATCTTCGCCATGTCCAGCGCTGTCTTTCCGTCCTCGTCCTTGAACTCCTTGCCAGCTCCGTACTTGAGCAGGAGTCGCACACCCTCGGTATCGTCATTCAATGCAGCCATATGCATTGCTGTCGTCCCCCCAGTCTCATACGTCACATTGGGGTCCAACTGTTGACCGTTCCCAAGCTCGTCTTCTCCCTTCAGTATCATTTCCGCATCCTCATATTCCGATTGTGACATCAAGGACAGAAACAATTGAGCTCGCTCGGCTTCTGGGTGGGATGCTAGATAAGCCTGCTCCTCGATGTCTCTTCCAAGGTCCATTTTGCCAACGGACCCATTCTCGGTTCGGACCGTTACTCAGAAACTCCCATTGCGGTCTGATACCTTGGCATGGCAGAGAGCACAACGCTCACGTGCGTCGACGGAAGAGGCTGCATATTCGAGAATGCAGCTCTGGTGGAAATGATGTTTGCACGAGAGCTCGACGTCGTCGATAACGTATGACGGTGTGAGTGTGTCGTTGTTCCCGGCGATGAGAAGCTTTTTGTGGCAGATGGTGCACTCGCTATCAGATTCCACCCTTGGCTGCGGTGGAGGGAATGGCATTGCTGACGAGGGTTGTCAAAGTGTTGTGGTAATTAAACTTGATAACGGGTGGATACGATTCTGAGGTGATTTTGGAACCGAAAAGTGTGAAGAAATGATTTGTGCTGGAGTGGTTCCCAGTTACGCGTTACCTGTATTTAACATGAAGGTGTAGGTGTGATGAATTTAGGACGATGTTGGATTCAACACGAATGGATCGATTATCTAGAAGGTCCCGTTGCAGCAAGCAGGCTTTCACGTGGTGTTGCAAAGTCACTAATTCAGGAGTGTTGATGAAAAGGGTGGATGGTGGTAAGTGATTGATAATGCCAAGGCCAAACGTCCATTTCGTCACGTGATTTGACATTAGGAGTCGTCCCCATCAGATACCGACTTCCGCCTAACATCGCAGTATCCTTAACTGGATTTTCACAAGTCTTCAATACAGACTCGACCATTCCAAATGTATTGACACTCCTGTCCTACTATATCGTACCACTTTCCACCCCCCATTCAAATCTCAACTCTCAAACCAAAAGCACGCAAGTCCTCCGCTATAGCATCAATTTGCAAGCGTTGCTAGCTGAGCATCCGACCTACGACTGTCTGTAAATTATCTCCTGCAATCTTCCTCTCATGAAGAAACACAGCTTTCGGCGCTGTCGCGACATAATACCTGCTTAACCCACTAACCAGCCAAAAACAAAAGTGAAATCGAATACGGAAATGTGTAGGAACACTAGATATCGTATTTGGGGTTTAGTGTAGGAGTGTTAGATTTATGAAACTTAATCGCTAAGGCGGTGTTTTGAAGCTATTTTCTGCTTGATATTAGAAGCGGAAAAGATTATGCATTGATGAGTACCATGAGTCGGCCAACGGTCTGCTGGGATCTTCTATGGCCCTTCAATTATTAGGAGAATCTATGGGTTGTCATGGTGGAGTACAACTTACACAAGAGGCTTTTGAGTAGATTTGCTTGCTGGAACATAGAGTAGCCGGCTCGAGAGCGAATGCTTTGCGTCTTGACGCTATGATAGGAGGTACGACAAACGGGTGGTGGTATAATAAGTGACGCAATTCAAAGTGCATGCGAGATCCTGAATTCGTTGATTACATCTTACCATAACCAAATGTATGCGGATAGTAAAGAATTTGCAGCGGAGGGTTGTCAGAACGTGAAGTCTTTTTGTCTTTGGTAAAGAATTCACTGGACACTTATCAACAATATCATGATATTACTCATCCATCATGTTCTATACAAAACCCTTTCTGCCACGTTGGGGACAGGGCTTTCAATCTATGTGAATCCCCTTTTCACAGTGCCAAAGCGCCGAGTGCGGATACTCTATTCCTTCTTATCATCATGTCCAATTCATCATCATCGCTCAGTGCCGGCATAACTCCCAGACATTCGAAAAAGTCCCGAAACACCCCGAATAACTCAGCCTTTTCCTCCTCATACAATCCAATATCAATAACGACCTCCCTCCGCGAGCCCCCTTTGATGAAGCAGTATTGCTTTTCGTGATGGTCGTACGTCCAGTTGGTGGCCAAGGTGTCTCTTAGCTCTTGTGTTGCAAAGCTACGTGTATCTGCATACGGTTGATCTTCAATGTCGTCTTGTGTTAGATTATGACCATTACCACCATCCTGAAGTTGTGCCGACACATAAAAAGCGAAGCTTTTGAGGAATTCGATATGTTTGACTGCGCGTTCAGTCGGTCCAGACAGACGTACGACGTAATCCAAGGCTGGTAGCGACGCAGTGATGGTCGAAAAGCAAGCCGAGATCAGCTTCAGGATCTGAACCTGTTGGAATAGATCTGTCGGCCAGATCAATGCTCCAAGTGATCGCCTTACCGTGCCAAAGAAGGCGGTAAGGATGGATGCCACAGCCGCGACACTGTTTGAATCCGTTCCATCAAGATTGAGTAAGAGTTCCCCAAAGTCTCCCTGCAAGGCTCGCAAGTATGGCAGAGCGAGTATCCAGCCGCAGGGGAGACCGACAGCTGTACAAGCTGTCTCAATGTAAGCGGGTATGATAGCTTTGACCAAGAAAGAGCGCAAAGTCGGCCTTGTGGATTTCCCATCCTCGAATACTTTCGACATCGCCGCTTGGAGCTGGCCGACGAGGTATGGCTGCTGACCGTCGACCGTAGCGCGCTCTGACACTGATTGAAGGAATACCGCAACTTGCTTGGGCGTTTTTTGGTCGTGGAGCCGGAGAGCATAATTCTTCAGCTGAGCCACCACATACGTTGGATCAGTGGCCGGCAACGGAAAAACGGCGTTGTCAGTGAAGAAGCGGTCAACAGGACAGATATTCGATGTGTGTTGCTGTAAGAATTCGACGACACGATGAACGAATTCTACGTAAGCTCCTGCAACGTTCGAGCCGTTCCCAAGCTCCTGGTAGTTGTGCTTCATCGTTGTCATCAGATGCTTCAGCATGTCTTTATATCCTTGACGCAGCTGTGCTGTTTTAATAGAAGGGTCGCAAACAGCTTCCTCCAAAGAGACTCGCATGTTCGACAATATACTGGAGATCAGCGATAGACGACGCTCTGAGAATTCGACTGCTGATATATGGAAACGTCCAGTACTCGCGCTGGCCCAAAAAGGCAGATTCTTTAGGACTGGGCTTTCGCACTTGGCGTTCAACAGGCTTTCAGTTAGTCGATGCTGGAATTTGAGTAGAGATTCCCGCTCCACCAAAGTGCCAATCCATGATAATAGTAAGAAAGGCCGATGGTCTGACCACACTCTCGGTGCCTTCTCGATGAGGGTTGCGAGGTAGTACGCGTTATACTTCCTTGTCTGTTCAGTGTCTCTCAGAGAGCTCCACGACTCGATTCCAAAGCGGTCGAGGTAGTCAGTCCAGTTTCGAGCTCCATTGGTAACAAGCACGTGAGCGACCGCGACCCAGACATCAACTATCTTCAACAGAAGGTCATCGTGAGGGACCCTATCGGACCCAAAGCAGTTCGATAGAAGGTGTCTCAAAGGTTCCTGGAGATGCTGCAATGGCAACTCATTTGAGGCTTTTGGCGAATCCACCAACTCTTCATCTTCTCCGGATGCTGGCCAGTCTCCGTAATCTTGGCTGTCATCATTCTTCTCACGAGGCTTTGGCTGCTGGATGGTTGTGCTTTTGCTCACAAATGCTTGCAGAACATCTAGAGCCTGTATCACAGTCTTCACAGCCTGAGACTTGGCAGTGTCAAAGATATCAAACACTTTTGCTAATGTCTTGGACATCAAAATGGCCGCCGATTCCTCATTGCGAGCCGCGCTTAGCGCTAGCTTCAGTGAAACAAGAGCATCACTCAAGATAGCTTCGACCTGCCGCTGATTCTTCGCTATTGTCGATTCCAGAAGCTCGTTTGATATTGCCAAGCCTCCAGTATATTGAATTGATCTGACTTGGTCCTCTGCTTCGGAACGCGCAAGACTGTGTTGGCGAAGGAGTTGCACCAAGATATCTTCATGCCAATCAGCAAAGGGCTGGAGACTGCTTACTGGTTCATCGGTAGAGAGCTGATATTTGACAAGATTGGACCAGGCTCGGATGTTAATGTGGCATGCCTCTCGATGGGAGCTTTCCAGATGGACGAGGTTACGAATGACTGTCGGTCGTGGCCGGCAGCTCGATGGGGAAGCCCAGTATAGCGTGCAAAGTAGATCGTGGTGATTGCGCAATGCATCCAGGTCTGCCTGCCGGATGGCTTCTTCCTTTGGGTGAGAGCGACCGTGGTTTGGCATTAATCGCCATACAAGATCACGAATCTTCTTCTCAGAATGCAAACTTCGCATGTGTTTGATGGCACTTCCGATGATCTTCAATAAGATGTGAAGGCATCGCTCTTCAGGGTGAGCAGCCAGAGAAGGGCTTTTGTCTAATTGCCCCAGAAAGGATGGAGAACCATGGCTTTCTTCGTTTTTCAAATGCGCCAAGTCGTTGCGAGCAAAGAAGTCAAACAATGTTCCAATGATGGTTTCGCAGCGTCGCCAACCCCAGCCTTTGATCAAGTGAAGGCAGCGACCGAAAAGAGCCCTGCAGTACGCGTTGAAGCTGGGCGCTTGACCTTGAGGATTGGTGACAGAAGCCTCGAGGACCGGGTTAAGGAGTCGTTTGATTAGTGGCCAGTTCTCGAATGGCAACTTGAAACGTTGCCCAATCTCTAGTATACCATTCGCATCCAACTCAAGGAAAGGTAACAAGATGAAAAGTTGCTTCCAAGACTCCTCCGCTAGACCAATATCAAAGGTACCATCTCCGGTTTTAGCTGGGACCTTGAATGCAACCGTCTTCCAAAGATCCTCCGGACTATTGGTGTCTTGCCTAAGGACATGTTGTGCCACGATAAACGCTTCGATCGATGTCTGATGATTGCGAATGATGTAGCTAGCGCCATCTCGGCGTTTCAAATTCGAGGTACATGCCTTGAATTCCGAGAGGCCCTCATTCGTCGCTAGGGCTATGATCTGTTGAGCAGTTCTCTGCACCAACGAGCGCACCTCTCCTTGTAGTGGCAGAGGCACAAGCTCGTGGCGCGAAAGCTGGCGTATTTGATTTGCCAATACCAGTTTCATTGTGCCTAATCGTATATAGCGTGTCACACTTAGATCCTTCAAAGCCTTTGTGGCTCCTACTGCGTCGCTGATGTGACCAACATCTAGCTCCAGAGAGAAAGTGGCCATCAGGGTCGTGCATCTCTGCACGCACGAGAGTCGATCAACAGGGTCAAGAAAGCTGCAGTGATCAGAGAAATATACAATAATACTCTTGAGCGCAGAGACAGCAAGCTCGTCAGGCGTTGCGGACGTCGACTCTTGGCCTCCTGCAAGATGGCTTGCGGCTGCTTCATGGACCCAGGTTACTAATTCGCCAAGCTCAGAATACACGGTGTCGTTCCATGGCCCCCACCTGTACGACTTTTCAACGTGGAACAGCGCGTAACCTCGGGGGCCGTCAAGTTTCGAATGACTTGAAAGCCTCAGGCTTCTGGCCAACGAACCGCTACCAATAAAGGTACTTTCATGAAAGCAGGTACCAATAGGCAAGGCACCAATATCAAAAGTGTCAGTGTACCGCGTGCCAAATGGTCCGAGACCGGTAACTACGTCTCTTAACGAATGTTCCAACACATCCTGCGGAACCGTTGTATCTGGAAGGTCATCCACGGGGATTGGCGCGCTGGAATGCCTGGACCACGGAGAAGAAACATCCATTTGGTGTGGTCGCCTTTTCCTACTCCGACGGGCTACAGCTCTCCTGATATTTGCGTTGCTTGTCTTAGGGCGTACACAAGCATGCTCAGGACTTTGCCTTACATCGTCCTCAAAAAGTCGTAGCACGTTCGGAAGACTTGACTCATCATCGAAGCGGTTGATCCATGATAAGTCTCGTCGGAACACCGCTTCTGCGTGGAGCTCATCTCTGTGTTCTCTGGAGGTTTCTAGCATGGCAGGCCTTGAATCACTGTTCATTCGTATCGAAGATAAAAGGTGACCGCGCTTCTTTGGCTTCTCTCCGGGTGCTCTGATAACATCCTTGGAAGCCGCTGGCTCCCTAGCTTGACGCTGCACAAGATGATCAAGAGAAGACTGAATTTTTCGCCTTTTGGTAGAAGGATGATGTGGTCTGAATAAAGTTGATCGGGAAATGAACTCCCTGGAATCATCCACGACCTTTGGTGGACGGGACGCCCGTGGTGCTAAAGCATTGTTTGCTGAGCGTGGAATGAGAGGCCGACGATCTGGTCGAATGTTGGATTTATACTTGGCCGAAGGCGTAATCTTGCCTTCCCGCCAATTTCGTAGGGTCTCGCTTGCATCCTGGTCATCCTCTCTTGTTGCTAAACGGACATACTTTCTAGACGGACTATGTCGCCCCTTGTCATTTCTTGAACGTGCGGCACGAGATGCGACTTTGAGAAAATGAGGTATTGAAGTGCCCTCCAGAGATGGGGCGTCGAGTATACTAAGCGTCGGTGGCCGAAACTCAGGTTTCTTTGCGTGGTAATCGTGGTTTCCATTGGTCATCATTGCCTGACGAGGACGGTGGCGCTGTAACGCCTTTGAATGTCCATGTGCCAGAGATCTTGGATGGGATTCGACGTCGGCTATCTCCAGCTGGCGCTTCTCTTTCTTCTTCTCTTTCTTTTGCTGATTTCTCGACTGTCTTGCTGAAGGTAACATAGCATCAATTCGATCGTTTTCCCCAGCTTCTCCCCACCTGTCACCGAAGAAGCCTTCATCCTCATTGTGACGAGATTTCGTCTGCGGTCCACTACCTGGACGCTGCTGGAGGCCAATTCCATCTGATACTGACCCTTCATCGTCAGATAGTATAAAAGCCCCGTTGTAAGCAGGCACTCGATCAGAGCTCTTGTCACCAGCAACAGTGACTGTCCGCGCCACTCCTCGCTGGATGAACGTCCTCTCTGGTGACAGACTTTGATAAGGCTTCTTTTGCTCGTGAGGCTTTTTCGATCGAGTCTTGAGATCGAGCTTTAGCCAGGAGGCAGGAAGGACACCACGGATTTTACGTTGCACGCGCTGCAGTTGGTCAAACGAGTCTTCCTCAGAAGACGATTCGTCCGTTCCAGAGGCTTCACTGATAACTACTGTTCGCGAGCGGTTGTGCGAAGGAACATCGGAGGATCCGTCTTCAGATATTGCGCGATCTTGGCGCCTTCTGGGCTCGGACGAAGTCACTGGGGTGGGTAGAGCAGCTTGTGCTGATTTTCGAATTGGTCTCGAGGGTGGCAACTTTGGGGGAACGTTTAATGGGGTCTGGCTTCGTGACTGTGGAGGTGAAGGTGGTACATCAAACATGACGTCGTCATCATCGTTCAAGATGTTTGTTGAAACTCCAGCTATAGGCCTCTGAAGCGCTCGACTCATCCCCGGAGGCATTCGAAAAGATGCTGTAGCAATCTTGCGACGCTTATAGCCATTTCTCGTATATTTATGCAATGGATCTTGTAGAAATGTTTTTATATCAGGCAACTCGTCGTCATCTCCAAATACAAACATGTCGTTGGCGTTACCCACCGGGTCCGTAGTTGTGCTTTGGGACCGTAAAGGAGACGAAGAGCCCGGATCCTCGTGGTCACTAACCCGACCAACTTTTTGGCTATCTTGAGCGTAGTTGTCCATGTTCTGAGACTCGCCTTTCCGCGCATCCGCTGCTTCAGCTTCCATCTGAGCAATTCGCAATGGCTTCACACCTCTGGCTTGGAGTGTCTGCTTGTATTTCTCGCTCTCGATTGCGTAAGGATGCAGTTGGATTGGATTTCGATGGCGCAGTGTACGGGATGCCCTACTAGGTCCCACGGTCGTCATTACTGCAGCTTTGGGTAGCTTCACCTGAGGCGGCAAACCTATGTCCCGGCTCTGAGCGTCATCAGTCGAAGTAGGGTCACCTTGGATGCTTAATTCCTCATTCGTCAAGTGCGATGCCTCGTGTGGTGCTTGGCACACGTCTGGAAAGGGTGAGGATGTGGAGGGACTTGTAGGCAGCAATTTCCACGAATTGGGCAGCGCGATCGGTCGAGCTGGACTCATGAGCTCGTGAACCCCCTGGAGTAGCTCTGCCTCAAGCTGCGCAGCCGGCGAATCATTGTAGTGACCCTCCTGGAGCTCGTCAATATCTTCGTAATCCTGTGAAGACAACTTCCCGCCAACATTGCCTTCTGCTTGGCCAGATTCCGTTTGTATTTCAGCTAGCCTATCAAGCCCACCAGAAAAAAAGGTGTTTCCTTTTTCTTTCTCCAAAACCTCGCCAGTAGACCCTTCAATTCCAACTTCACAAACCAAAACTCCGCTTTCTTCATCATTTTGGTGGACCTTACAACCACTAAGCTTGGGAGGGTCGGCGATTTCAGTGTTGTTGGTGTTATGTGCTGTCTTCGAGGTTCCATCCACCAGGTGGATAGACGTCTGGGACTCTTCGTCGTCGTCGGAGTCTGCGACATAGCCACGAGACCTCCATTCTGCCATTTGAGACCTCCGGCATATCGTCACAGTATCAGGATAGCTCTGTCTCTGACGATGATATAATCTCTTGGTATCAACGTTGACGCGTCTCTTTAGACGCGGCGTTATCATTACTGTACTTTACTTTATCTTAGCGCCAAATAAAAGCGGTTAGCATTGATGTTAAGGTATCAATCGCCAATTAAGCCAGTCTCGTCACGATCCCATCCATAGCCTCTAGTAAAATAATTGAGCCCGCACTATAGTCTTAATTGGCTACATCTGCGCTTCTCTGCTCTTTCAGATTCTTGAAAAGATGAGCAGAGCGCGTGGTCTCCTCCCTATGGCAATAGCTACGGTCATTGGTGTTGGCACTGGGTACTCCATCTTTGACCCTGCTTTCAAGGAAGAGAAGGAGCAGAAGGAACAAGAAGGGTAACTTACACTCAACCCCCAACCTCATTGACAGAATACTCATGTATCTACAGCAGGATTGAGTTCAAGGAACATCATTCACCCTCACCCGAGGAGCAGATCCATACAGCAGAAGTGGCAGTAGCCAATGCAGGCGGTGCTACTACAATTCCGAAGGATGCCGTCAGGTGGGGAGATATTCAAGCCAGTCAATACAGTAAGCTAGCAAACACGTACTCCTGGTCGGAGGTCCCTTTCGACCAACCTAGTCGTCCAGGGAAATCGTCCTGATCTAGACATCTATCCTAGATGACTCCGACATCAAGCCTTAAAATGGAATATGTGTCGCTCCTACGATCTTTTCACAATGATCATGGCTTTGTCAGGGCCTATCAAGGTTACCCAGCCACCGCTTCGTCCGGCCGACTGCTCAATCCTCCACTCCACGGCTTTCGACCTCTCACGCCCAGAGAGACAAGTGTCCGCTACAAGGTCAATGCTTTGAGGGGTTGAGCTTGACGTCAGGTTCAGTGCACGTCATGGCAGAACTGTGACAACAAAGCTCGAGATTGCCCAGGTGCAGAAGAAAAGGCCTTGGAGTAGGCACCGTGGTTGTTGGGTTGCTACATACTTACATGGAGAATGGAATGTCGGAGGACTTGAGGGTTACGGCACCGGTGTGCCAAGCCTGTGGGAAGGTTTTGAAGTAACCTCAAGCTGATGGGTAGCTGAAAGTTAAGAATGTCGCACCATGGAAAGGAAGGGGAACCATTTGGATCAGGAGCGTGCCAACAAATCTTGAGATTCTCAGTGGATGTTAATGGATTAAATTGGGCACGTGAGGAAATTGCACGGCTTGCAATGAAAGCAAGAATTTTCCATGCAAAGGCGAGACATACTGTTAGCAAGCTGTAAGCAAGCACTCGCCGAGAACTGAGAATAGTATAAGCAAAATGTTGTGATGTTGACGTCGCATACGCAGTACTCCGTATGCGACTGACAAAGCCAACGCGTCCCCTTTTCGATCTTCATGGCCTTCTAGTACCATCTTGTGCGATGCGTCTCATACGGTTTGAGTTGATACCCGCGTTATCCTCTTACTCCGGTGCACCCTTAAAATAGACATCTGTCAATCTCAACCCTCAATGTTCTACCGCTCAATACAATGATACTGGAGTATAGACCATGCATATTGTCCGCACTGAGACACGTCCAATCCTCGGACGGGATACTCATGACAAAAGCATGTGCTCACATTTGAAAAGCGTATATTAGATTAATGAATGTTACCAACACAATGCCGTATCATACATCGCTACTTCGGATGGACACATTGAGATTTGTGGATGAGTACGGGAACCCAAAACCTGCCGGCAGTTCAGCCATTTCACTCATCACCTCCCAGTCTGCCGCTGAGTTGCTGTTGAGTTCCATAACCAGCGATAGCTGGACACTTTTCCGAACCTCGGACTTCCGCCGAGTCTCGGCGCGCTAGATGAATTAGCCTAGTTCTGGTTCCTCATGTGTTAAGTATGAAGCAGCTTGTTTGGAATCTCATTACAATCAATAACGCAGTCTCTTCGATGATCTTGAATGAGTGAGTACCTCGGAAGCGAATGGTAGAGTCAATGCGGGTTGATGAAGCTACCATTTTACACCTGTATTGCAGGTTGAGGATGTCCGACTAAGAATATCTGAAATGAAATCGACTTCATTCCACGAAGGATTCATACAGTATCATTGCTAGTTGACTGGTCCACGCAAAGTCGCAGTTTCAAAGCGACTGACGTCTGTACCAAATGGTCCATATGATGCTCGCATTGAGGACTACCCAAGCCGGTTAGTCGCGGGTAATCCCCTGTCAAGCCAAAATAGCTACGTTCTTGGAGATCTGGTAATGTGTGACGCGTGCTGTACTAGATCGCGATTGCTTCGCATTATCTTGAGGCGAGCACACTACCTCCACCATGGTATCATACTGCGCATACACAGATATTCCTCGCTCATTGATATGCCGCATTGGTTGGTATTTTATCGTTGTGATTGTCCACGGAGGATTCTTTGTATTGCTGATCTGATGCGTCTGCAATATACCCGTAACACCATAAATCACAGCTGCCTTTGGTTCTCAACAAAATACAGGCTGAGGCCTTCGATTAATAGGCATATTGCTGGGGGCGCGATTCACTGCGTTGAGAATATCATGCAACATTTTTGTTTCCCCACTTAAATCCCATGCATTATGGCTAATGTGTAGTGTAGAGGAAAAACACATTTATCGACCACCGATCCTCCATCTAGTTGGTGTAATGTACAACAATATTGGAACAAATTGTGTTCCCGAGGCAACACAGGCCGAGAAATCTTACATGACCTCCCTCCAAACAAACGGTGTATGTATTCCGCATGATATCGAAAGGAGCCAAAAAGGAATCGAACTCAAGATCTATCTCCTCATATGTTATCCCTCCATACAATCGTTCACTTCGCGATCGATGGTCGGTGATGTTGTCGTTGGGATACCGTGATCAAACTCATAGGTTTGTTTAGGCAGGATACACATCGACGCTAAAGCTCTGCAGAATCATGTCAGTGAATTTTTGCCATACTAGTATGAGCTTTCTGATTGTACCTTTGCATTGGATTTCACGGTCATTCGCTGATCTAGCTGGGAGGGAATTTGTATATTGCAAATCCCAGCTTTGTTCCTTAGGGAGGAAATTTGTATTCGGCAATTGCCAGCTTCGTTGATTGAGTATCAGCTAGTTGTATACATATGTTCTCAACTATTAATGCACCTACCATCAACGACTTGCGGTACTGCAGCCTCGCGGCCGTTAGAGAATCGTGTTACGAATCGTGCAAAGTAGTTAAAGAGCCACATGAAGGCCATTGCGATTTTGTCTTGTATGACTTCTTTACGCACCAACGTCTTATCAAGGTCTTTCAGGAGCAATTGGTATGGTACAGAAGGGTATTTGGTGAAAAAAATCCTACACATGTATTTATAGTGGTCTCTTAGCGTCGTCACACCCCCTTCGCTTAAACCTCCTTGCATCCTGCAGTGACATAGACGCCAATAGGAATTGAACCCGGCTTTCCGAGGCTGGAATACGAGACGGTAAGGGGAATTATTAAAACATCTGCCTGATGGCCTTGGCACGAAGGGTCGAGTCAGTGCTCCCCCGTCTTTTTCCCAACATCAAGCAGGGCCTCCACCGTCTGCACTGTTATACAGTTGCTTTTTACATTTCACTACTCCAGTATATACGAAGCTATTAATAATGTCCAATTCGACTAGACAAATAATACAACAGAATCAAATTCCTAGGGTAAAAGACCTATGTCAAGCCTTGGGGTTCGGTAACACCTACGATAGAACAGAGCAAGTCCTAAAGGACTCTACACAGAGTTGGCGAAAACATTACAAGACGAGCGAGGGCATTCCTGGAAAAGATCTCACAGAATGGCGAACAGCCAAAATGCAAGAAGATCTTTGGCGTATGAGTAAGGATTACCTCGATGGAGGAGGCTATGGCATGATTCACTGGCCATCACAAGGCAAGGCTTCTCCCAGGTCTGTGCCAGAGTATCCGAGGGATGAGCTTCGGTAAGCACATACTTGAAAAGTATCTGGATTCGCCATACTAATTGCTATACGAATAGGATCTTGAACCTCCTCATACAACTGTTTTGGCGGGAAAATGTAAATCAAGCACATAATGCGAAATTCCCAGACCGAGGCCGCAGATTGCGTGAGGTCGCCGAAGATGATCGTAATTCCAGTCCATCAACGATCGGATACCCACAACTTCCTGTTCCTCCATATAAAGTGGTGCCACAAAACTCTTCCTATACTGCTGATGCTCGGTGAGTTCACAAACCCTTCGCAGATACCGCCCATGTTCGAGGACTGATATACCCGCATTAGAATAGCCTCGGGGGCTTTCCCCAAGGGATCCCCTGATAATACGCTGCAACCACAACCTTCCCTCTTCAATCATAAAGGAGCGCCTACTCCCAAAGAGCTACCTCTCAATGCGCGTACTCAACGAAGCGATTCCTCTTACGGTCCATCGGCCAACGAGATTGAAAATCTCCTCACACAAGTTCCGAGCACAACCCGGACCCTTGGCAGCACCACGCAAATCTCACCAGCCAAAAATCGAGAAGATAGTTTCGAGTATCACGGCAGTGATAGCGATGTAAGGGGACAGGCACACAGCAAGCCAAGCAAGGTACATGTCAACCCCAATTTCACAAATACGGAAGCTTTCTGACTGCAGAAGATTGTCGTGCTGAAGGCAAAGCCGCAGGTTCCAGAAAGGGATGGGATTCGTAACGAGCCGCCCGGGCGTGCGCCCGTGGCGAACATGCACGCCCGGCCTGCGAAACCTTCAGTCACGCCTACGAAATTACGACCACAGCAAGACAAAGCCACTCCACAGAGCTTTTCCGAGCCAAGAGAAAGTAAACGGAAAGATGTTGATGATGATGACGAGGAGGACGGCGATTACATCCCGCAGACGCGCTCCAAGAGGCACAAAGCAACCTCGCGCGATAAGATAGACAAGCCATTCGTTGCCAAGCACAAGCGAATACGACATGCACTGAGTCCAGTACGCGAAAGCGAAGAGCGACCCATTGTCAGGAGCGTTGAACATCGCGGTGCTAAACTGCCGGCAACGTCAAAAACCAAACGCAAGCCATCTACGAAAGCATCGAATATCGGCCAAAAGACCGCCAAAACTACCTCCTCTAAAATAAATGTCGATATCAATAAACTGCTCGACGAAGGGGTGGAATACCTTGGCACATTAGAGCGTTCGCGAGCTTCCCCTGCTCAGGGAGTCGGCGCCCATGCAGATAAGTCCCCGCTTTCCCCAACCGGTGACGCTCAAACCACACCAATTGTCAAGGTCGAGCAGGACTTTTCGCCCACCGACTCGGCGTCCCGACGCGCTACCATAGACAAAGCTGCTGCTTTGCAAATTGCAGCAGGGGAAGCAACTCCTGCGCCAGGCGCAAAGCCCACGGTGCCTGTCACCAATGAAACACGGCATCCAGCTCCCGGCTCAGAATCTGTTCACACCACCGATACTCGACATGATGTACAAAATTTAGATGCTAGAGCGACCGACACCAGACCTGAATCTCGACCACCTCAGCATTTGGAAGATCATGGAAGGCAAACGCAGCACATGCCAAATAACAATTCGTCCACCAAGGAGCAGCCTCACGTTCTACCGGCTCGTGATCTACCCCTGCTATCAAGCCCAGAGCGACATATGCCGGGCAGTGCTCAGATTACCAAAGACGGGCATGACTCATTGCCAGTACAAGACTCGCAAAAGCTAACCAACCCAACGCAACACCGTCCGGCCCCAAAGCCGCAAATAAGCTACTACGTCTTCGCGATGCGGAATGGTCGCCTTACCCTATTACAATGGCCAGATGGCTCCTTGATCGGCAAAGCCATCGATACACTCTTCGAGGAAGTGGCCTCGTTAGGCGGTACACGGGATATCAAAAACATCTATTTCAAGCTGACAACGTCACAAAAGGACGCTGTGTGTATTGTTCAGCGCGACGATGTTGGCGCTTTTGAAGTCATGAAGAGGAAATTCTCCAGGCTCATCAATGAGGATCTGAAGACGGGAAACCGGGAGTTTGAGATCGAGCTGGATCCTGGTCATGCTGAGCCGCAGGGACAGACAGAGACCAAAGGCGATGATATCGATCCCGGGTTCTCCTTCGGTTGAACATGTCCTTTTACATATACATAAAGTCAAAATTCTTCATCCCGGCACATATATTGGACTCTGTGTTGCACGGCACTGAGCCATATCGAGAATTCTTGCAATCGTCAGCCAGTGAGGGTATGTAAACCTACCCGCCGTCCAATCAAAGCATGAGGTCAGTGTCCGATAGCATGCAGGCTGTCCTATTTCTTGAGACCGTACTTGCTACGACGGCGTTCGACCTCCATTATCGACAGGATCTTTCCTCTCCATCGATTTCGCTTCCTTTCCTCCCTGCGTACTTGACTAGAAATTGGTGTGGATGGTGGGGTTGCGGAACTGTTACCAAAATACGGCGTTCATGGCTTCAGTGTGAAGATTGATCGGCAGCGCTAGTTCAGCACTTGGCACTCAATCTATATTTAGACATCCTGAAGATTTTCCACAGTGTTTCGTAACATGATGGGGTTCAATGCCCGTCATTAATCTGGATATCCAAAGGGTGGTCTAATCTAACAGCGGCGTCTCCTATCACGATACGCCACCATCCCATCCCTCGTAATCCGTGCCCGAAATGAACGAGGCAACGCCGAGTCCGGCATCTGAAGCAGAGAGAAGTCATGGACGGGGTCAAACGCCGGTGGGAGTTCTGGGAACACCGACGGCATGCGGAAATTGGGCAGTATTTCTAAATCAGGCCATCTCCAATGGTCAATCGAGTTGTGAGTGCGAGAGGAAATTTCATGTAGAATGTAGCAGCCAGCACAAGTACAAGCGGATCCTCCGTAAGGTGCGAGCTCCATTGGATGCCTTGAACCATTCTCCCTCTGCCATACGGTATCCGATCATAGCTTCACAGTGAGCCTGGAAAGTCTTGGGCAACCGACGCGGTTCATCCCGCTTGCCGGCCTCTGATCTGACGATTCTAAGGCGATGGGTGTGTGTCCAAATCTGAAGCGCGCCACCTCAGACGCCAGTGTAAAGACATGTGGAATCGAAAACTACATTAGTGCTCGCTTTTGAACGATCATGGTATACTCGTGCATGTGCTCTGGCGGTTCATAACGTGCGATGAACTTTCTGAAGGCTTCCCACTCGCCAGGTACATTTTGCATGTGGAGGTGATGATCTGTGATCGTGCCTTTCCAGACCTCTCTGTCATTGCTTAAGCTATGAGCTATGAGCCATCACTTTACCAGCTCCTAGGCTTGAACCGAGTAGCACGTACTACCACCTCACCGCCTCAGCTGTAGCTCCTACCACCTCCCATACCCGCCACACACACCCAAGCAAGCCCACCACCATCAAACCTGTCCTCCCTAATTCCGAGCATCCTCCTCCAAATCCCCCGCCAACCCCCGCTCATACCCATCCTTAGCCCCCTCCGCATCCTGCTCATACCGCTGCCCATCCTGCTCCGCGCTCCGAAAAGGCTTCTCCACATCCCCCTTCATACCCTCATACCCCTCATCAACATAATTCTTCGCCTCATCATACCCCTGCCCCACTTCCTCAAAAGGCTTCTCCATCTCGTTCTTCACATCGTCGTAGCCGGATTCGGCGGCGTTGAAGGGGTGTTCGGCGTCTTGGGCGGCGTTGTTGACGTCGTTGTCGTAGGATTGGGTGTATTGCTGCTCTTTGTTGTCGGCGGCTTGGTCGAGGATGCCTTCGACTTGGTCGTAGGTTGAGGACATGGTTGTGTGGTGGGGAGGTTGTACGGGGGTTGGAGATGGTCTGGGAGGTGTTAGGAGTGAGGGTTTTTGATGGGGGTGTGCTGCTTATAGTGGGATATTAGGATTGTTGAGTTTGGTGATGCTCGTGTAGATGATGTTGTTGAGATGTGTGGTGGTGTTTTTGAGGAAATAAAGGTGAGTTGCAGATGCAAGGGAAGTGACGCTCCACACTTGAGAATGTCACTAAGTTAACCGGTGAAGTCTCATGTAGCACAGAAATTGATTGGTAGGAAGGGAACGGGTACTGCATATGCAAGCAGCGACCCGGGCAGTAGAAACAATATCATTGGTTCATTCACCTCCCTGAATGCGGAATCGGAAGTCTCTTGGGCATCAATACAGAAACCGCACCTTTTCCCCAATCAACATCCAATTCACGCAATATGGGAATGAAGACCTTTGTGTCTCATTTTCCTACACCAAACACTACAAGTGCCGGTGGAATTGCGTAGTGGACCCCAGTATCATTGTGGTACGAAAGTTCCCATTCGATTTGCGTCAGCAGTCTCTTGTGCTCGATGGTTCCCCAAAGTCGGGCCTCTACCACCCTCACTCGAGATATGATTGGCCTCTTCATCGCACTTTCCGCAGGCAACTTTGCTCTTTCCCTGTGGAGCGAGACTTTCTCGATACCATTTTCATCTCTCTAGTACTGAATAATGGCTTGGTCTGTTGTATCGAATCCACCACCACGTAAAGCTCGACTAGAAATAGCCGAGAAACCGCCTCTACGGTAGCCTCTCATAGAGCACTTTCGGTTCGTGTGAGAGTGGACAATCGAGAACGAAAAGCCTCCTAAATGATCTCCTCGCCCCGTTCTCAATCACCAAGGGTATAGAACATTCCCTTCCTATCGAGACGTACGCGTAGAGATGATGTCTTTGGATGTCTCCAGCTTCCATGGCTGATGTGGGTGTACTTTGCTGTTGCTTGTCCGGTTAGAGAATGCTATTAAGGATTCCGCAGTCGGGCTGGCTTAGGGGGCATGCGCTGGCAGCTGCAACTTCGACGACTCGTGAGGCTATTGAAATGTAACGGGCTGTATCCAGAGCTCGTGGACACCACTTGTTCCTGCTCCAAGTCCAGCCCAGAGCTTTCTTGGTCACCCCAATTACTTCAATTGCCGAGAGTATGTCTGCATACAAGTGCCCAAAGTGTAGAAGCATCAAGAGTAGGGGCCGTAAAATCCAAGTTTGACTCAAGATTTTCAAGGTCTTGACATATCATGAGTCGTCCCATTATTCCAGGGCCCTCTCTCAACAACCCTTCAATGTCTCGCCTTAGCTTTTCTCTGTTCCTCCTCCCTGACGACCTCATCGAACCTAAGGAATGCCCCTATTCCCTCCACGAATGTGCTCGATATCCACATCCACCACACCCTCCCAAACACTTTTACAGTATGCCGCTGCAACCTGGTCCGCTCCATATAAGTCGCCTCTGCTGCATGTAGTACCACCATGGGATAGAACACCAACGGCTGTATTCTCCAGCAGAAGTTGCCGAAACTTGGCACGTAGCTCAACAACCCATCATAGCACCAGCTTCCAGGTCTGAAGTTGGCGCGTCGTGAGAAGGCAAGGAATGTTACGAAAACAACAATCCATACGAAGGCCATGAGACCTCGAGGCCGTACGTATTCCTTCACGGTCACCGTACTCCTTCCCAGCGCGGCAGTCGCTTCGGTATCCATTTCTACAACGCGAGGTCGAGCTTCGGACCAGGAAGTCATTGGCGGGGACATAGCGACCCTGTAGACCCTTTCGCTGTTCGGCGACGGGAGAATGGTCATGGAGGCGAAGTCGATGTCAGAGAGAACCGCATTGCGAGAGCCGAAGGAGGAGACACAGTGGTAGTACTGAAGGTAGCGGCTTATAGAGTCCTGGTGATCGGCGTTCATGTGAGTTATTATACGGGTGCGGGCGGCCGCATCCTTTTCTGATTGCGAGGCCATCGTAAAGTTCAGGCTCCCCGACTGTGGACCTAGCAATAATGGGGTGGGAGAAGGCTTTGATGTTGACATGGATCGTCGACTGACTGTGCAAGAACTAGGCCAGACTTGGGACTAATAGTACAGCAGTTTGCAAATCCGTTGATTTGGCGCTAGTAGGCCGTAAATTATAGAAGCTCCCCTACTAAAAATAGGCGGTAAGGCCTTAACAATATATAATTATATTTATAACTTATATATCTCTTAATAGATCTTATAAATAATTCTATATATCTTATTTTTAATATTTTAAACCTAATTAATTATATTATTATTATTATTATATTATTATTATACTATTATTATACCTCTACCTATCATATTAATAGTTAGGAAGTATATTAGATATAAATTTGAATTAAATTATAATAATAATTAAATTATTATTATATATAAGGTTAATATTAATATATTAAATTATATAAAGTATAATTAAAAG
>JAABUK010004823.1_pt1 | contig 21593 bp, 29 predicted proteins | sample 5559141 | NCBI WGS metagenome assembly JAABUK01 (sample SAMN10711869, study PRJNA513367) | rock metagenome | isolation source: Antarctica rocks | place: Antarctica: Victoria Land, Pudding Butte nord | collected 2016-01-03
CCTAGGCAATAATGGGCAGTGATGATGTGTCAGATATGATGACCTAGGCAATAATGGGCAGTGACGGTGTATCAAATGCTATGACCTTGACAATGACATGACCAGGTGCATAGGTGCCTGTGCACTGTTCTGGAGACAAAATGCATGTGCATGGACCTTGCCTTGCATTAACCTTCTTCTTCTTGTACTACACTGTTCTGAAGTTGAAATGCACATGTGTGGACCTTACCTTGTAGTCATATGTGAGCTCCACCCCAGCTTGTATGTGCTGCTTGGAGTAGATGACAATGTGCTTGTGACCCTCCACTGTTATGATCTTTGTGTAGCAGTTGGGGTCACAGCTGTGATTGATGAAGCGAGCCAGCCCACCCTGCACGAAGAATGAAGCCTCACAAGAGCAATCGTGTTTTCCTGCAGGAGAGGCCAGACTCAAAGGGTGAACTGTGCGTTCATGGGCTAGCTGCCTCTCCTTCCAGGGCTGATTGTTGATCAGAAATTCTGTGTGTCTGCCTCTTGAAGCAGAGGCAGGGAGCAGTGATGATGAGGGATCCCTGCCTCTGCTTCAGGACTCGACCACAGCAGGATTGACACATCAATCAATAAAGGGATAAATGGATGCATGAATGCATGGACGAATGCATGAATGAATGAATGAATGAAAAAATGAATGAAAAAATGAATGAAAGAATAAACAAACGAATGAATGTGACCTGTTCAAGTCCAAGAGAGGTCCCAACACACAAGCTCCTGCGCAGCTCCATAACAAAAACAGAGATGAACCAAACATGAGGTACTGCACTGAGCTGTGATGCCTGAATACAGTGGCAGTGCCAAAATGCTCTGAAGCCTCATCAGTACCGCTGCAAGTTCACCTGGCGTGTGGCATCTACAGCCCATGACTCATCGATCCTGAAAAGATAGGAGGACCCCAGGCCTGACCGCTCGTACGCCTTCTCCCGTAAGTCCAGCAGGCTTGTGCGTATTGTCTGCAGCAGGCATGTGGTCCAGTGATGATGCATGTGGTCCAGTGATGATGCATGTGTGATGCATGTGGTCCAGTGATGATGCATGTGGTCCAGTGATGATGCATGTGATCCAGTGATGATGCATGTGGTCCAGTGATGAGGCACGTGCTCCAGTGAGGATGCATGCGCCAGAACAAAAGGCGACACTGAGAGTATTAAGCCTAGGCCCTGCTGACGAGCAGCACACTGTACTGCACTGCACATGTATGCGTGCGTGCATATGTGTGAGTGTGTGCGTATTTGTGTATGAATATGCTCAGGCTCTGGTCACCAGGAGACATGAGAAGCCGGCACAGCATGTGAAAGATGTACACACATTTGGTATCTGTATGTGTGATCGTGCATAACCAGAGCATGCTGACGAAGATGTCTGAGCTTGCACAGGGCCACAGCTGTGGCAGTGGAGCATGTGCAAGGGTAGCATGGCTCTTCCTTTGGGACCCAAATCATGAGGTCAGACCAACAGGGGAGCACCATACCTGACCAACATACTCAATGATGAACTCTTCAGGCTCAATATCCTGCTTGGCAAACAGGCCCCAAGCGTGCACCCGACTGCGCCCAAACCGCAAGTCCTGGGTCCGCCCCTGCATATAATAATAATGATTGTTATTATTATTATTATTATTGTCATTATTATTTACAGGCGTTCCAGCTAATTGTTCTTGCCAGGTACCTACGGGGTGTGCCTAAAATGCATTTATTGAGGGATGTGAATACATCAGTAGCATCGCATGTTTGATCTGTCTGACACAGCACCATGCTGATGCAAGCAAGATGACACTACACTTTGTGCCCTGATGACTGCTGTACTTGTGTCGCATCCTGATGGTATAGCAACATTGTCAGATGCTGTACTGTCAGACACTGTGCAGCATGCAGGGTGGTGACGCAGATGTAGGTACATGGTGGCAAGCGTGATGCATCAATAACACATAAGATGGATAATTATTGTTACTATTGAATTCATTAACGCATCAATATGATGATCATTAGATTGATACCATTGATGCATCAATGGCATGTTGCTTACCTTCAGAAGGCCCCATTTAGATGCATCAGCGATAACAATAACAGTAGTTTGTTTTCATCAAACTATTGACAAATCACAACGATGACCAACATATTGATACCATTGATGCGTCAATGGTATGCTGCTCACCTTCAAAAGACCCCATTTAGATGCATCAGCGACAACAGTAACAGTAACTTTTTTTCTTCAAACTGTTGGCAAATCACGACGATGACCAACATATTGATACCATTGGTGCGTCAATGGTATGCTGCTCACCTTCAGAAGACCCCATTGAGATGCATCAGTGATAACAATAACAGTAATTTGTTTTCATCAAACTATCGACAATGCTTACCTTGAGAAGGCCCCATTTGGATGCATCAGTGACAGCCTCATCCCGAGACAAATCCCTGACAGCAGAGCGGTGACCCCTCTGCTTGCCCCCCACCACCCGTACTGTGTGAGGCATGGCCTGCAGCATCATAACAGTAATAATAATAATAATATACAGGCGTTCCAGCTAATTGTTCTTGCCAGGTACCTACTAGGTGTGCCTAAGCCCTAGTCCTATGAGCCAACATGCACTAACATGAGACATTAAACTGCAGCATCATGCAGAGCATAAAGGCAAAGCGCATTTGCACAGCTAGTGTTTGGTGTACGTTGACTTCCGTAGCTACTGTGTGTGGCTTTCCCAGCTCTTGTATGTTGACTTCCCAACGAAGTCCCAAAGACAGGAAACACAAAATGGTTGAATGATTGATGAGTACCATACTCAAAATTGGTTTCAGAGCGTGACAATGGATTGCTGGACAGACCAGAGTTACACTCAGCATGTGATGACAGCTCATGGCAAAGCGGGCCAAGATTTGTCTTCAGGGCAGGAGCAGGAACAATGACCAACTGGCTCGCCTACTTGCTTGGTGGACAAAGCAGCAGCGTCCACCATCAAGACGACATGTTTGATGTTCAAGCTGGACTGAAAGGCCGCCAGAGCCTTTTGGTGTCAGCCTGAAGGGCAGCTAGCAGGCTCCAGGCACGAGCAAGTTGCCAGCTGTGCAGTACTAAAACATCTCCACAATGTAAAAACGCGTTTGTACTGTCCCCAGGCGTTTCTGAGTTTAGATTTCCAGTGTAGGAACGACATTTCGGAATTAAAATTGACATTTTGGGATTGAAAAGAGCTTTAGTACTGTACACAGCTGCACATGAATCATTGTTTGGCAGACATGGGCTGATGACCAAGGCAGGGACATAAGTTTGTACGCTGACCTGTTGACCAGTTGTGCAGTACTACATACAGAACAGTACACAGCTGCATATAAGTCATTGTTTGGCAGACATGGGCTGATGACCAAGGCAGTGACATAAGTTTGTGTGCTGACCTGTTGACCAGTGTCATGGTCTGCTGGGGCCTGGTTGCCCTGCACCACACCCTGCTGCTGAAGCACCTCTACCCTGGCCTGCATGAAGGCCTCCCCTTGATAGGCAGCTGCCCTTATGCACCCCACATCTTCCACCACGCGTCTGCCTTTCAACCTCCCTCTGTTGGCCTTCTTTGCAGCAGCTGCTGCGTCACTGGAAGCACGCCCTGGCAGGCTTGCCTTGCGCTGGTGCTGGTGGTATTGACTGTACTGAGTGTGATGCTGCCTGGGTTGAGCGAACTGCTCAGATGAGGTGGATCCAGAATCCTGCCTGAGCAGTCTGTCGGCATGTCTGTGCTGAAGCTTGTGGTGGGTGGACCTGGATGCCTGTTTCTTGGGCTTGGGCTTGGGGATGTCTGGCAGGCTGTAGGGGCGCTTGGGGGGGCGCGGCGTGCGCTGCAGACGCTCTGCAATACCTGCAGAGACACACTCACCCTCAGACAATTGACCAATCAGTTTACAGTTTCTGTCTTTAGGAAATGGTTGCATGCATGGAGGAGCACGTGAGCAAGCACCTGAGCAGTTGAGTCAGTGCACACTTGAGAGCGCAAGTGCATGCAAGAATGGGTGGTTGACTGGAAAGGAGAGTAAGGAAGTATTTCGTGATTTACTTGAATGCATGAGCTTCTCAGCTGCGTACAAGCCTGGGCAGCCTGGTATAATACTTGGTTTCTCATTAAATTAACGCTGAAAGGCGTAGTCTTTTCTTTTCTTTTTCTCTGCACACAAGCATGAGCAACACGACAAGAGAGGGTGAGAGACAGGCGATGGAGGCATGAATGCATAAGCTAGGATGAGTCACCTCTAGGTCCATCCTCAGGAGACTGCCAAGCAGCCCAGTCAAAGTCGGGCTCTGAAGCTGAGGCAGACCTCCGTTGCTCTTCAATCTGTTCTGACTGATCTACCATGCCATTGGCAGGAGCGAATCGTTGCTGGTGCTGCGCTCTATGAAATGCATCAGACACACGCATGGACTCAGCACCAGGAGCTGTTCTGGGCCGTGGCCTGGGCTGACCCCCATGAGGGCCAAAGGGGGATGCACGTGTGATGTCTGCATCTGACTCTTGCAGAGCTGTGTTCTGCAGATTGTTGAGCTGGTGGTGGGGATTGTGCTGGAGGTGGGGATTGTGCTGACTGCCCTTCAATTGAGCTTCCTGGGATGCAGAATGAATGATGTCAACGTCAGGAGAGGGCCCAGCGCCACCGCCAGCAGTGGCAGCCGCCGCCTTTTCTGGGGTGCTGTGCATTATGTCCACTTCAGGATCCTCCCCAGCTGTGGGAGAGTGAGCATGAAAGCCTGCAATCTTGCCCTGATGCTGCACCACAGGGGACTGCAGCAGACGATACCCATTTCGAAAGTCTGCAGCGCCAGCTGTACGCTGAGCATGCTGTGGATGCTGTGCATAGCCATTGAGCCCTCCAGCATGCGCTTCGTTATCCCCATCAGCAAACAGCCCCTCCTGCTCTGCAGCAGATGCTTCAGCAGCTTTGGCTGCTGCTTTGGCAGCTGCTGCTGCAGCTGCCCTCTCAGCCCTAGCCAGCTTGAGCTTCTCCTTGTGCTCCTTCTCAGCTGCAATCTTGGCTGCCCTGGCCTCTCGCATCGCTTCAGCTTGTGCTGCTTTCTTTGCTTTCAGTGCTGCACACAACGAAACAGGTGATTGAAAGAAAAGAAAAGACTACGCCTTTCGGCGTCAACTTGATGAGAAACCCAGTGTTGTACCGGGCTGCCCAGGAGGTGATTTGAATGCATGCATCAGGTCACGTGGCAAGACTGGCTTGCTCTATGATAGCACTTGCACTGAAGTTGATTGGCAAACCAAGTCCAGCATGGATTGTAAGTTTCCCATCGCTTGAGCACCATAGTGCACCCCTTAGGCTGGAGGCTGGTGGTCTACTGGCCTCCCCGTGTACTGATCCAGCATGCTCTTGGAAGGCTCAGAGCATGCTAGCATGACCTAAATCTAGACCACATGCATTGCACTTCTGCATCACATGCATCACTGCATCTCCTGTCCTTTTCCCTATCCCTTGCATGCAAGGCGTCCAAACGGTCCAGGAGCTTATGCTGCATGTGTTCATCCACACGACAAAACAGCCTACCCACTAGATCTGTTGATTGATTGAACAGAACAGCCATCTCCACTATATTTCCATATCTCTACCTCATCCCCAGACAACCTTAATCCCAAGCAACCCTAAACCCCATGTAACTAACCCTCATCCCCAAGCAACACCCAGTTTCCAGCAACCCTAATCCTCTAGCAAACCTCCAATGGGGCGCAAGTGGGACGCAAACCGCCCTCAAGGGTGTTACTAACCACGCTGTCAGCTCTCACCTGATCTCTTCTCAGCCTCAGCTTGAGCCTGAGCTTCAGCAGCAGCTTGAGCCTCAGCGGCAGCACGCTGCTCTGCTGCCAACCTATCTGCTGCCATCTGTGCAGCTAGCTTCCTGACCTGCTCTGCAGCAGCACGTTCCTCTTCAGCCTGCTGCTCAGCAGCTTCCCTGGCAGCTGCCTCAGCAGCTGCCTTCTCAGCTGCAGCCTTCTCAGCAGCTGCCTTCTCTGCTGCCGCCTTTGCAGCGGCTACTCTGGCGGCTTCCAGCTTGGCTGCTGCTTCAGCTGCCAGCTGCTTTGCAACTGCTTCAGCTTTGCGTCTCTGGTGCTCTTCTTGCCAGGCCTGAAGCAACAAGACCGCATGTATCTGTAACGCTACACTTACTCAAAGTGTAGCATGCAGGTTCAGGTCACTTCCTCAGAAAGTCACACCGCACTAAGACATCTGAGGCCACTTGCATGCAGGCAGACTCTGGCAAGCAAGAGTGAGCTTGCATGCACATTTCAGCAGAACTCATAGTGCTGTAGGTTCTGTAGGTTCAAGTCACTCCCTGAGGAAACAAATGGGCAGATGCCCTTGGGGCCAGGCACTGTGATTCTGCCCAGACATCAGGTAAGACATCTAGGGATCAGGTTTGACATGTTTGGACACAGGCTGTCATGTGGTCTTGCTAACAAATGGCATTCGAACAGCATGATGTGCAGCTAGACCGAAACAACATGAGGTAAGCCTGCCTGTTGAGCACCTGCTGACGTGTGTGGAAACAAGCTGTTATCTGGCTTTGCTAAGAAATGGCATTTCAACAGCAAATCTCTTCATGGTACTGCAACAGACTGATGTAAGCCTACCTGTTGAGCAGCTGCTTCAGCCTTGCGGACAGCTTCTGCTTCTGCAGCTGCTTTAGCAGCTGCTGCCTGCCTGATGCGTTGCTCTTCAGCTTTCTGGCGTCTGGCCTCCTCCCTGGCCTCCTCACGCCTTTGCCTGAATCCCAAACAGCAATCTGGGGTTGCACAAAAGTGACAGAAAGAAAAGTCTACACCTTTCGGCGTCAGTGAATGAGAAGCCAGGTGTTATACCGGGCTGCCCAGGGGCAAAAATGAGACTGAAACCATGTAACTATACTGCTCTGCACAGGATGAGACCAAGATCACACATATGACATGTACCACACCTCCTCCGCCTGCACAGAATGAAACCAAGACCACAGTATGAAACCCCTCTGTACACTTGATTGGCCATCATTCAGCTGCCCAGCAGCAATCAACCAATGAGCAGAGCTGTCATGCACAACACAGGTCTGCTCAACCTGTGTGTTACGCATTCCAATATGTGTTGTGCATTCCAATATGTGTATTGCATTCCAATATGTATTATGCATTCCAATATGTGTTATGCATTCCAATATGACTTGTGACTCGAGTGTGGCCTGCAGCTTCACATGCGACACAACCTGGGCAGCCTGGTATATGACTTGGCTTCTCATGAAATTTACGCCGAAAGGTGTAGTACTTTCTGTTCTTTTCTATGGAATACACTCAGCAGGCTGGATAGTCAACATTAAGCAGCTGTAACAGCCAGCAAATGGACGTTTGTGGTGTGTTTTCTTTTCTTTTCTATGGAACACACTCAGCAGGCTGGACAGTCATCAATAAGCAGCTGAGATAACCAGCAAAACGATCTTTGTGGTGTGCTCAGCAGCACAAGTGCTAATCTACACGCTCAGCCAGGAGGCATGTGAGGAGAGCAGGCCCCACCTTTCTGCAGCAGCAGCTGCTTCGGCGGCCAGCCGTGCTTCCTCTTCCTGCCTGTGCCACCGCGCCAGAGCCTCTGCCTCCAGTCTCTGCTTCTCTCTGCACACAGCATTTCATTCATACATTCATTCACATATTCATTCACACACTCATTCATTCATTCATTCATTCATTCATTCATTCATTCACGCGTGCATGCGTTATATATAGTCAAGCAGACAACTTACAAATAATGACGTGAGGTACGACACACTTACAGCGCAGCTTCTCGTGCTTTTGCCTCAGCTTCAGCCTTCAAGCGGGCAGCCTCAGCAGCTGCCTTTGCAGCTGCGGCCTTAACTGCAGACTCCAGCCGAGCAGCCTCAGCAGCTTCACGAGCAGCTTCTGCAGCGCGGTCATCGCGAGCTTTCTTGACCAGTCCTGGCAGAGAATCGTAGATGCTCTTCTTCAGCAGCTGGTACACTGCCTGCTTGCCAGACTCAAGAAGCTGCTCACGCAGCTGCGCTGCGATGACCTTTGCTTTTGGCGCCAAATCTTCCTGTTGCCAATGGTTCTGGTAGTAACGCTGTGAAGACGAGGTAGGGGGAACAGCTGAGACCCCATTGGGGGCCAGGTGACCATTCAATGTGGGGTCAGACGGGGAGGGCAGGGGCTCTGAGGGGGCTGGGGGGCAAGCTTGCTGACTGAACAGCTGTGCTAGGGTGTGTGCTGTTGTGGTGTCTTCTACGTGGTAGACTTGCATGCTGTCTACAAAGTGGCCGCTGCTGACCCATGCTTGGAAGTCTTGCAGACAAAAAGGACCCTGAGCAGACACAGTTGTTTGTCGTGCTGCCACCTTAATTCGGTACAGTACATGCTAGGTCATTGTGACATCATGCAGTGCATCCTGCGTCACTGTGACACGATGCAGTACATCCTGCGTCCCGCTGCAGTACCATGCAATATATGCTGCGTGCGTCGTTGTGACATGATGCGCCACAAATCTGTGTCATGACGCACAATGCATCAGCAAAAGAGTCAGGACTGCAGACCTGTTGCTGTTGCCCATCCCAGTAGGCCCAGCAGGGGGTTGAGGGGTCTAGCTCAGGTTGCTGTCCAGACCCATTGACTGGGGCAGGTAGAGGGCTCCCAGCATCAGCTGCAGACACGCACAATCATGCTGAGAAAGCCTGCCTCTGTGGCAGCGATACAAAAGGTTTTGCCATGATTTGCTGGATGTCGTTTGGTTGAGAAAGACATGGAGTTGCTCATGCATCAACAGCATTGGGGCATTCAAAGGCGCTTCACCATTAGCCCTTTCTGTGTGACCTTGCTAAAGCCCAAAAGCTGGACGCCCTGTACCTGCAGCTAACTGATGGGCATACGACAGCGCATCCCTCCACCCTTGCACTACCTCCCCTGCAGGCCGGGGCACCCCAGCCTCACTGACTGGGAACACATCCTGCCCAGCTTGTACACTGCCGGAGGCGATGTGGTGGACCAGCTCTGAAGGTGTGAAGCCTTGGCTGTCTTCAGTGGAGCTGCTGTGGTCCAGCAGACGCCAGTCCCAGCGAGCTTCTGTGGCAACTACTGCTGTGACTGCTGCTGCAGCTGCTGCTGTCCTGCCCATTGCTGCTTGCACCTGTGCGTGTCAGAAGACAAGGTTAAGGACAAAAAGTTTGGGATGAAATGTTTGGGACACAAAATTTGGGACACACAGTGTTGCATTCAGTCCAGTGGTCCCCCAGCCTGTGCAAGCACTGCTGTTGCCTGCTCAACAGCTGAGATTGCATGTCAGACGTCAGTTAGTCAGGGAGTGCACATTGTCATCACTGAGCTATTGCAGATGTGATGCATACCTCTTCTTCAGCACGTGTAAGGGCTGATGTTGCCTGCTCCACAGCTGTGTCAGCATCCTGGTGCTGCTGCCATGCTGCTGTTAGGCCCTTGTACTCTGTCAGCTTGTACTTGATGTGAGTGGAGATTTCCTCATAGTAATTGTGGATCTCCTGATTTGGACTCACGCTTTGAGACACTGCATGGGCAGGATCAGGCCTGTCAAACAAACCTGCATTAATAATGATAATAATGATAATAACATCGCTTTCCAGCTCATGATGAGCTAGGTATGTGCGAGACAAGTCTTGTCTTTCCAGAGCATTGTGTCTTCATTGGCGCTGTAGATTGCCCTCATGTGGGTTTATCAAGCCCCCTTGCTCCCTGGGGGAGGGGAGGGCTGCCCCCAGGGTGTTGGTCTTGCTGCAGTACATCACTGCAGTTAGGTGGACCAACCCCCTATTGCAAAGGCCCTACCACACCCTGGCCCATCACTGCTGCATGCATATGGTTTCCAATATGCTTGTAGCATCATTGCATGCGTTCAAACAACCATGCCAGCATGAAGTGATGCAGCTTAAAACTCGGCGCTGGTCCAAAAATGTTGGAGCATCACAGTGTAGTTCTAGTTCCTGTCTGAAAGAACAAGAGACCACAGCTGAGTTTCACAGGCATCAGCCATGTGATGGCGAGGCATCTGACTCCAGAGATGCACGTCACATGGAAGGGCTCAAGACCGGATCACAGGATCAGCATCATGGCCATACAGTCACAACAAGAAACAGTTCCCTCTGCAAGTCATAGATTAGCATGTGCTAAGTCAGTGATGGAAACATGTGCTTATGGCATGCATGTGCTGCTGCTCCATGGCTGCTAGAGGGTGCAAGCCCTGCGTACCTTGAGACATGTTGAAGAGCTCTGCAACGCTGTAGGGCCCTCGCTGCTGGCCTTTGTGAGTCCAGTACCACTCCTTAGATCCCATTTCTGGCAGATGACAGTACCCCTCGAATGCCAACTGCTTGTGCTTGGCAGTGGCCTGCATTACCACGGCATTCAAGACACGTCACAACATATAGTCTGAGATGTTGGCTGTATGTGACCCATCAAGGGTCCTGGTTTGTGAGGAGATGTGTCCATGAAATGGACATGTATGATGTCAATGATGTTCCTGAGCAGCATGCGCCTTCCAGGTTGGACTGCTGGTGCAGCATGATTTTGACAGGCTGATGCAGCATCATGAGTCTCACAAGGGATGTGCCACAAAGTGACACATGAGTGAAGATGAAAGCCAGTGAAGACTCACTTGTGCTTCCTGCAATGCGCTACTAGCAGCAAAGGAAGCAGCTCTCAGAGTGGCTTCTTCCTGCTGCTGCCGTCCCAGCATGTCTTGTGCGTTTTGCATCAAGGCGCTGATAGGTGCTACAGGTGCCATGCTGGAATCTACATTTTCCAGTGCTGCATTTGAACCTGCATCAAAGAGTACGCATCAATAGGCTTGCTGCACTTGTATGTTGCAGGGCAGATTGCAATGGCAGTGCTACCTGCACTTGATAATGGGCGTGATGGCCCTAGTCCCAATGCCACATCAGCCAATGTTGTACTGGTTGCAACTGCTGCTGTTGTTACGTCAAAATTGGACTCCTGCTGCGCAGCCTGCATGTCTTCTGGGCCAAACAGATCAAAGTCTTGATCTTCCACAGTGAAGGCCTGTTCACTGAGATAATTTGGCGGTGAGAAATGCAACACCGCCTGGTGAGCTGGGGCCAGTTGCAGATCTTCATTGAGGTCGGAGTCTGTTGCCACTGGCTGGGCAGCGCTCTTTCGAGACCGAGCCGGGAATCGGATCTGCAGCGGTGCAGCCGACGTAGTGGTGGGCAAAGAAGCGCTCAAATGACCGTTGTGGGAAGGCTCTCCAAGTGTCATGCTTTTGTGAAAATACTTTGACAGCCTTCACTTTACTCTGTGCCAAGCACTCGCAATGTCATCAAGGCAATACTACGACGAGGCGAGATAGAAAACTTTGCGCATGATCTGCTCGGCAGGCTGCGCACGATACAGACAATACTTGATGCTTGTCCAGTCTGAACCAAGATGCACACGGTGCTCTGCCTGTGTACACTGCTGTGCTGTACGTTGCTCGTGTGAGCAGCGGAGCACTGCTTGCTGCAGCTTCTGAGTGCTGCTGCTGCCTGTCAATGCAGCTGGTCCAAGAAAGCAAGTGCAGCATGACATTCAGAGTCTCATTTGATCTGTCACTAGCTTCACTGGTTTCACCAGATGCTGATCAGTTTCTCATCTCTGCAACAAAACACACAATGATAGCTCAACTCTGGCTTGACAACGGCTTCCTGCCTCCTCATATGCAAGCTTTGACAAGACTCCCAACGTGTAAGAGCAGGCTAAATGACAGCCTTCTGCACACAACGCTCTTGTGTAAGGAAACTGTTGCTTACAAAGAATCACTCAGAAGCCAAAGATTGGCTTGAGCGCTGATGCTCAGTACAGGTATTGTCACCAATTCAATGTCTGGTCAGGGTGTACAAGCCGCCACAGCGCAGCAAACAGACCTGTGTAAGTAATCTGAACGTGAAGTTTGACAGTTACAGCTAGCAAGCTCTCAAAATCTATGCCTACTGCAACATCGTTGCCACGCTGCTGTTATGACTGTAAACGCTGCAAGCTTGCATCAAGTCTACTATGACTTAGTAAACCTCCACATGCCACTGGTTGTTCTTCTTCAGCTTGCCAAAGAAGTCATCCCAGACCATGCCCTTCTCACCAGACACCCGCTCAAGCATCTCTTGGATACCTGCATCACACAATATGCGACTGAGCGTCTGCAGCGAATCCATCATAACTGTAGTGCATTGACTGTTTGGATGTTGTCCTGGAAATGGATGCATGTATTTCGAGCAGTGCTGTCAGATTGCAGCGATTCAAAACAACAAAAAGCAAGCGTGAAAGTATCAAACAGCATGTGCCCAAGATGAGCATGAGGCCCTTTGGGCCCTGAATCAGCAACTGGCAGATGGCGTGCGGACATGGTGTGCATCACAACAGCTCTCAACTAGTTGCAGTCAATCCACTAAGAGGTTGAAATCAGCTGAGGACACATGAAGCATCACACTGTCTGCCAATGCATTCAAGGACAAATGCATTATGTTGGGAGGTGCAGGCCAAAAAGGCTTGTCTGCACAAATTGCACTGCTGCACTGTATGCTGGCCATGTATGACTACACCCCTTCAGATTTTCTGTCCATGACCACGTCACAAGTGGTCTGCTGAGGAATAGCACAACAACATGCTTGGCATCATGCATGCAGACATGAAGAGGTGCAAAGATGCAGTGAGAAGGTCTTGCCATCAAGCATGCAAGCATGTAAAGATATACAAGGGCAACAAACAAACAGTACCTGGCATCATGCCCTTCAGCCCACAGAAGTAGATGTGTGCGCCGTTGTCTAGCAAGTCAAAGACCTCATCTGCGTACTCCTCCACCTTGTCTTGGATGTACATCTTGCCGCCCTTCTTGTTCTTCTGCTCACGCGACAAGGCATAGTCTACACGGAACCTGCAGCACATGGGACCAGTGTCAGTTCTTGCAAATGTGCATTCTTTGAACATGTGTCTTGACATAAAGTCAGGTACAAAGCAGCACCAGCATGATGGTGAAGAGCATGATCACAACTGCATGACTCAGCAATGAAAGAAAAGTCCCTCAGACAACAAGACAACAAGATCCCTGAAGATAATAAAGATAACAACAAAGATAACAACAATAATGTGATGATGATGATAATAACAATAATGAAACATTTGCTTTCCAGCTCAAGATGATCGAGGAATAGCAGATTAGAAGCCAAACTAAGGTGTTTGTATGCAACAAAGGCTGCAAGGACCTTTTGGCACAGGCAGACAATGCATCTTAGTATATTTAAAGCGATGTCACTATATTACATTAAGGGACTGACAGTTCTGATCTCAGGGGGACACTTTTGAGTGAGCTCAGCAACTGGAGTATGACATAGATGCCCAGCAAAACCACAGCATTGTGACTTGAAGATAACAGCCGAGCAACACTCAATCATGGTGTCACATGCTGCATGCTGTCATACAGTAATGGCTTCATGCTGTCAGTGCGGTGCTTAATGCAGAAGATTGCCCACAGATTGGAAGTCTGTGGGACAACATTTAGTGTGCATAATGTTTCAACTTGGCTGCGCATCTGCACTGGTTTTCAAATGCTCAGCTGATGCAACACAAATGCCTGTAATGCACCTGCGCAATCCTCAGGTGTCTGAAAACCAGCAGCAGTCCAAGACAACCTGCTAGACTGGTACACCTTGCTTCTGTAGCTCCATGTTACAGCACTCAGCTATGAGACATGCAGATGACACTTTTACTGCTTTTTTGTGAGGTGTACTGTATGCACTCCTACTCTACAGGTTCATGCATAACCTCGTAAAAGAGGTGCACACAATGTGGCATGTCTATTGACATTTGCAAGGCTAGTGAATATCACTGCCATGATCAACCAGTACTAACAAGGAGAGTCTGTGTCTGCTGAAGCTCCTCATCACTGGCCTGGCTAAAGCCTCTGATCAAACCATCAGCCAAGCAAGGATCCGCAAGAGTTGGCAATGATGCCACTGCCTTGATGGCATGTTGGTGCTTGTTGACCACAGGGTTGTGTGCCTTGTACTGTTTTCTGGCACTGAAGGTTGTAAGACCATACATCTGGTGTTTGTCAGGTTGTGAGTCAAGAACGCTCACTGCTCTGTGTAGCCTTGAAGTTTTATTGTCCAACAGCTTGAGATTCCTGTCAGCATGCTCACAGCTTGTCACCAGAACAAAACAAGGAGAAGTCGACATCACTCACTGGTCTGGGAAGTCCTTCAGGATGTTCTGAAGCTCATCATCATACAGCTTGGCATCGCTGTTGGCCACACCCATGAACAACCAGCTGAGGCCCTTGAACTTGTAGTTGGGCACATCCTCCATGAATTGCCTCCTCCAGAAAGCTCTGTAAGGAGCGATTCCTGTGCCTGTGGCTACCATGATGAAGACTGCATTCTCATCCTCTGGCATCAACAACACCTTTCCAGTTGGACCTACAGCAGGCAGGCAAGGCAACTTTATGACAAGGAACTTTCAGCATGAGTGGATCTGTGTGCCTGTTGGCACACTAGACAAGTGCTGCAATGAGAAAAGCAGAAATTCCCTAAGTGCCTGCTGCCATGATGGCACGTCTGTCGCAAAAAAGAGAGGAAGAAAGCATCTAGACTTTCCTGGTACTGTTCAGTGCAGCTTGCCAATTGATAAACCTTTGCCAGGAATGCCTACTCTGCAGCAAATCTTGGTTTTCGGCATCTGTAGCAATCACATATCTGTTCTTGCATCCTTGAGCATATCTGATCTGTGTGGTCAATGCGATGCACAGTGACAGGATCAGCTTGCACACTTCTGATGTTTGTTGTGCTGCATGCAGGCTCAAAAGGATGGGCAGTAGCGCCAGACTGTGTGGTATAAATAAACGCCACCAGACGGGTAATGCTTTCTGCCATTGTTCAAGCATTTTGTCATGCTTCCTGCTGACTGCAGTTTAAGGTTGCAACATTGCTGCAACAGGATGTGTCAATATGAGTTCCGCACTGGATGTCAGACAGGCAGGCAGGCATGCACAGGCAGGTTGTGAATTTACGCAATGCATGATGCATGACTGGGCAGTACAGCTATGCAACACGGCAGGTCATTTGTGTTGAGGCTCATGTAACTGCTGCTGCCTCAAATGCTGAAGTGCGCACTCATACTGCCTTTAACAGTCGCAGCTGAGGAGCATTCTGACCTGTCATGCTGATCTCATCTCCTGGCTTGGCGTCAGCCAAGAAATTCGAGCAGATGCCCTTCTTCTCGGGGTCCTCTGCGTTCTTTTCCGAGTCCCAGAAAGTTGCTCTTCGCACGCAAAGAGAAGTTGTCTGTCCGTCGAACTGGTCGCCGTATCGAGAGGCAGCAATGGAATACAATCTGGTACCGTGGGGCACCTTCTTTCCTCTAGAGTTTGTCTTCTCGCCCTGCGTGAAGGAAATTTGCGTTTGATGCGTGTCAACCTGCGTCCAGGTCCCGAACGTAGCCATGCCGTTGGCTTAAACGCATCACTTACAGGTGGAATGACGCCATATGACTGGCCTTCCCAGAAGGGGATGTCTCCCTTTGTGTCTATAATAATGTGATACGTCTCTCCTGTGGCCTTTGGACCTGTGATCTTCTCAACTGACTTGATTTTGGCCTTGAAGGGCTTTTTGGGGCTGAAGGTGTTCAAAGGAAGCTCGCCCTCTTCAAGCTCTGTCGGCACGCTCTTTTTGGCTGTACCAGTTGCTGCAGCTTGAGCAACAACCTTTGCTTGCATGCGTCCGCATCGTGCCTGGCTGCGGGCATTTCTGGCAGAGACCGGGGAACCTCGGACAGACTGCAAAACAGTGCAAACTGTTGAGTGACCAGGCAGCTAAAAGCCGCAAAAACAGTGACTGCACATTATGCTGATTCAAGCTTTCGAAACTGACGCTCACCCTGTAAGAGGGAAGTGTAGCAGGCAGAGTACCGTTCAACACCGTCTGCAGCAGAGCAAACAAGTCAGATCGGACTTTAAGCTGAAGCTGGTCAGTTGCAAGCGAAAGCCTGCAGTGCTACCTGAGGGCCCATCTTGTACAAAAATAATCAGCAAGCTTGTGACACAACTGTTGCTGCCTGCCGCGCACCGTTACCCCAGACGCGGATTAACTACTGCACCCTTAGTACCACATGCCGGCGATAAGAAAATTTTGCCCTATCGCCTTGCTCAGTCGTCACGTGCATTTTGAGGAGCTCTGAGTCGTGAGTGTCAAGTGTGTCAATGCCCCTTGATGTCAGGTACACTAATTTGCAGAGCCTAAGCAAGTGCCTGGACCACTGAAACGTTGTGTTACATACAGCATGCAGTCAGGCAAACGTTGTGTTATAAACTAATTAGGCTGCACGATGCACTGAAATGCATTGGCATCCGGTTTTCAACAAACGAAATGTACTGCGTGCACATGCAAGGTAGCTGATGAGATGTGCAGCATAGCTGCTGCAGCCGAGAAAATAATGAGACAAGAGTGCATCACCCAGCAGAGTTCGCATCAACACAATGCTTGCTTTACATTCACTTCCACATCTGCAAATCTATCTATATTATCGCATTTCTGAAGGCTCAGAGAGAAATTCAGTTTGTGGTTGCTGTCACTCTAGGCAGTCTCGTCATGAGAGGGCAGACAAAAGTCTGTCAGACAATGCAGCTGCAAGCCAAAAAGCAGTCAAAATTCTTCCTCCAAAACAGCAAAAGCACTGCTGCAGACAGCAAACACTATAGCACATGGCACTGCACCATAATAGACAAGACTTGCTGCCACTGACCAAACCACCTACTTTCTCTCTACATCTTGCTTTGCCGACTGGACTGACTCAATACCCAAACATCTATTTGAATGTTGTACATGGCCCCCTCCTCACATCATAACATCATCTTCGTAAATCGACTCAGCCTCCCGTAATTCGTCTTCTAAACCTCTCGGTTGTTGACAGGTGGCAAGAGTCCTTGCCTCTGGGCGGGGGTCGTGACGCAGGATACGCAGCTTACCTTCCTTTGTGCCGTATGCCAGTCCCCCTCCCTGCATTTCAATGACACACATTGCGCCAAAGATGTTCCCATCAGAGCAGGAGCACCACCAGCAACACTAACAGCATGCACATAGCAGATCATACAAGCCCTCGTTTCTAGCCAAGGAGGGGATCAGCCCTGCCAATGATGTCCCAGTCAAGAATGGCAAAGATGTTTGCCAGAGGTTCTGCGTCACGTTGAGAAGATTTGATACAGATGCATGTCTGAACTGGTGTGCAAGAATGGGGTCACACAAACTTGAGCTGAGCCATTCTGCCAATCAGCCAACAGCTGCTGTCATCACAAGGGGCCGTACCGCATGAGGGTGGAAGGCTGCAGCGTTGACTTCATCTTCAGCAGATGGCAGCACACGCACCAGGGACATGTCTGACACCCGGTACACCTCCAGAATGGTGTGCACAGGAATGATGCTGCTGGTGCCGTCAGGCACTAGGCTGCGCAACAGTGAGATGTGACGCCTGCACACATGTGAACCAGATCAGTATGGCACTAGGCTGCGCAACAGTGAGATGTGGCGCCTGCACACATGTGAATCAGATCAGTATGGCACTAGGCTGCGCAACAGTGAGATGTGGCGCCTGCACACTTGTGAATCAGATCAGTATGGCGCTAGGCTGCGCAACAGCGAGATGTGACGCCTGCACACATGTGAATCAGATCAGTATGGCACTAGGCTGCGCAACAGTGAGATGTGACGCCTGCACACATGTGAACCAGATCAGTATGGCACTAGGCTGCGCAACAGTGAGATGTGGCGCCTGCACACATGTGAATCAGATCAATATGGCACTAGGCTGCGCAACAGTGAGATGTGGCGCCTGCACACTTGTGAATCAGATCAGTATGGCGCTAGGCTGCGCAACAGCGAGATGTGACGCCTGCAACCATGTGAATCAGATCAGTATGACACAAGTCACCTTGTGGTGCCGACAAGACCTGCAATCATGCGGAAGTGTAGCACGCTAATTGCAGCATATGTAATGCAGAACATGAATGATTGAATTGGTTGAATTGGTTGGGTGAGAGAAGCATGAAAGCATGCATGCACATGCATGAAAGAGTGAATGAACAAACACACCAGTGAATGACTGCATGCATGCATGTATAAAATGAAGGCAGACCTGCCGTAGGCCAGCAGCAGGTGCTCCGAGGTGGGGGAGAACTGGACAGAGGTGAGGCAGTGCGCTGCCCTGATCTGCTTGGCGTGCAGCACCTGCCCCAGGCTGGCAGCCTCAAGGCTGTACACACGCACCTCGTAGATGATGCCCGCAGCATCTGGATTCAGGTCATGCAGATGCCCCGCCTGCATGCCACATAAACTATTATAAACTACTGTGAACTATACTATGATAAAACATTACAAACTGTACTATTATAAACTACAAACTATTATGGACTATGAACTATGTAAGAAAAACACTGAGGGTGCTCACGCTCTAATATTTGGTGCCAGCAGCACCTGAGCAGCACCTGGGTGCAGACGTCATGCAGACTGTGTATACATACAGCCTGCATGATGTGATGCAAGTCATTGTTATGAAGGTTTGACACACAGTGTTGCTGTGAAGCGTTCGTTTGCAAGCAAACTGCACTTGAGTGTGGGCAACTGATGTTTACACAATGTGCAAAGTGCAGCTGGATGCAACCACCTCAAGCTGAGAGGTACAACCATACATGCTATGAGCCAACATGCCTGTCCAGACAACTGGTTCGTTGCCTCTGCTGTGTACATAGCCAGATGTGGGATCTCCCAGAAGTGATGTTCAGAAGCAGATGCTACTTTGAAGGGCAGTTGGCAATACACTCTCACCTGGCAGGCGACGCAGGCAGCCAAGTATCTGCCACAAGCTGAGAAGTGCACTCCCATCTCGCTGCACAGCACAGCATCTGGAATGGTCAAGCTGGGCACCTCCAAGGCTGCTGTTGGGTCTGCAGCGCTGCAGTGCCACAGCCTGAGTCTCACTCGGCAGGGCTGCTCGGTGCCAATGATGTTGGCAGCCGCTGCTGATGCCCTCACTGCAACCTGCATGGCATAGCAACACCTGTCATGACCAGGACCTGTACAAACAACAGGGGCATCAGCAGTAGCTACAGCTATCATGCTGCCACAGCTACCAAAGCTGCCAAGCTGCTACAGCTACCATCAGTACTGCTGATGCTCCTGGTGACCAGGACCTGTGCAAACAACCCTCCCAACCGCACACTGCACGGTCAAGCTTTTCAGCTCAGCCATACTGGGTAAGCTGAGCTTGCTACCAGCAGCCTATAACAACTACAACTAGACTGAACTTGTGTAGTGCCAAAGCCTCAGCAGGACTTGACAGAGCTGCTCAGGGCTGACAATGTTGGCAACAGCTGCTGTTGCCCTTAGAGCATGTGCAAACTGCGATGCAGCAAGACAGGCACAAATGCAGCCATCAGTCGGCAATGGTGCAAGACTGGATCTTCATCCACTCATTCGTTGTTTCAGGCCGTCTGGGCCATTGAACCAAGCAATAGCAGTACCAGCATGACCTTGTCTCTGCATTTTGCATGTGCATGGTGCCTGGGCCAGGAGCAGCACTTGAGTGGAACTCATATGAACCAGCACAATCCACAACAGCAACTTGTAGACGCATAGTACGTTACACATCACCACTGCTCACAGATGCTTTGACAGCCAAACGCATGATGCTGAGCCTCACAGCAGAACCATGGTGAATTGTGACTGCGCGTGAAGCTTGAGACGAATGGGCAAAGGCAAAGGGGAAGCATCAGGTGTAGCTCTCACCACATGGTTGGGCTGTTGACCGGCATCATCCCGGGCTACCCTATGCCTGGCAGCAGGTTCGGGGTCAGGCCCTTGCAGTAGCTGGGCCGGGTACTCCCACCCCATGTTCAGCATGCTGGGTGGCAGAGCAGCCATTCCTGCAGGTGGATAAGACTGTTTAAGGACAAGCAAGCAGGGCAGCAACGGAACTTGAAGAACTCACTATGATGCAATAGGAAAGAGTAGTCCACCCAAATGAGTGGCATCACTGCTTTGAGACACCCATGACAGCCTCCAGCTGATGCCAGTCAGCAGGTCAAAAAGAAGGGGATGTCAGGTGAACCCATTTGAGGTGTTTTCTGCACATGACAATTCCCTGACAGTTTCCTGTTTATAACTTTTTGGTTCACGTCATTTTTTGTCTGTTTCATTTTCTGATTAAAGCCTGCAAAATAATCAAATGGGCTAGCTGGCCCCCAAAAAGGATAGAGTCATTGACTTATGGACCGACTGGTCTCAGCAGAGTTGATACACAGTCAACCAAGTGGGTGACAAGGCAGCGCACCCCAGCACAAGTTCAGCCATGTGAGGAAGTGCAACATCAGGAACTGTGGCTATGAGGAATAGCACAAGTTGCACATGCCAGTGACCCTACAAGCTGAATATAGTGCTAGGGCTCTGGATATCAATGTGCGCAACCACCACTGCGACAAGCACCTTGCAAATTGCTGAACTGTCAAAAGCGCATGATGCATCATTACTTCTCACTCACCTTGGGGATCGGCAGCCAGCTGAGCTGGCCAGGTCATGAAACCCAAAGCTGCAGGTGCTGGGGATGACTGGGCCCCCAACTGAGTCCCCACATGAACCCCTGTCTGTGTGCCCACAGCAGCCTGTGCGCCCTGCGTCTGACGTGGAGCTGTCGCAGCTTGTGTCAAAACAGGTATGGGTTGTGGAGCGTTGCTCAGGCTACCCTGAGCAAGGTCTGCAGAAAACCTTGGGCCTGCTGGAGTGGTGCTGCCTGATGGAGGCTGTGTTTGCCTGCGGCTCTGACCATCCAGTGATGTTGGACCCAAAGTGAGAGCTGAAACAGCAGGTGCAGCAGAAGCAGAGGAAGAAGGGGAGCCAGCAGGAGCTGCAGCAGAAGTAGAAGACTGACGTGCTAGTGTTGACTGCAAAGCCTGCAGCTCTTGCTGGGTTGGGAAGCCAATCTGGGAGCCTTCAGAGGGCGGCTGTGAAGGGGAGACCCTAGCCATGCTTTGCCCACTGGCTTGCCCATTAGCCTGCCCATTAGTACTGGTAGCAGACCCGGCAAGGAGCCTTTCCCTGTAGGACATGCTCCCATTGCTGGGGGCAGATGCACTGACTGGCTGGCTGAGTGAAGCAGCTCGCTCCAGGGGCTGCGTCTCATCATCAGCTGGGTGCTGAGTGTCACTGCTGGAGGCTGCAGCATCAGAGCTGCTAGCAGCAGTCGGGTCTGTAGCTGCAGCTGTCATAGAAACGCCTGTCATGCCAGCAACAGTGCGAGTGAAGGGCCTAGTCAGAAACCTCAGCCCAGTTGCTTCGCCCATCCACTCGGCCCCCCTCGCCAGATTTGCTGCCCACCCAAACCCTACTGCTGCTTGGCTACCTGGTAGCTGCTGACCTGTGGGTTGGCTGGGTGGGTTGCCTGGGCTAGGGGGCGGCAGGTGTCCAGGAGAAGTCAGGGGGGGATATGGTAGGCTCACAGGGGGGGTACCAAGAGCTGGCCACTCATCCTCACCCCTCCTGGGGGGCTCTGACTG